>Ga0209567_10000581_pt1 | contig 19980 bp, 21 predicted proteins | sample COG_12_FD_184756 | JGI IMG/M metagenome (GOLD analysis project Ga0209567, IMG submission 184756) | Pelagic marine sediment microbial communities from the LTER site Helgoland, North Sea, for post-phytoplankton bloom and carbon turnover... | ecosystem: Environmental > Aquatic > Marine > Neritic...
GATGGCAAGCCGTCAAGCCGAATGGCGAATGCTGCCCTACAAGGCCACACGTGGCACCCTGTACAAGTACATCAAGAATGTGAAGGACGCGTCCGAGGGCTGCGTAACAGACGAGTAGCTGGTGATTGCTATTTACAGCGTGTCCCAACTGGATTTCTTGCGCCAGCGGATGCGAGGGATGATTAAACCAATCACCATGCCCAGAATCACCACCCCGGCACCGACCATGAACCAGTCACGCGCCGTGCGGTCTTTTAAACCTTCATTTTCCTGTTGAAGGGTCTGCGCCTGCCGTTCGTAGGCGACAATCCGACTTTTCAGTTCGTCGTTTTCCGCGTCGATCGCCAGAGCGCTGGAGGCGGTGCGACGGATTTCTTCCAGCTCCTGACTGAGCTTCCGGTTGTCCTTGTTCAACCTGCCGCGTTCCTGGTCGGTACTGCCTTTTTCTTTTTGCAGCTCACCGAATGAGGCATTGAGTTTGCGGTTCTCCAGTTCCAGGCGCGCCAGCGTTTTCTCCACGTCTGCCAGCTTGTCACGTGCCGCCTGGCCTTTCATCAGCAGACGGCTGAGTACCCAGCCTTCCACGCCCCCCGGTGCGCGCACTCGTGTATAACCGCTTTCTTTGTCGGTTTTGAGTACCTCCAGAGCCGTGCCGCTGGGTAACATACGCAGAATGCGGAATTGGGTTCCTTTGCCGGTACGCATCTGGATTTCCAGACGATCGCTGACATAACGCGTTTCTGCGATTGCAGTTGTGACCAGTCCCAGTGAGAGGACAAGAACAAGGCTAAACGACTTCACAAATGCTCCTTGTAACACCTGAATTTTCAGAACAAAGATCGCATTGTAACGGAATAGCGGGAGACTCCATAATAGCTTTGACCCTGGATTAAGGAATTATTATGAAATTGTCGGCCGATGGTGCCTGGTTGACCGATGCACGCCGTGTATTGTCGCCAAATTGCGACGATCGCCCCGAGGGCTGCGGGATTTCTCTGATCGTTATCCATGGTATCAGCCTGCCGCCTGGAGAGTATGGTGGTACCTGGATAGATGACTTTTTTACCAATCGGCTGGATGCCGGTGCTCATCCCTATTTCATGGAGATCAAGGATTTCAGGGTTTCTTCACACCTGTTGATTCGTCGCGACGGTGAACTGGTGCAGTACGTCCCATTCACGGCCCGCGCATGGCATGCGGGCAAGTCCTGTTACCGGGCCCGGGACGCCTGTAACGATTTCGCCATTGGTATCGAACTGGAAGGTCAGGACGAGGAGCCATATGAGGAAATCCAGTACCGGCGATTGGCAGAACTCATTCAGCTGTTACGTGGCCGCTTCCCTGCCATCGGGGCAACGGATGTTGTCGGCCACAGTGATGTTGCGCCCGGCCGAAAAACCGATCCCGGACCGGCCTTTGACTGGAGTCAGGTGAGACGTTTACTGGCTTGACGGTTCGCCTGAAGCAGGCGATGGCGCGGCCGGGTTGTGGTCTGCAGATCAATATTCCGCAAGCTTGAGCCCTGATCGATTTATAACCAATTGATTTGTGTGAAAAAGATGTGATATCTTTGGTGGGTCTTGGAAGAGACTCAGTTGCAGGTATTATTTTTTCCTGGTTCGAAAAGTCGATACCGGGTGTATTATTCAAAGCATAACGTTACAGGGGCGTGGTTCACCTCGGGTGTTGGCGCCGAACCCGTCAGTGGATATTAGGCGGCGCACTCGATGCTTGTCAGGCTATTCTAATGGATAACGAACAGATTGATTTTCGTGAAGCATTCAAGGGCAGCTTTTCCGGGGTACTGCGCTGGGAGCAGCTCGACGAGTTGTGGCAGCGACTGCGTGACGATGCGGCGGGTGACTGGTATCTTTATGCGGTGGGTGAAGTACCGCCGACGGATACCGTGTCGAAGTATGATGTGATTCAGTTTATCGAGCAGGTGGACGATCTGTTACGCAGGGAGCACGACGAACAGTATTGCGGTATTGTCTATGCGGATGACGTCAATGCCCCTAGCTTCGTGAAAATTTTCGACCCGAATAACCTGGGTGTTTCCTGCGGCTACAGTGATAGTCCACCACTGCCCGGTTGGATTCTCTCCAAACTGCCGCCAGTCGATTTGCAAGCGCCGATGCCGCAGCCGGGGAACCGGCGTCGTTGGTGGCAGCGGCTGTTTGCCAGTTGAATTTATTTGTCATCAGTAAATCCCTCCTCGTTAGCCTCTCATTACCCCCAATAAAACCAATTCATACCCGATCAACAGGCCGTATACGGGTACAACAAACTGTAACAGGCGTTTCCCGCTGGTTATCCGCAATACATGGAAGTGAGAATGCATTAGCAGGAATACGATAGCGAATGCGGTAACAGCCAGTTTTACGGCAACAAATAACCCGTCGCCTGTTTCCAGCAGCCGTGCCATGAAGTAGTTGGCTTCGCTGGCACCTTTGCTGAGCAGCGTCAGGGTGAACAGGGCATCCAGGCAGCTCATAAGCAGGATTGCAAGACCGGTTAAAACCAACTTCGGCTCATACCAGTCCAGGTAGTAATTATGTCCGTTGCGGCGCGCGTCGCGTCTGCGGCCGCGGCCATAGATGCCACAGTAGGTGACCGTGCGCCAACTGTGACGGCGACGATCATGCTTTTCTCTGCGCTCGGCAGTAGCTGTTGCGGCTCCATCGATTGCAGGTTTGTGTTTCTGATGGCTCATTTTGTCATTTTAGTTTTCTAATGGCTGCTGTCCAGAAATTCAGCAAATCGTGTGCCGAATAAGAAATCCACACTGGTTTCAATGGCTTAACGGAGGCAGATGTCTGCGGAAAATATATACATGTAAAGTATGCTGACATTTGTGCGGCTGCATCATTTTGGGGCGTATAAAAAATAACAGAGAAACAACATGTTAATTGTAAAGTTTCGAGCGGCGACAAGAGGCATGATGTTAAGAAAATCGACGCGCACCTCGAACGTGTTAAGCGCTATTGAGGCAACCAGGCCGGTCCCCGGGGCGTTTCTATCCTGGTGAGTGGATGGCTGTATAAACGTTCGAGAGTTGCAGTTTCCATAATCTGCTCTTTCTTGCCCAGGCGGCTTTCTCCGTTACCCAGCAACAGAAGAACATGGTCGGCAAAGCGGGCCGCCAGGTTGATGTCGTGCAGAATCATAAGCACCGCCCTGTTGGTTTTTCTGCCATGCGATACCAGGGTTTCCAGGACTTGCAATCGATGGTGCAGGTCGAGGTGATTGGTGGGTTCGTCGAGTAACAGCAGCTCTGTTTGCTGGGCAAGCAATGCTGCAATGCTTACCCGCTGGCGTTCACCGCCGGACAGGGTTTGGATGTTACGTGCCTCGTACCCGCCAAGGCCGAGTTGCGCAATGGCCTGCATGGCGATGCGATGATCCTCGGCGCTTTCCCATTGCCAGTTGTGCAGATGGGGATGCCGTCCCTGCAGCACGGTTTCCACAACGGTTGCGGGGAAGTTGTCTTCATGATGCTGCAACACAACGCCCAGCTTTTGAGCCACTTTCCGACGGCTGAGTTGGGTCAGTGGCGTAGCGTTTAACTCGATCGATCCAGGCGTGGATGCACGAAGGCCCGCCAGTGTATGTAATAGAGTGGTTTTGCCGACCCCGTTTCTGCCCAGAACGCACCAGCATTGGCCGCTTTCAATCGTGAACTCGAGTCCACGTGTGACGACGACGTTTCCGACATCGATATCGAGGCCGGTACATTTCAGTAATGGTGGCAGGTCAGGCATCGTTTGTGTTGCCGGAGCGATAGAGTAAATACAGAAACAGAGGCACACCCAGCAGCGCTGTTAGGATGCCGACGGGTAACTGGCGTGGTGCAATCACGATACGGGACAGCGCATCGGCAACCATCAGCAGAGTGCCGCCGAGAAGAATGACGCCCGGAAGCAGTACGCGATGATCGCGTGCACCGGCCAGACGCAGCATATGCGGTGCAATCAGCCCTATGAAACCGACATTACCTGCCTGGGTCACCGCAGTGGCGGTCGCCAGCGATGCCAGGATGTAGATTGTGGCGCGCAGTTTTCCGATGGCCACACCGAGCGAAGCGGCCTTGAGTTCACCACCTGCCAGCAGGTTCAGCGAAGCGGAAAGAAAAAACGCCAGGGGGGCGATTAGTATCAGTACCAGGCTGCCGGCAACGGGGGCGGTTACAGAACTAAGATCACCCATCATCCAGAACAGCATGCCCTGCACACGGGCGCCGGGACTGGTGGCCAGTAACAGGCTGATCAGCGCGCCCCAGCCTGCGGCCAGTACTACACCGGTAAGCAACAGGCGCGTGGTATCCCAGTTGCCGCGGCCGTGGGCCAGTGAAAAAACCAGCAGGGTAGAGAACAGGGCGCCGGCGAAGGCGCTGGACTGAAGTACCAGCGTGCCGGCACCGGCCAGAATGGCGAGCAGGGCGCCGACCGATGCGCCGCCGGAAACGCCGAGGATATAGGGGTCGGCCAGCGGATTGCGTAACAGGACCTGCATCAGGGCGCCGGCGATGCCGAGTAAAGCGCCGGTTATAAAAGCCGTTAGCGTGCGCGGTAAGCGCAGTTCCCAGAGTACTTGCGCATTCAGCGTCTGCGGGTGCTGAATGGCGTCCCAGACGGCGACAGGCACAGATCCGCTATTGAGACTGAACCAGCCACCCAGCAGGGTGGCGGCAATCAGGGTCAACAGCAGCGGCCTGGTGCGGGTCTGGTGCAAGGAAGCTACCGCAGGCTGATGATTGGCCAGCCCAGCCGGCGGGCATGCGATTTCAGTTTCTCATCGGGGTCAACGGCGACCGGGTGATCAACCTGTTCAAGCAGGGGCAGATCGTTGTGTGAGTCGCTGTAGAACCAGCTGCCGTCCAAAATCTGATGATTCTGTTGTAGCCAGGCGTGCAGACGCTCAACTTTGCCAGCCTGAAAACACGGTGTGCCGGTAACGCCACCCGTGTACTCGCCATTGACGATTTCCGGTTCCGTCGCCAGCAGGTGGGGAACACCATATCGCCTGGCTATCGGCTCGGTTATAAACCGGTTGGTCGCGGTGATGATGAGCAGTTCGTCCCCCCTGCTGCGGTGCCGGTCCAAAAGATCCCTGGCTTTCGCTAACAATATCGGATCAATTTTTTCCGTCAGGTATTTTTCGCGCCATTGTTCCAGTTGCGAGCAGCTGTGGGCTGCGAGTGGTTTTAGCTGGAAGCGCAAAAATTCATAAATATCCAGGGAGCCTTCCAGGTATTGGTTATAAAAGCGCTGATTTTCAGATGCATAGAATTCGCCATCGACAATCCGGTGCTCCACCAGGAAACAGCCCCAAAGGTAGTCGCTATCACCATCCAGCAGCGTGTTATCCAGGTCAAAGAGCGCTAAGGCCATGATTTGTGGTCGTTATGGTCAGTTGCCAGACGGGGTGTTCAGGATAGTCGCGTTATTCAAAAAGGTAAATCAGTGTTTGCTGATTTGCGCCTTTTGTTGCCCTGTGTAAAATGGAACGATATTCCCTACTGGGTAAATGAGTTTGCAAGTGATTGATTCAGATGGTTATAGGCCAAATGTTGGCATAATTCTGACGAACTCGGGCGGACAGCTTTTGTGGGCCCGCCGCATCCGTCAGGACGCCTGGCAGTTCCCGCAGGGTGGTATTCGCGCCAGGGAATCGCCGGAGCAGGCGATGTACCGTGAACTCGGCGAAGAGATCGGTCTGCAGCCACAGCATGTCAACGTTCTGGGTGCGACCCGTGGCTGGTTGCGTTACCGTTTGCCGGAACGTTTTATCCGTCGACACCAGAAGCCGGTTTGTGTCGGCCAGAAGCAGGTGTGGTTCATGTTACGGCTGGTCAGCCAGGAGAGGTACGTGCGACTGGATCTGAGTGAGAAGCCCGAATTCGACAACTGGCGATGGGTTGACTACTGGCACCCGCTCGACGAAGTGGTGTCTTTCAAGCGCACGGTATATAAAAAGGCGTTGAATGAATTGGCGCCCCTGATCTTTCCAGAAGGCGAAATGCCACATTCTGTTGTTCGCTGATCTACACACTCGGGATGCCAGTAGTCCAGTATCACCGTGCTGGACCACTTGTCCCGCTCTGACCGGAATCTGAGATTTGCTGGATACCCTGCGTAGAACTATCCAGGAAGTGAATCGCGCGCCGGATCTGCCGCGCGCACTTTCGATTATTGTCAGCCGCGTCAAACAGGCGATGGTGGTGGATGTCTGTTCGGTTTATCTTCTCGACTCCAAGCTTGACCAGATCGTACTGATGGCGACCGACGGTTACAACTCTGATGCCGTGGGCGAAGTGCGTTTAAGGGCCGGGCAGGGACTGGTCGGTTTGGTAGCACGTCGTGAGGAGACGCTGAATCTTGATAATGCCTCGGATCATCCCGCCTATGTGTTTACCAGTAAAATCGGCGAAGAGCCTTTTCACGGCTTTCTCGGCGTTCCAATTATCCAGCACAGGCATGTACTGGGTGTTCTGGTGGTGCGTCAACGCGAACGACGCCGCTTTGCCGAACAGGAAGAAACCTTTCTGTTTACGCTGGCGGCTCAGTTGGCAGGTGCCATCAGTCACGCCGGCGCCAGCGGTGAAATCAATCGTCTGTTGCAGCAATCCGATGAGTCCCGCTATGCCCTCAAAGGCGTATCGGCTACGCCGGGCGCCGCGGTCGGGGTGGCGCGGGTGGTGTATCCAATGGCTAACCTGGAGGCCATTCCGGATCGAGCGGTCGAAGACATCGATGCCGAGATTGCAGAGTTCCGTGCTGCGGTTGCCGCAGTGGAAAGGGATATTCGCTCGATCTCGGCGCGAATGGTGGATTCGCTGTCGGTTGAAGACATTGCCCTGTTTGATGCCTTGATCCTGATGTTGGGCAGTGAAAACCTGGTGGAGGGAACCATTGACGGCATCAGAGCGGGTAACTGGGCCTCCGGCGCTTTGCGCAACACTATTGCTAAACATGTAGTCGCTTTTGAGGACATGGACGACCCCTATCTGCGCGAGCGTGCCAGTGATGTACGTGATCTGGGCAGGCGGATCCTGGAGCACCTGCAAAGCATTCATCCTGTTGCCAGGAAATTCGAGCCAGACACTATACTGGTCGGGGAAGATGTGAGCGCAAGTCAGCTTGCCGAAGTGCCCGTTAATCTGCTTGTCGGTGTGGTTTCAGCACGGGGCTCCAGTGCTTCACACGTGGCCATTATTGCCCGTGCCCTGGGTATTCCTGCGGTAATGGGATTTGATGATCTGCCGGTTGGGCGCCTGGACGGCCAGGAACTGGTTGTCGATGGTTATCAATGCAGACTGTTTGTGCGACCTGCGCAAGCGATCCGCAACGAATTCCTGCGCTTGCAGCGTGAAGAAACTGAACTTTCACACGAGCTGCAGGGTTTGATCCAGTTGCCATCGGAAACCAGGGATGGTGTGCGACTTCCGCTCTATGCAAATACCGGTTTGCTCACTGATATTACCCCGTCGTTGCGTTGTGGTGCCGACGGTGTCGGCCTGTACCGTACCGAAATCCCGTTCCTGATACGCGATCGGTTTCCCGGTGAGGAGGAGCAGCGCCGAACCTACCGGCAGGTGCTTGAAGCTTTTGCGCCGGCACCCGTTACAGTGCGCACCCTGGATATTGGCGGCGATAAAATGCTGCCATACTTCCCTGTGCAAGAGGACAACCCTTTTCTTGGCTGGCGCGGAATCCGCATTTCCCTGGACCACCCGGAAATTTTTCTCACCCAGGTGCGCGCCATTCTGCGTGCAAATGCAGGACTGAATAATCTTCAGTTGTTGTTGCCCATGGTCAGCAGTGTAGGGGAAATAGACAGCGCACTAGGCTTGATCAAGCGCGCCCATGAAGAATTGCTGGACGAAGGTGAGGAGCTGGTCTACCCGAAAATCGGGGTTATGATCGAAGTGCCGTCGGCTGTCTATCAGATACCTGCCATGGCGGCGCGGGTGGATTTCTTTTCTGTCGGCTCAAACGATCTGACCCAGTACCTGTTAGCGGTTGATCGAAACAATTCTCAGGTCGCCGGGCTCTACGATGCCTTACACCCGTCAGTACTGCGCGCTATCCACCACGTTATTCAGGAGGCCCATGCTGTGCAGCGATCGGTCAGTGTGTGCGGTGAAATGGCCGGTGATCCGGTAGCAGCACTGCTGTTACTGGCTATGGGCGTTGATTCACTCAGTATGAGTGCCGCCAGTCTGCTGCGCGTGAAATGGGTGGTGCGCAGCTTCACCCAGTCGCAGGCCCGGAAGTTGCTTGATGAGGCGTGGAAACTTGAAGAAGGCAGCGCAGTGCGGGCGCTCCTGAACACCAGTCTGCAAGCGGCTGGATTGGGCGGTCTGGTTCACGCCGGTCGTTGAGCACCGGGTTTACGTGCGAGTATATTTCTCACGGCTGCAACCGCAAAGGGCACGAAGGCCACAAAGATATTTGCGGGTCTTAACTGGATCAGGTGGGTAAACCGCCTCTAAATAAGAGAATTTACCGCGAAGGACGCTAAGGGCGCTAAGTAAAAGAACTGGTTAATTAAAGCCGACGATAACGCTGCCTAGAACGATGTCCTGGATAAAAACTCCGAAGCCGACAGGCATTATTTCCTTCGCGCCCTTAGCGTCCTTCGCGGTGAAAAACCCGGGCCTAACGCCTGCGTTTTAACCAGATCCAGCCGCCGGATAGTGACAGCAGCATGAGTAACACAGCCGCAGCGTCGAAAAGCCACGGGCCCAGCCGGCCGAAAAACCGACCGCTGTGCAGATCAAGGATGACCCGTTCAACAGGTAGCACCTCACCACGATAATGACGTTGCAGTGCGTTTTTGAGTCTTGGCTCAAGCAGACTCGGTGTGGCCCAACGGACGGGGGTAAAGTCCTTGTCAGCTTTTTTCCAGTGAATGAAATCAGCATCAGGCTGATAATAGTCGTGGCTGGTTCGCACGATGACAGCGCCGTCCGCATCGATACCGATCTGTTCGATACCTGCCGGAACACCGTCTTTGTCTTGTAGTTGTTCTATGATTTCGCCGCGCGGGGTCAACAGCAGAATAGTATGGCTCATGGCGACAATAAACGTGTCGTTAAACAGCACGGCTCCGAGCAACTGTCTGTAGCTGCCTTCAATCTCCCTGCGATTGAGGTAAAGGTGTTCACCCATTAAGGTAAGGTGGCGATCACCGGCCAGGAAACTCTGCATGCTGTCCGGTGCCCTGATGCCATACCAGTCCAGAACCCAATCGCTTTTTATATGATCGCTGTCGAACTGGAAGTCTTCGGTATGATTGAGCAACAGTCCGGTAACGGCGACAATCAGCACGAATACAGCTGCGCTGACACCCATGTAGCGGTGCCATACGTAGAAGGAACTCAGTTTGAGGCGTTGTTTCCTACGGTGATGGCGCGACATCTTGTTTTCTCAATTCGGCATCCAGAAACAAGGCAAGTGTAGCCATTTTTTCCATGGCGCGAACCGACAGTGTTGCGCCTGAGATACCGTCGATGCCACGATCAAGTGCATTGTCTTCGTCGAGTCGGGCACCTCTGAACTGATCTGTAAAAAATGGATGACGTATTTCCCAGCCGCGACTTTCGCGAAAAACAAGTACCTTGATCTGTTCAAGCAGGCCATCATTTATAACCAGTCCGATAGTGATGGGAAGGTCCTTGCCAATTTCTTCCAGTACCCAGGCACTGCGTTGATCCCGGCGCCAATAACGTACGCGCAGACTTGGATAGCGGTGTCCGAGTAATTGCCTGGCGAATTCCTTGCGTTCGCCGCTCAGCCATATAACGGCTGGTTCCGGTGCTTTGCCTGAAAACGTTTCATTCAGGAAATCGTCGGGCTGCTGATAAACAGTCTCTGCCAGCAGGGCGGTGCATGCCAGAGCCGGCATCAGTAAAAGAAGAAGTCTTCTGAGCATATTATTCACTAGCAAGGTAACGGAATACGGGGCGCAACTGCGCCCCGTATTGTGCCTGAGCAGGCTTCGGTAAAACAGTTCAGAACTGGTAGCCAACGCCGAGATTCCACCCGTTGTCGTTCTTGCTTTCTCCTTCGTTGTCCTGTTGTTGTACATCGACCTTGAGGACGACATCCGGGTGCGGCCAGAAGTTTACCCCGGCGTTTGCCTGTTTTTTCTCGGAATCGGAATTACCGTCGCCTGCCTGGTTATCCCACTGGTTATAGCGTGCGAAGACACCCCATTTCGGCGTGATTTTATAGGACGGTTCGATATAGAAACCTTCCTGTTCATCAGCACCAACAGACTTGGGGCCGTCGCCGTCAAGATCCCACCTGGCATACAGGGCGCGAAGGCCGAACGGACCGCGCTGGATAGCGGCGTGGGTTTCGAACAACCAGGCATGGCTGGCATTCGGGTCTTCGCCCTGGGTAACATCTGACTGATACTGGACGGTGGCGGCCAGTTCAACCCCGGCCACACCGGTCCATTTTATGCGGCCGGTGCTCGCCAGATCATTGGCGTTCGCCTCGCTGGTCTTCTGGCGGCCGTTGCGTACGGCATAGTTTCTGCCGGCGGAGGTTTTCAGACCCTCATGGATACCCAGGTCGTAGCTCCAGCCCGGCGCGATTTCGCCATTCAGTTCAATACCGCCTGCCCACCAGGTTGTGGGGATGATGTTCCTTTCTACCGGGTTGCGTTCCACACCATAAAAAGTCGGTGGTTCGTGTGTTTGGTTCAGAATGCCGACAGGCAGAAGAAATATCCCCCCTTTGACATGCTGGTTCGCAGTAAGGTCGTATTCAATGTAGGCCTGTTCCAGCTGGACGTCACCGTTGCGATCATCACCGGACACGGTGTGCTCGAGTTCGAGCTCGGACCAGAAGCGCAGCCTGTCGGTGAATTGGTGACCGAAAAACAACACGAAGCGGTGGAAGTCGATCTCTTTTTTGCTGTCCAGATTGTTGTAGTGTAGTTCACCGTAGCCGCCTATCTGGGTGTTTTCGGTCCAACCGGCTGCGCCGGCGGCGGTGTTCCGGCTTTCCTCGGCAACGTCTACAGCTGCCTCCACTTTTTCAGTATTTTCTTTCTGCCCTGATTTCAATGCCTCGATTTCGCGTTGTTGCTGCTGAATGATTTCCCACATTTCTTCCTGGCTGGGCATTTCAGCGGCGGCGGCCGAGCCGGAGATTACCAGCAGTGCGGCGGCCAGCCTGGCGCCGCGGTGGATCCTGGATGTCATGAAATGTTTCCTCTGTAATCAAGCTTGTCTGACCAGGCAAGATTATAAGAAACAAGTTACAAATGCAAATCGTTCGTATTTGCGATAGAGGAATGTTGCAGATCCAGCTGTTGTCTCCGCTGATGTATGTATTCTGTCGGGTGAGAAACAAAGAGAAAGACGTCTATCCGCTCCTGCAGGGTGAGCGAGTCAGCTTGGCCGGAGCACGGCAAGTAGCACCACAGCGATCAGTATCAGGGCGGGCTACCCCAGCATATCCACCACCAGACTGCGAACCTTGTTGAGTTCGAGTTCACCGGTTTGCCGGTGAATAATGCGGCCGCCTGGCGCGATCAAAAAAGACGAGGGTGTGAGGCTGACATTGCCAAAGGCTTTCGCGGCTTCACCCCGTATATCCAGCGCAATGGGGTAAGGAATTTGTTTGCTCTGGCTGAGCGCGATGACCCGATTGGGTGGATCGTAAGCCATGGCAATTCCGATCACTTCAAAACCGCGTGGTGCCAGTTCCTTGTATAACTCGATTAAATGGGGTATTTCCTCGAGGCAACCCGGACAGCTGGTTGCCCAGAAGTTGACCAGCAGCGGGCCGCCCTGCGGGATGGGGATACTCAGTTCCTTACCTTGCAGAGTGGTGAGGGTGATATCGGGCGCCTGTGTCAGGCGATCCGGAGTCAGCCACCACAAACCGAGACTACCGATCAGCGACAGGGCGAGTGCAGCAAGCAGGGCGCCTTTCAGTGTCATGATCGCCAAATGATAACGTGTCCTGTTTGGCGTTCATACAGGTATCGAGACAATCTCCATGCAGACCGGATAAACAGGGTATTTGGCCCGTGTATGCTGCCGTCCTCAATGGACAAGCTTTTCACTAGTGAGGAGAATACAGGATTACAGCGAGAGAGGCAGAGCGAGCACAGCTTATGATGAGAGTCGGTATTGTTGGCGGAACAGGTTACACGGGAGTCGAGCTGTTGCGGCTACTGGCCCTGCACCCGAAAGTACAGATCGAAGTGATTACGTCGCGTGGTGAGGCCGGTACCAGGGTTGCTGATCTTTTTCCTAACCTGCGCGGTTATATCGATCTTGAGTTCAGTGAGCCGGATCAAGCTGTGCTGGCTGATTGTGACCTGGTATTTTTTGCGACGCCGAATGGCATTGCCATGGGTATGGCTGAACAACTGCTTGGGCGAGGTGTACGCATTATCGATCTGGCGGCGGATTTCAGATTGAAGGAGGCAGCGGTGTGGCGGGAATGGTACGGTATGGAGCATGCCTGTCCGGAGCTCTTGAAAGAAGCCGTTTACGGCTTGCCCGAAGTCAATCGTTCGCGGATTGCCAAAGCGCGTCTGGTGGCGAATCCGGGCTGTTATCCTACTGCCGTCCAGCTGGGGTTTCTTCCACTGATGGAAGCAGGCTGCGTCGATCATTCCGTTTTGATCGCAGACTGCAAGTCGGGTGTTAGCGGTGCCGGGCGCAAGGCCAGTGTGGGTACCCTGCTTGCAGAAGCATCCGAGAGTTTCAAGGCGTATGCGGTGCCGGGACACCGCCACCTGCCGGAAATCCGTCAGGGTCTGGAGCAGGTGACCGGCTCTTCAGTCGGCTTGACCTTTGTTCCGCATCTGACGCCGATGATTCGCGGTATTCACGCCACCCTTTATGCCCGATTGATTGATTCTGCTGTGGATCTGCAGGCGGTGTTTGAAAACCGCTATCAGCAGGAACCCTTTGTCGATGTATTGCCTGCCGGTTCGCACCCTGAAACCCGCGCGGTGAAAGGCGCGAACCAGTGTCGTATTGCCGTGCACCGGGCCCCCAACGTTGACACTGTCGTTGTTTTGTCCGTCATTGATAACCTGGTCAAGGGGGCCGCCGGGCAGGCGGTTCAGAACATGAATATCATGTTTGGGTTTGAAGAAGGCGCCGGTCTGGAATCAATCGGACTCATCCCCTGATTGCGGCACGATAGTTGCTCTAGTCTTTACTGAATTCGATGGAGACTGGTAACCGAAAAATTCTGGTGTATCAGCCAGTGTACGTCTGGCTTGGGATCGCCGTATCGGTGGCGCTGCTGCTGACAGCGGCGTATGTGTTGTTCGAGCGTGGCAAATTCTATGCAGCTTCGGGGCTGGAAAAACTGACCCGGCAACGTAGCGAGCTGGAACAGCGGGTTGCGGAATTGAAGGAGACGAATCTCAGCCTGCGTGAACAGGCGGCGGTGTCGCAGCGATCCAGCGAAATCGATCGGCGCGCCAGCCTGGAAGTTCGCAGCGAGTTTGCCGGTTTGCAGGATGAGCTGCTGGAATTACGCAAAGAACTGGATTTTTATCGGGGCATTGTTTCTCCGGGCGACGCCAAGCCGGGTATACGGATACAAAGATTTCAGCTGGAGCCCGGCACGGAGTCGGGCAGTGTTTTCTACCGTCTGACCTTGACCCAGGTAAAACGAAATGAGCGATATGTGCGCGGCGTCATAGAAATGGAGGTCGAAGGACTGGAGGATGGGAAACCCAAGGTGCTATTGTTCAAAAAGCTGGCTGAGGGTAATAGCAAGGCGCTGACTTACAAATTTCGCTATTTTCAGAATGTTGAGGGGGAAATATGGATTCCGCCTCAGTTTGAGCCGAGAAAGGTACGGGTTTTGTTGAAACCTCAGGGCAAAGGGCAGCCGTCAGCAATCGAAGAGGTTATGGATTGGCCCACCTGACCGGGTGGCATTGCATTTAGTCAGGGCCTGTTAACAGGCTCTAGGGAGCGAAGACATGTTTGGAAGAGGGAAAACATCCACCGGTTCTCGGATAGAGACGGTCATTGGTCCACAAACCGTTCTTGAAGGTGATATCAGTTTCAGCGGTGGATTACACGTCGATGGCAAGGTAAAGGGAAACATTAATGCAGAGTCCGGTAGCAAAGCTGTTCTCACGGTCAGCGAGCAAGGCCGTATTGAGGGCGACGTGCGGGTTCCCAACCTGGTATTGAATGGTGCAGTGCAGGGTAACGTCTACGCCAGCGAGCGTGTTGAACTGGCCAGTCACGCCAAGGTGGCCGGCAACTTGTACTACAGCCTGATTGAGATGGCCATGGGCGCCGAAGTGAATGGCAATCTGGTGCACGAAGATCCACAGCGGCGTGCGGATGATGTCAAGCGGCAACGGAAAAGTGTTGAGGAGCCCGGGATTCGCGTTGAGGAACCCGGAATTGGTGTTGAGGAGCCCGGGATTAAGGCGGTAAAGTGAATTCCGGGATTTGTCCAGGAGGCTGGACAATACTTGACTGTAATAGTCGGGAAATGCATACTTAGCGTCATTGTAGAGAGTATTTTTCTGGAGACCGACTGATGACGGAAAACACCGCTGAAGATGTCAAGGTAAGCGATGAGTTGCTGGTATTCACCGATGATGCCGCCTCAAAGGTCAAAGGTTTGATCGAAGAGGAAGGCAATCCCGGTCTGATGCTGCGAGTCTTTGTTACTGGTGGCGGATGCTCGGGTTTCCAGTACGGGTTTACTTTCGATGAGAATATCAATGACGGTGACACCGAAGTGGAAAAGGATGGTGTCAAGCTACTGGTTGATCCAATGAGTTATCAGTATCTGGTGGGTGCCGAGATTGACTACAAGGAAGACCTCGAAGGCGCACGCTTCGTGATCAGAAATCCCAATGCCACAACGACCTGTGGCTGTGGATCTTCTTTTTCGGCCTGAGAGGTTATCAAAAAGGAATCTGAAGGGGCGCAACCGCGCCCCTTTTTTCGTGCTCAAAAAGGGCAGGGTCTGTAGCGCCCAGTAAGCTCTGTGCAAGCTCAGCAATCAGTTATACTGGAAAGCCGATTGAAAGTGGCTGCGTTGAATCTTCAGGAGAATGGAATGAGTGAATATTTACCCGGGCTGGAGGGTGTTCCGGCAACCCGGTCCAATATCTCTGACCTGGATGGTTTGGATGGGGTTCTGACCTACCGCGGCTACCGTATTGCAGATCTGGCTGTAAACAGTACCTTTGAGGAAACCAGTCTGTTGTTGCTCGACGGTCACTTGCCCACCCACGAGCAACTTGAAGTATTTGATAACCAGCTGCGTTCCAATCGTATTGTGAAATACAACGTACGGGAGATCATGAAATATCTGCCCGCTACCGGGCACCCAATGGAAATGCTGCAGACGGCCGTAGCCAGTCTGGGCATGTTTTATCAGGGCGATGAATGCCTCACCGGGAGCGATGTGTGCGAGGACCTGAATTATGTGCACAATATGTCGGTCAAGATCATCGCACGTATGGCGACCATTGTTGCCATGTGGGAGCACGTGCGCAATGGCTACGATCCATACGCACCACGCAAGGATCTGAACTATGCCGAGAATCTCTTGTACATGTTCAGTGGCGAGGAACCGGATCCGTTCCTGGCGCATATTATGGATGCCAGCCTGATCCTGCATGCTGAACACACCATTAATGCCTCTACTTTTGCGGCGCTGGTCGCCGGTTCGACGCTTGCCAGCCCTTTCCTGGTGATAGCTGCGGCAGTGGGCACGCTGGCGGGACCGCTGCACGGCGGCGCCAACCAGCGTGTCGTCGAGATGTTGCAGCAGATCGGGCGTCCGGAGAACGTGAAATCCTGGCTTGCCGAAAAATTGGCTGCAAAGGCAAAGATCTGGGGTATGGGGCACCGCGAGTACAAGGTTAAGGATCCGCGGGCCACCATCCTGCAAAAACTGATGCACGAGCTGATGGAACATCGTGGCGGTAATATGGGCGCTATGTTCGAGACAGCACTGGCGCTGGAAGAAGCCTGTGATGAAAAACTCGCGCCCAAAGGCGTGTATGCCAATGTCGATTTTTACTCCGGTATTCTATACAAGGAAATGGGTATTCCACCGGATCAGTTTACCTCGATCTTTGCCATTGCCAGGTCAGCGGGCTGGCTGGCGCACTGGCGTGAACAGCTCGGTGATAACCGGATTTTTCGGCCTACCCAGGTTTATGCGGGGGAATCCATACGTGATTATGTGCCGATTGACGAGCGCTAGCCGGTTCGGCTGTGTTGCAGGTTGTTGTTGCTCAGTCGTCGCCTTGCAGGGCAACGGTCCGGGTATCTTCCCGTTTCAGCTGTGCCAACAGGCTCTCGGTCGCCAGTTTGAAGTCTTCGCGGTATTTTTTCGGTAACGGTGCGGCATCCGGCAGCTTGACTGTGAGCGGATTGCGATGCACACCGTTAACAAGAAACTCATAGTGCAGGTGGGGACCGGTCGCCAGGCCCGTACTGCCTATATAGCCGACAATCTGCCCCTGCTGAACCCGGCTGCCGTTTTTCAGGCCACGCGAGTAGCTATTCAAGTGAGCATACAGGGTGCTGTAGCGGCTGCCGTGCTGAATGACAACCGTCTTGCCATAGCCGCCTTTTTTACCCCGCAATACAATTTTACCGGCGCCCGTTGCCTTGACTGGCGTACCACGGGGTGCCGCGTAATCGACACCCTTGTGAGCGCGGATTCTGTTGAGGATCGGGTGTTTCCGGCCCAGGCTGAAGCGTGAGCTGATGCGTGAAAACTCGACCGGTGTGCGCAGGAATGTCTTGCGCATACTGCGGCCGTCTGCTGTGTAATAGTCGGTGCGACCCTGTTTGTCGGTATAGCGTACCGCCTGATGCAGCTTGTCGTCGTTGACGAATTCGGCAGCCAGGATATTTCCAGTGCCAATACGCTCACCATCAAGGTAAAGGTCTTCGTATAGTACCGAGAACTGGTCGCCTCGGCGGATATCAAGCGCGAAGTCGATATCCCAACCAAAGATCCCCGCCAGTTCCATGGTGATATTTTCAGGTAAATCCGCCTGTTGGGCCGCCAGGAACAAAGAATTCTCAATTTCTGCAGAGGCTCGCCTGGCCCGGCGTTCCGGTTCACGCGCGATCAGTTGTGGTTCGTAGCCCGACTCGGATCGAATGACCTGCAGCTGATTAAGGGCATCGATTTCGTAAAACAGTTCGAGCAGGCCATCCTCGGGTGAGGTGCGCATACGTAATTTCTGGCCCGGATAGATGCGCGTCAGTTTTTTGGCGGCATCGCCACTGGCGACGATATCATGAAGCTGGCCCGGAGGAATGCCTTGCTTGGAGAAAATTCGCGCCAGGCTGTCACCCGCCTGTACGGTGACCTCATGCCAGGCGCCGGGCTGTTCTTCTTCCACGGCATCGGCTTGTTCGACAGGCTGGGGTGGTGGCTGGCTGAACACCGGCTCGGGGATTTGTATTTTGGCTACACTGGCTTCATCAGTAGTTGCCGTGGATATTGTGGCTTCCGGCACATTTAGCTGTAGCTCTTTGACCCGCAGTGCATTTGCGTTAAAAGAGCTAAGCGAAAAAAGCCCGATTGCAAGGCCGGACACGATGCCCAGCAGTGCCCACCGCAAGCCTTTACCCATTTGCCGTGGCGTTCGGCTGTCGTGCCAGCCGGAACCGTAGTCACGCAAGGAAGAGTTGTTATATCGCACCAGAAATCCCTTCTATTTTAGAATACTAAACCTAACTGACAAACCCGCTTGCGGTCAACCGTCTTTAACGCAGCCGGCCATTTTCAAACGGAAAATATGCCGGTCTGGTGGTGTAACTTCGCTCCTGTTGCAAACAAAACAGCAGGTGCCGGAGTTGTTTATATATACCTTACAATAGCTTGTCTGGGGCAGCTTCTATCGAAAGCGCCGCAAGCAGTCAGCTTATCGGCCAAGTTGTGCTAGTCTTTCGCCCCAATTTCAAAGGATCGGGGGTAAATAAATGTCGCAGGCTGAGGCGCTCGAGCAGATAAAGCGGGGAGCGCAAGAAATACTGGTGGAAAGTGCGCTGGTTGAACGCTTGAACGAAGGCCGTTCGTTGCGGATAAAGGCCGGATTTGACCCGACCGCTCCGGATCTTCATCTCGGTCATACCGTCTTGCTTAATAAGCTGCGCCAGTTTCAGGAACTCGGTCACGAGGCAATATTCCTGATCGGCGATTTTACCGGCATGATCGGTGATCCGACCGGAAAGAATGCCACCCGGAAGCCCCTCAGCAGAGACGAGGTGATTGAAAATGCCGAGACCTACGAGACTCAGATTTTCAAGATTCTGGATCCGGAAAAGACGCTGGTGATGTTTAATTCCAGCTGGATGAACAAAATGGATGCGGCGGATCTGATTCAGCTGGCCGCCAGGCATACGGTGGCGCGTATGTTGGAAAGGGATGATTTCAGTAAGCGATACAGTTCCGGTCAGCCTATCGCCATTCACGAATTTATTTATCCTCTGGTTCAGGGTTATGACTCGGTGGCGCTGAAGGCGGATGTCGAACTCGGCGGCACCGACCAGAAGTTTAATCTGCTGGTCGGTCGCCAGTTACAGGAAGCCTACGGTCAAAAGCCGCAGGTGGTATTGACCATGCCGATCCTGGAAGGTCTCGACGGCGTTCAGAAAATGTCCAAGTCTTTGAATAACTATATCGGTATTTCGGAGGCGCCGGATGATATGTTCGGCAAGCTGATGTCGATTTCTGATGAGCTGATGTGGCGATACTTTGAGCTGCTGAGTTTCCGTTCCATGACAGAGGTCAGAAAGCTGAGGCGGGAGATCGATGAGGGGCGTAATCCGCGTGATATCAAGTTTGAGCTGGGTGGGGAGCTCGTGACCCGCTTCCATTCGCAGAGCGATGCAGATCGTGCCCAGGAAAATTTCATAGCCCGTTTCCAGAAAGGTGCACTTCCGCAGGATATACCCGAGGTCAGCCTGTCAGCGGGTGACAAAGGAATTCAAATCGCCAACGTGCTAAAGGATGCCGGTCTGACCTCCAGTACTTCGGAGGCTATGCGCATGATCAGGCAGGGGGCTGTGCGGATCGACGGAGAGCGAATCGCTGATCCCAAACTCCTTTTGATGGCGGGTTCGAGCTGTGTTTGCCAGGTTGGAAAGCGCCGCTTCGCTCACGTGGTGATAAATTAGCTCTGTTTTTTGATGTACGTTTTGTTGCCCGGCGCCAGGAATATTTTCCATTTAGAGCAAAATATTCGCAATACTGACTATACTTAGTTTGTTTCGGGGCGATTTTATAAGCGCGGGTGTGCGGTGTTGCCGGGTTGAAATTCTTTTGAGAGTTTTCTCGATAATGGAAAGTAAAACAATACTCTTGGTTGAAGACAACCCTGATGATGAAGCGCTCACACTTCGTGCATTGAAGCGCAACAATATTCTTAACGAGGTGATAGTCGCCCGCGACGGCGCTGAAGCGCTTGATTACCTGTTTGCGCGTGGGGCGCATAGCGGCAGGGATACCAGCAAACAGCCTGAAGTAATCCTGCTCGATTTAAAACTGCCAAAGGTTGACGGCCTGGAAGTGTTACAGCAGATCAAACAGGATGAGAGAATCAGGCGGCTGGTCGTTGTCATTCTGACCTCATCCAATGAAGAGCGTGACATCATTGCCGGTTACGATCTCGGCGCAAACAGTTATATCCGTAAGCCTGTTGATTTTAACCAGTTTATGGAGGCGGTTCGGCAGTTGGGGCTCTACTGGCTGGTGTTGAACGTATCGCCGCCTCACGCCAGGACTTGAGTTCAATACAAGCTTGAACCTAGATTCCGCAGTTGAACGGCCTGTGTGGGCGTCCTGAGTGTTCGGATGGCGTAGCAAAAAAATGAGTTAATGGCCGGGTCCTTAATGAGTTTTTTTGCATAGCCAGGCGGGCACTCAGGGCGGCTACACGGGTCGTAGCGACTCACCCAAACGGTGAATCTATTTAATCCATGAA
>Ga0209567_10000583_pt1 | contig 19920 bp, 22 predicted proteins | sample COG_12_FD_184756 | JGI IMG/M metagenome (GOLD analysis project Ga0209567, IMG submission 184756) | Pelagic marine sediment microbial communities from the LTER site Helgoland, North Sea, for post-phytoplankton bloom and carbon turnover... | ecosystem: Environmental > Aquatic > Marine > Neritic...
TCTCGGCACTGCAATGCAGGATACCGGCGCGGCGACCTATCTCGCCGACCAGGTCATGGGATTGCTCGGCGATGCCGGCCCGTGGCCTGTCATCATGGGCCTGTACATACTGACCGCGATGGCCACGATGATCATCCCGACTGCGGCTCTCGTGGTACTGATGGCGCCCATCGTGCTGTCGGCCATGGCGGACATGGGACTGGCACCGGAGACGGCGATGATGGCTGTCGCGATGGCCGCGTCGGCGAGTTTCACGAGCCCGATATCTCATCCGGCCAATATCCTCGTCATGGGTCCCGGTGGCTATCGCTTCGTCGATTATCTGAAAGTCGGCGTGCCACTGACGATCGTCGTGTTCATCACGGTCATGGTGCTGCTGCCCATCTTGTGGCCGCTGGTAGCGGTATGAGAATCCTGTGACGGGCAAAGGCAAGAGAATAGTCATCGCCGGTGCCGGGCACGCGGCCGGGCAGGTTGTCGCCACGCTCAAGCAACGACAGTTTGCCGGCCAGATCGTGCTGGTCGGTGATGAGCCCTGGCTTCCCTACCACAGGCCGCCATTGTCCAAGAAGTTTCTCGCAGGGGATATGCCCGCCGAGCGTCTCCTGGTCAAACCCGAGAGTTTTTACGAAGACCCGCTGATCCAGGTTCAACTGGAGACGAGGATTACGGCGATCGATCGCGATGCGAAATTTCTCAAGGTCGATAGTGGCGACGACATCGGCTACGACAAGCTGGTACTGGCGCTGGGCTCTCGCGCCAGGTCACTCAATATCGAAGGCGGTGATCTCGAGGGCGTCCATTGCCTGCGCGGCATCTCCGACGTCCAGGCTATTTACGAAGGGCTCGATGGCAGCCGCCATCTCGTTATCATCGGTGCGGGCTACATCGGCCTCGAAGTCGCGGCCGTCACTCGCACGCTCGGACACGAGGTCACCGTCGTCGAAATGGCCGACCGCGTGATGAGTCGTGTAGTCTCACCCGAGATCTCGGATTTCTACCAGATCGAGCACGCGAACCAGGGCGTGAAACTGCGTCTCGGCACCACGGTCGCCGCGCTGCGCGGCAAGAAGCGCGTCAAGGGTGTCGAGACGGGCGAAGGCGAAGTCATCCCGGCGGACCTGGTCGTGGTCGGCATCGGCATCGTCCCGAATACCGAGCTGGCCGCTGATGCCGGACTGCAGGTCGACGACGGCATCGTCGTCGACGATCACTGCCGGACGAGTGACCCCGATGTCTATGCGGTCGGTGACTGCACCCGGCACCCGAACGAGATTTATGGTCGAAGCCTGCGGCTCGAATCAGTGCACAACGCCGTGGAGCAGGCCAAGACTGCAGCCAGCAACCTGTGTGGCAAGGAATCGCAATACGCCCAGGTGCCGTGGTTCTGGTCCGACCAGTATGACCTGAAGCTGCAGATTGCGGGTCTCTCGGAGGGCTACGACGATGTCGTCATTCGCGGCAATCCTGCGGAAAGGAGCTTCGCCTGCCTGTACCTGAAGGATAGCCGACTGATTGCAGTGGACGCCGTCAACGCGCCGCGCGACTTCGTGCAATCCAAGGCGCTTATCGCGGAGCGCTCGGTCATCGCCAGCGACAGACTGGCCAATGCCGACGAGAGCCTCAAGGACCTGGCCGCGGCTTCGTCCGGCTAGAAAGATCTACTGGCTGGCGTCGTCGGCTACGATCGACGGCAATTCGATGAGGAGGCGACCTTCGGCTGAAACCAGTCCTTCGTCGGCCGAGTAGGCACGAGCCGACAGTGACTCGACACCGTCAGTTTCCAGCCCTTTGTAGGTGCCGGTTCCGCCCGTGACCCTGGCGGTGCCAAGTGCCCCGGGTCCGGCCGTCATGTCGCCAAGCCAGGTGCCCTTCCAGTTGTTCGCAGAACTGCGCCAGGCAGGGAAAGCGACCTCGCGGATAAACGGAAAGTAGTTCTCCGACTGCTCGATAAACAGGCTGCCACGGCCGGGCAGATAGATATACCAGGCGCTATCGACGAGCGCTTCGCCATTGAGCAGCCGGGTGCGTTCCGAGCGTGAGGAAAACTTGACGCCGATTCCGGCCGTCTGGCCGCGAGCGTCTCGCATGACCGATGTCATCATGCTGGTCAAGCGGATCGGCGCTTCCCATAACTGCAGGACTTTCGCCGGGTGCGGCGGCTGGCGCGACTCGCCGTCATTCGTGAAGACGATGCTCTCCGAGGGTACATTCGCGTAACTAAGCGACATGACCTGGGCGTCGGTCACCGAAATTGGTGACAGGCGACGATCCGCCATGAACGGATTATGGATCAGGACCGCGACGAACAACGAGATGCCCACAAGCACACCAGCCAGCAGAGAGACGAGGTACTTCATTCCAGGCCCTCCTCGTCTTCGGGGATGAACTCGCCAACGTAGTTGGCGCGCAGCTCTATGCGGCCCGACGGGCCATCTTGCTCGCCGGACTTGTCGGCCACCCACCGCTCGGTCATGAACCCGTTGAGAGGCGCAAACTCGCGGGAGCCCGCGGTGATTTCACCAAGGCGGATTCCGCCTTCCAGCGCCTGTGCCTGCATCGAGACGTAAAGTGAACCTCGCGCCGGCAGATGCAGCACCCATTCAACGACCTCTACATCTCTGGCCGATGTCCGCGAAGCGACACCGATGACGATATCGCGCGCATTGCGAACCTTGAACAGCTCCATGCGGATGCCGCTCAGTTCTTCGTCGATCGGCCATTGCATGCCCGGTGGCAACGGCTGCTTGCGGCCCGGCGCACCGACCATGATGCGGTCCATCGGTATAGTCACATGGAACGACTCGACGTTGCCGCCGTTCGGCGCGACAGCGACGATCGAGGCCTCACGATGCTGGTCGACCGCGGGGTACGCATACAGTGCGCCCGCGGCCGCAGCGATCCCGAGAAGGATTCCGATGATGAAAGTTTTCAGCAAAACGATTCCACCTGGCGATGCCAGCCGAGTCTTCAATGCGCCGAGTTTAGTTAAATTGGCCGAGTCCTCACATAGAATCGGGACAATTTTGTGACCTGGCGCACATCGTAGGGGCGCCAGGAGCAGCGAATTCCCGTTACCGGCCCTGTTCTCCGGCTTTCCTATCGACGGGAGCCGCCGTTACAATTCGGCGGCCACCCCAAGGAACCGCTTGAGACAGCCATGACATCACCCATCTGCCTCTGGTCCGGCCCGCGCAATGTATCGACCGCGTTGATGTACAGTTTCGCGCAGCGGGATGACATCCGCGTCATCGACGAACCCCTTTACGGACACTACCTGCGCGTCACGGGTGCCGATCATCCGGGCCGCGAGGAGATCATCGCGGCGATGAACTGTGATGGCGACGCTGTCATGCGCGAACTCGTGGAGCCGCAGCCCGGCAACAAGCGCTTGTTTCTGAAGCACATGGCGCACCACCTGGTCGATATCGATCATGGATTCCTGCGATCGACGAGCAATGTCTTTCTCGTACGTGACCCGCGTGAAATGTTGCCCTCGCTCACGATTCAGCTACCACACGCAACACTGGCCGACACGGGTCTCGAACAGCAGTGGCGACTCTACAGTGAGCTTCGTGACGCCGGGCAGACGCCGGTGATTCTGGATTCACGCGAGTTGTTACTCGATCCGGACGGCGTGTTGACGCAACTCTGCGAGCATCTCGGCTTGCGCTTCGACGCGGGCATGCTGGGCTGGGAAGCGGGACCGATACCGGAAGACGGTGTCTGGGCACCACACTGGTATCACGCCGTCCACAAGAGCACCGGCTTCGCGCCTTACAAGGCCAAGACCGGGTTTCCGGAACAGCTCGCCGGGCTACTTGCCGAGTGCGCTCCGTGGTATGAAGAACTGTTTGCACATGCGCTAAAGTCGGGCCACCAAGGAGAATGAAGTGAACCTGCCGGATCCCCGTAATGCCGACATCCTCGTCCATGTCAATGGTGCGCTGGTACCGCGCGCCGACGCCAAGGTGTCGGTCTTCGACAGTGTCGTACAAGGTGGCGACGCCGTCTGGGAGGGCTTGCGGATATACAAGGGCCGCATCGCCGAACTCGACGGCCATCTCGCCCGCTTGCAGGACTCGGCCCGGACGCTGGCGTTCGACAATGTGCCGTCGTCCGAGGAAGTGCGCGCCGCCATCATCGAAACGCTGGAGGCCAACGGCATGCGCGACGATGCACACATTCGCCTGACACTGACGCGCGGCGAAAAGATCACCTCCGGGATGAACCCGCGCTTCAACCAGTCCGGCTGCACTCTGATCGTTCTCGCAGAATGGAAACCGCCCGTCTATTCGGACGACGGCATACGTGTCATCACGGCATCAACGCGCCGCAATACGCCACAGTGCCTGGATTCGAAAATTCACCACAACAACCTGCTCAACAACATTCTCGCCGCCATCGAAGCCAACGTAGCGGACGTCGATGCGGCGATTATGCTGGATGTGAACGGCTTCGTTTCCGAGACGAACGATACCAACCTGTTTCTCGTTCGCTCGGGCGAGGTATTAACGCCGCACGCGGATAGTTGTCTGCCCGGTCTGACACGCAGGATGATCCTGGACATTTGCAGGCAGCAGGGAATTCCGGCCGTCGAACGCAACCTGTCGCTTACGGAGGTCTATACCGCCGATGAAGTGTTCACGACGGGTACGATGGGAGAGCTGACGCCGGTGCTGGAAGCGGACGGCAGGCTTATCGCCAGCGGGGCTGTCGGACCCATGACCCGCCGTCTGCAGAAACTGCACCGTGATCACGCCTGGGAGCACGGCACACCGTTCTGATCAGCAATTCGAGAAGTACTGCTGCAGGTAATCGTCGAGGCTGATGTCATCGGCCTCTTCGATCTCTCGCTGGCGTCGCAGCGAATCGAAGGCCTCTTTTTCAAGAACGGCTTTGCGCGCGTCGTCGAGCGGCGCAATGCTCGCGAAATATTCGCTGTAATTCTCCGCCAGCGCCAACACATACTCGAAAAAGCTGCTGTGAGTTTCCTCGAGATCTGAAAGTACGCGCGCCGACGGCGTGGCCGCCGGGTCCTCGACCAGCTGACGCATCAGGTTCACCGAGTCCACGTAACTGCCACCACCGCTGTCGATGACTTCGGCAACCGCGGCAACTTTGTTCAGTATCTCGGTCGACCAGTCCTGGAGTCTCACCGACTCGCCTCCGCGCAGCAGACGAAGCTCCGGGTCCCGGCCGCGTTTGGCAGTAGCCGAATGGTTGGCGGAAATCTCGTTGAGCGCCGCGTCACCGATGCGCGGACTGTCTTCGAGAAGACAGTAGATGAGAAACGCTTCGATGAAGCGCATCGTGTTTTGATTGATCCCCGACGGATCGAAAGGACTGATATCGAGCGAACGAATCTCTACGTACTCGATTCCCTCCCTGCGTAGCGCCGCGGTCGGTTGTTCCCCCGATCGCGCCACGCGTTTCGGCCTGACCGGTGAGTAGAATTCGTTTTCGATCTGCAACAGGTTTGCATTGAGCTGCCGGTATTTGCCGTCGACCTTGACGCCGATCGCTTCGTAGGAAGGTTCCGGCGTGCATATCGCGTTGCTCAGATCGCGAACGTACTCGTCCAGGCTGTTCAGCGATATGTTGATGCGTGACTGATTCTGGTTGCTGTAACCGAGGTCGCTCATGCGCAGTGACGTGGCGTAGGGCTCGTACCAGGTATCCTTATTGAGCGACTTGAGTCCCGCGTTCTCGGCTCCCGCGAAAGACCTGCAAAGCGCGGGCGAAGCACCGAACAGATACAGTATCAGCCAGCCCATGCGTCGAAAATTGCGTATCAGGTGCAGGTACTGCTCGGAACGAAAATCATCGAGCGGCGCTGCCGATCGCGAAATCTGCTGGTAAAGGGGCCAGAAGTTGTCTGGCAACGAATAATTGAAGTGTACGCCCGCGATCACCTGCATCTGGCGTCCGTAACGGAATCCCAGGCCACGTCGATAGATAGTCTTCATGCGACCCACGTTCGACGGCCCGTACTTTGCGAGCGGAATTCCTTCGTCTTCGGGTACCAGGCAAGGCATGCTCGCCGGCCATAACATCTCGTCAGCCAGGTTCGCACAGGTGAACTGATGAATATCGCAGAGGCACTGCAACGCCTCCCAGGTCGTCGCGAACGCCGGCGTCACGAATTCGAGTAACGCTTCCGAGAAATCGGTTGTGATGTAACGATTGGTCAGCGCGGATCCGAGCCCGTCTGGATGTCGAAGTGTCGAGAGAAACCCATCCCCGGTGACGCGCAGCGCTTCTTTTTCGACACCCCTCCGCCCACCCTGCAAGGCGTCGGTGGCGGCGGCCGATATCGCCGCCAGGCGTTTGTCGAATCCCTGTTCCAATTCCTGTCCTTCAAAGTCTGCTCACGAGCCTGAGCGCGTACGCATTTTTACCATAACCATCGCGATAAGGTATGACGAGGCCCTAAGCAGATCGGTTCTGCTATGCTTTGAACATGTCTGTTCGTAGCGTTTGCGTGATCGTTGCCGTGCTGCTGGTGCTGCTCGCTACTCCGGCGCACGCCTTTCGCTGCGGTAACAAGCTGGTCAGGGAAGACATGCATGAACATCAGGTTCTCGTGGCCTGCGGCGAGCCTGCGACAATACGCTATCTTGGCACGGCCGTGCGCAATGTTCACATCCCGACACGTCGCACGCTGCTTCCCGGCATCTCCAGCGAGCGCTACGGCCGCTACGGGTATTACACGCAGGAAGTCGTCATCACGGAGTACGTATACAACTTCGGGCCGCGCAAGTTCATGCGCCGGCTCCTCTTCGAAGGTGGCGTGCTCGTTTCTATCGAGAGGATCGGCTACGGCTATCTTGAATAGCTGCGCCAAGTCCCAGTTTTTCATATTGCCGATAACATTTCCGCGGGCCTGAAGGTACTATTCTCGACAGACCATCGACGCGGAGCTCCAACAGCATGAACGAATCCAGGCTACGTCGCCTGCGCGACCGGGCATCGGGCGCGGCAACCCTGATTAACGAAGGATGCAAGATATCCGGGCTCATTGCGGGTAACGGTGACTTCCTGGTCAATGGCGAAATCGATGGCGACGGCGACGTACAAGGCACGATCACGCTGGCGCAGAATGGCCTGTGGCGCGGCACGATCAAGGCGACCTTCGTTATCGTCTCGGGGCACGTCGAAGGCGACATCGTTGCCTCCGGCAACGTGGAGATCACGGCTTCCGCAAAGATCACCGGCACGGTCACAGGCGAGGCCATCGCCGTCGCGGAGGGTGCCGTTGTCGATGGGGTTATGCAGACCACGGGGCAGCCAGCCCCGACCGAGTTCGTCGAGAAACGCAAGTAAGCGGACAAAGCCGCCTTCGGGCATTATTAGTCCACATCGGTCAATTAAATGCCCGGTGAAGGCCACGAGTGCTACACTTGGGCCTGTTTCGGCCGAATAATAATTACGACATGATCGGCAACCGTTTTCCGCGTTTCCTTCTCTTGGTGCTGGCACTGGGTGTCGCTGTGGCGGTCGTTATGTTGTCGATGTTTTACGGCCAGTACCGCTGGCTCGCCGACCAGATTGTCACCGCGAGCTCCGAACAGCACTACGCCTTCCTGCAGGGCAGCTTCGAGCGCCGCGCTCGCGCGCAAATGCATGGCATTGCCGACATTCTGAGCCAGGACGGTGAAGCCGACCCCGGCCTGCTTCTCAACCAGGCCCTGCTGGGCAACAAGAACCTCTCGGGACTTCGATTCACCGATCGCAGCGGCCGATCATGGTCGAGCGGCAGCATGCCTGTCGTCGACGATCCGCTCGCCGTGACGTGGCTGGACGACCGTTTGTTCCTGCCCTATCCCGTGAAGCAAAACGGTGATCAAACAGGCACAGTCAGCGGTGCCTTTCTCCTCGATGAGCTGCGCGCCGAATTCAGCGCTTTCGGGGAACAGGTTGCGACGCAGGAAGTTGAGAGCCGGCGCATCAGCTATTTCTGGATCGGCGCCGGCATGCTGGCGATCTGGCTACTCTGTGGCGCCGTCGTCTGGCTGTTCGTGCGTAGTCTGAATCAGCGCATACGTCAGCTCAAGGTGCAGGCAGAAAAACTGCGTGATGCCGACTTCGGTGAGCCATTGCCCGTGCCGCGTGACGATGAACTCGGCGAGCTGGCGGCCGTGTTCAACAACATGCGCGACCGCCTGCGCGAAACCACGCTATCGCGGGACTATGTAGACAGCATCCTCTCAGGCATGAACGAAGCCGTCATAGTGACCTCCGAGGATGGCGCGATTCAGAGTATTAATACGGCGGCGTCACGGTTGCTGGGATATGACGAAGATGAGTTGATCGGCACATCGATAGACTTTGTCATCGACAGCAGCAAGTCGACATCCCTGGTCGACGATTCGGCGTCAGGGATACCGAGAGAAACCACGTTCGAATCGAAGTTCGGCGAATCGATCCCGGTGTCTTATACCTGTTCGATCGTCAGGGATGAGGATGGCGCGTCCGGAAACCGCGTCTATGCAGCCCAGAATATTACCGAAAGGCGACGCGCCGAAAAGCGTATTCGTTACCTGGCGCGCATCGACGCGCTGACGAAGATCCCCAACCGGATGCAGTTCCAGCACCTGCTGCAACGCAGCATTGCCCGCGCACGCCGGGCCGGCAAGCCACTTTGCCTTTTCTACGTGGATATCGATCACTTCAAGGACATCAACGATACCTTCGGCCACCTCGCGGGCGACACGACCCTTGAAACCGTTGCCGAACGCCTTGCCGACACGTTGCCAAAATCCTCAATAATCGGCCGCCTGGCCGGCGACGAATTCGCCGTCATCATCGATGATCTCGGGCCTGGCGGGCCGCAGCAAGGCGAAACGGAGGGGCTCGCGCAGAATTTGCTGGACCGGCTTGCCGACCCGTTCCTGGTGCAGGGTCACGAAGTGTTCATGACCGCCAGCTTAGGGATAGCGTATTACCCTGAAGATGCGCGAAACGTCATTGACCTGATTCGTAATGCGGATGCAGCGCTCTATCACGCCAAGAAAAACGGCGGCAATGAGTTCGCGTTCTACAAACCGCAAATGACCGAAGCCTCTGTAGAGCGCCTGATGACCAAGAGCAGGCTGAAGCGCGCTTTCGAGCGCGACGAGCTGCTCGTGCATTACCAGCCGAAATATAACCTGGAAACCGGTGAGGTATTCGGCGCCGAGGCGCTCGTGCGTTGGGAGCTACCTGAGCGCGGCCTGGTATTACCTTCCGACTTCATACCTATTGCCGAGGAAACCAGCCTGATCATTGAAATCGGCGAATGGGTGCTCGATAAGGTCTGCGAGGATTTTCGATTCTGGCAGAGGAGTGTTTCTTCGCCTGGGCGCGTTTCGGTGAACCTGTCCCTCAAGCAGCTGAGGCAGATCGGATTCATCAATCGCATCAGCGCCATACTCCGCGGTCACGAGGTGTCGCCGACGTCACTGGAACTCGAGATTACAGAGACGACGTTGATGGAGAACCCTGAACGCACGATCAAATTGCTCGACGAGCTTTACGGGCTCGGCTTGCACCTGGCTATCGATGACTTCGGCACCGGCTATTCGTCCCTGAGTGCCTTGCAACAGTTCCCGATCAGCACGCTGAAGATCGACCAGTCGTTCGTGCGTGACGTCGTGTCCGATCCCGACGATGCGACGATTGTGGATACGATAATCCAGATGGGTCGCAACCTGAACCTGGATGTCGTCGCCGAAGGCGTGGAAAATGAGGCACAACTCGGCTTCCTGCAGGAACTTGGCTGCACCTATGTCCAGGGACTGCTTTTTGGCGACCCGATGAGTTCCGATAATTACCTCGAACTGCTGTTGGCGCAGGCCGAGGGCACCGATACTCACCGCGCGCTTTTTGCCTGAGATCCCTACCAAAGCATTGATTTAAAAGCAACATTGGGATCACTTCACTCGCTACCGGCAAAATGCTTAAATGTCACCTTCGACCTGCCCGGATTCGACGGGCGCCTATAAAGTAGATTCAATGAACATAATCACCCGAAGCCTTATTACAGTGATATTTCTATTGGCAGCACCGCTGGTACTGGCGTGCGACTACCCGCAGCGTGTTGGAGTGCCCGACGGGACCACGGCCACCAAGGAAGAGATGATTGACGGACAACGCGGCATCAAGGATTACATCGCATCAATGGAGGAGTACCTTGCGTGTATCGAGGCGGCTGAACAGGAAACCGTCGCCGGATTCGACCAATCGGACGAGGCTACCAAGCAACAGCGCATTGAGATGTTCAACAAGAAGTACAACGCGGCCGTCGAAGAAATGAACCTCGTTGCCGAGGAATTCAACATACAGGTACGCAATTACAAGCAACGCGGCCAGTAAGAATCCAAGCACCGTTCAAGAGAAACGCCCGCTTCGAAGCGGGCGTTTTTTTTTCGACGGCGATCGTGAGGATACGATCTTATTCGAGGTTATCGATTTCCTTGCCAAGGTCATACTTGTGTTCAGTCACGATGCGTTCCAGGACCTTGATGCGCTCCTCCAGTCGTTCGATCTGGGCAAGCGTCTCCTCGAGTTCAGGATCCTGTTGCTTTTTTTCTTCGTTCTTCATTTTCATATATTTCTGGATCGTATCGGCCGTAAAGACGATCGCGACAATGCAAACGACATAAAACAAAGTGTTCATTGACGAGTCCTGTTATTCAAAGTTTTCGAAATTCCTGCTCCAGTTGAAATCTCGGCGAAGTAACTTTCTTTTCGAGTTCCGCGAGACGTTTGTCCAGCGACTTGTAACGTTCGCGTACTTCGTTGATTGTAGGTTTCGCAGGCGCTTCCTCGCGGGCGGCTGCGAACTCGCGATCGATACGTTCTCGCGTTCGACGCGACCTCCGAGACCGACGCCTCGACCTGCCCCAGCAACAATGCGACTCGACACGCACTTCCCGTCCCCGATACGAAGCGGCGGGAATCAGGCATACAGCGGCGAGGTAACCGATGATGGCAAACGGGAAGGCAGTCAGGAACGCGATGACCGCCAGGAACCGCGTGACCTTGAGATTCAGTCCGAAATAGTCGGCGAACCCTGCGCAAACTCCGCCAAGTACGGCCCTGTCCGCATCGCGGTAAAGGCGTCGTTCCGTCGTGTTTGTGTAAGTGCTCATGAACGTCCCCAACTATCTCTGCCGTATCGTCGCCAAAACTCATTCTCGGTTCTGCGGCCCGAATAAACCAGTGGCTTTTCCCTGATCAGCAGCGTTGCTCCAAGATAAATGGCGGCCGTCAGCCAGAAAAATAGCAGCAGGCTGATGACTGCTATGACGCGCACGGTTCCCACGCGAAAATTGAAACGATCTGCGATGCCCGCACAGACGCCGAATACCAGTCCATGTTCGCGATCCCGGTAGAAACCGCGCAACGGACCGAAGTCTGTGTCCCAGGTATCTCGACTCATACTCTGCTCCTCCGTAACCCGGCGCGCTTACTCACCCTCCGCGTGGCGGACTTTCTCCGCGGCGACCCGCTCCTTGAGCGCGTTCAACTCCTTGTTGACCGATTCCTCGGCTTCAAGGCCTGCGAACTCATGGTTCAGGTCCTTTGGCAGTCCGAGGTCATAGGCTTCAACGCGCCCCTCTACGTCGTCGATACGGCGTGTGTAGGCTTCGAATCGAACCATGGCGTCGTCGATCTTGTAGTCATGGATCTTCTTGCGAGCCGCAAGCCGGCTGCTGGCCGTCTTGTGCCGCGCGAGCAGGGATTTCTGGCGAGCTTTCGCGTCCTCGAGTTTGCTTTCGAGGCGGGCGATGTCCTCGTTGAGCTTGGCGAGACCCTCATCGACGGCCAGGTAGTCTTCCTTGAGCAAATCAACCGCCGAACTGACGCGCGATTTTTCAACCAGCGCCGCTTTCGCGAGGTCTTCGCGACCCTTGCGCATGGCCAGTTCCGCCTTGCCTTCCCAATCCGCCTTCTCCCGATCGAGCGCTTCGATCTTGCGATTCAGGTCCTTCTTGTCGGCTATCGAGCGCGCCGCCGCTGACCTGACTTCAACCAGCGTGTCCTCCATTTCCTGGATCATGAGCCGGATGATCTTCTCGGGATCCTCGGCTTTGTCGAGGATGGCGTTGATGTTGGAGTTCACGATGTCGCTGAATCTCGTGAAAATGCCCATGTGTGTTTCCTCTTTTCGGGTGAATCCTGCTTAAGTTAGTTGCAGCAATCGTGCCAAGCCGGACTGAGATCGATAAGTGATTGTTTTTAAAACATAAAACAGCTGTTTCGCGGCACGTCCACCTCAGTGGAATATGGTATAATTCACCACTACTTGGTTTTTTTTATCATCTTTTCGCTAAATTGACCAATGCCTGTCAGTCCTGAATCACAACAAATCATCGGCGAGGCGCCGGCGTTCGTCGAGATGCTCGAGCATGTGTCCCGCGCTGCCCCGCTGTCGAAGCCCGTGCTCGTCGTGGGCGAACGCGGCACCGGCAAGGAATTGATCGCGTCAAGGCTGCATTTTCTCTCGGAACGCTGGGAGCAGCGGGTCGTCAAGGTCAATTGCGCCGCGCTCACCGAATCGATCCTGGAGTCGGAACTGTTCGGTCACGAGGCGGGTGCATTCACCGGCGCGGCACGCACCCACATCGGCCATTTCGAGCGCGCAGAGGGTGGCACGCTGATACTCGACGAACTCGCGACGATCTCGCTTCGCATGCAGGAGAAAATCCTGCGCACGATCGAATACGGTGAAATTCAACGTGTAGGCGGCAGCGAGACGCTGCAGGTCGACGTTCGTATCGTCGGTTCCACCAACGCGGATTTGCAGTCGCTTGCCGCCGAAGGCCGTTTTCGCAAGGACCTGCTCGACAGGCTGGCCTTCGACGTCATCACGGTGCCGCCGCTGCGCGAGCGCGTCGAGGACATCATGCCCCTCGCGCACGCATTCGCAATCAACATGGCAAGCGAGTTGAAGTGGAGCTATTTTCCGGGATTCAGTGCACGCGCTTCGTCGACGTTGTTGCAGAACCGGTGGCCTGGCAATGTTCGCGAACTCAAGAACACGATCGAGAGGACCGTGTATCGCGCGGAAGATGCCGAACAGCCCATCAAGGAGATTGCCCTCGACCCGTTCGATTCACCGTTCAAGATCGCGCCAGCGGCGCAGGCAGGTAAAGTGAAGGCGGCCGGGCCGCAGCGATCGCCCATTCTGCCGACCGACCTGACACAGCGCCTTGTGGATCTGGAAACGAATCTCCTCGAGGCCGCGCTCGAGAGATCACGCTTCAACCAGCGGCTCGCGGCAGACCTGCTTGGCCTCAGCTATCACCAGTTCCGTGGCAAGCTCAGGAAATTCGGTATCAGCAGCAAGCCCTAGCTTTCGTCGCGGTACCTGCGCACGTAGATCGCGGCCGTCGTCAGCAAGCCGCACACGACCAGTCCGATCCAGGTGTCGATGTGGCTGATGAACTGAACGAAATCGAGGTGCGCCAGCAGGCTCACCATTTCGTCGCTCACTCGGGCGTGGTTTTCGTCGAAGAAGCGTTCGATATCGATGCTGGCGAATAGCGGTATCTTCGCGCTGCGACCCCACACGGCCTCGGCGAAATTGCCGGAACGGAAAAAGATTCCCTCGACCAGGGGAACGAGGACCAGCGGCAGAAAAGCCATCAGCAGCGGGGCCCGTTTCGTATAGGCCGAGACGAACAGGAACCAGCCCAGGAACGGCGACATCCAGATCGCCACACTGTAGACAACGACGACCGTCGCGAGCCAGTTGTCGAACAACGGCACCGAGCCCCAGATAAGAGTAGCCGCGCTACCGCCTTTCATTGCGACCCAGATACTGGTCACGACGAGGTTGACGAGGTGCGTGACGATAATCGCGCCGATCGCAATTGCCGGAATCAGCAGCACTGCGGTCAGCAGCTTTGAAATTACCGTCTCGGCGTCCGTGACGGGCAAAGAGCGCCAGAACAGGATGCTCTTATCCTTGCGCTCCGCGTACAACGAGTCCAGTGAATAGAAGACCGTCAGGATGCCGAGGCCGAGCAGAAACAACCAGGACGAGCCCAGGAAATACGCGGTCAGTACACCCTTGCGTTCGGTGTCGCCGGCAATGTTCTGTGCGCCGAAGATCGCCAGGTCCAGTTCCTGCGCGAACTCGCCGGCGAACATCAGCGCCGCCAGCGTACCGAGCGTCACGACAGACGCGATTGCCACGGGCGTCACCCAGATCGAACGGTGCTCCCAGAATTCGCGCTTCATCAATGCAAGGTAGTGGTTGATCATTGACGCGCCCCCTTTACCTTTGCGACGAACAGGTCCGCTACTGACGGTGTGCGCAGTTCGCCGAGCCCCTCGAGGTTTTCGCGGCTCACGCCCTCGAACAGCAGCACCGATTTGCCGAAGATCTCGTGTTCGGCGATGGGCCCGAGCCCTTTGGCCTTTAGCGCATTGTCGCCCGATGTCAGGAGTTCCACGTAGTCGTCGCCGAGCGAGTCCATCGAAGCGTCCAGCAGAATCCTGCCGTCGTTGATAAACATGATGTCGGTGAGCAGGTTCTCGATCTCCTCCACCTGGTGCGTCGTGATCAGGATGGTGCGCTGTTCGTCGAAGTAGTCGTTCAGCAGATTGCTGTAGAACTCCTTGCGAAAGATGATGTCGAGACCGAGCGTCGGCTCGTCCAGTACGAGCAGCTTTGCGTCTATCGCCATTATGATCGACAGGTGCAGCTGCGTGACCATGCCCTTGGAAAGCTCGCGTACCTTGGCATCCGACCGAACGCTGGTCTGTTGCAGGAACGTCTCGGCACGCTTGCGGGAAAAATTCGGATGCACGGCTTCCACGAATTCCAGTAGCTGCGTCACCCGAATCCAGCGCGGCAATACGGCAACATCGGCGATGAAGCAAATGTTGCGCAATAACTCCTTGCGCTGGCGGAAGGGGTCAAGACCCAGGACCGACAGTTGACCCTCACAGTCAGTGAGACCCAGTACGGCCTTCAGCAGCGTTGTTTTGCCCGCGCCGTTGGGACCAATCAGCCCGAGGATTCTTCCCTGCTCGATCTCAAAACTGACGTCGTCGACGGCTCTCACCGCGCCGTAGTGTTTCGATACTCCGCGGGCATTGACCAGGCTCGTCATTCCTCCCCTCCTGCGTCGGTTTTGGAACCTTTGTTCTGCAGCAGCTCGTTCGCATCCAGTCCGAGCCTCTTGATTGTCGCGACCACCTTGGGCCACTCCTTTTCGAGAAAACGCTGCCGCTCAGCTTGCAGCAACCTGTCCTTGGCGCCTTCGTTGACGAACATGCCGCGCCCGCGTTTCTTTTCAACGAGTCCTTCGTCGACAAGTTCCTGGTAGCCCTTGAGAACCGTCAGCGGATTGAGCCGATACTCGGCGGCGACATTGCGAACCGACGGCAGAGCATCACCATCGGTCAAAACGTCTTCGAGGATCATCGCTACTACACGATCGCGCAGCTGCCGATAGATAGGCTGGTCTTCATTCCATTTAGGATCCATTGATTCGCGGTTCCTGCGCCTCTGGTACCAAAAAATGCGCCGGTCCTGTGATGAGACCGGCGCGAACCTTCCGTCGCTACTTCACTCGTCTTCGAGACGGAAATAATCGAATTCGGCCGTCGCATCGATCGAAATCGTCAGCGGCTCACCATCGAAATGGGCCGTGATCGTCGTTCGAAACGGTGCACGCTCCTCGTCCGCGATTGCGGCAGTGCCAGCTTCCACCTCATCCTGTACGGTGGCGCCTGCCTGGCCGGCAACCAGTGCCATAACCATGAGTAACATCACGATAAGGCTAACGATTTCATTGAGATAGGGGATTTGCTTGGGCATTTCGTCGATTCTCGGGGTGCTTAGTGAATTGGTGTTATAGTCAACTATAACACTAAAAATATGGATTGCAAGCCCTGGATACGAATTTCGGCTAACCCGGTAGTCACGTGAGGGCCGTTTATTCCTTGTAAGGAGGCGAAATACCATGGCGGCGAGCGCGGACATCCTGACGATCACGGGTCGAGGACCCCTTTCAAGCGGGTCCGCCCTCGCCTATGCTCCGCGCATGGACCACGCACCTGACGACAGTGCCCTGATGCTCCGCTACAAGGATGGCGATGTCGCAGCGTTCGAGGTTCTGTACCGGCGCCACACGGACCCGCTGTACCGCTATTTGTTGCGGCTCTGCCGCCACCGCGATACTGCCGAAGACATATTCCAGGAGGTCTGGGGCAAGATCATCAAATCGCGCGCCTCTTACCGGCCCACGGCGAAGTTCTCGACGTTCCTGTACCGCGTTGCACACAACTGTTTCATCGATCACGTACGGCGCGACAAGCGGCACTCTCAGAACACTGAACTCAAGCCTGAACTGCATAGCGATCCGGGCGAGCAGCCGGAGATCTCAACCGAGCGCAGCCTCGCCAGGGAACGCCTGCACGTGGCCCTGATGGCTTTGCCCGACGAACAACGCGACGCTTTCCTTTTGCACGAGGAAGCAGGTTTGAGTGTGGACCAGATCGCCCACGTGACCGGCAGCAACCGGGAAACGGCGAAGAGCCGTTTGCGCTACGCTGTCAACAAGCTGCGCGCCGCGATCGATGAACCCACGGAGCGAAAATGAGTAACGAGACCGACAGGCTCGTATCAGACGCCTACGACGAGCTGGCGAATGAGAGGACGCCCGAGGCGCTCAACCGGGAAGTCCTGCGCCTCGCCGCGAAAGAAGGCAGGACACGCTACTCCATCGCGCGAGCCTGGATGCGCCCGGCCGCATGGGCCGCAACGGTAGGCCTGAGTCTCGTCGTCGTCCTCGAGCTGACCAACATGCCCGAATCGGACATGGCGCCCCTGCCGGAGTCAGTCCCGATCGACAGAGCGGCGGCTCCCGACGTCTCCGATCGACGCCAGGACACTGTCAACGAGGACACGATGCTCGAGTCGGAGGCCAGGGATGAACGGCAGGGAGCGCTCGCGAAACGCAGCCGACCCTATACGCCGGAGGAACAGACGGCTGAAAAAGCGATGCTGCTGGATGACGCTCCCGCGGTGAGCATGGATACGGCCCCGGACGAGGTCGCAAGTCAGTCCCTGGATCCACAGCGTACGCTCGAGACATATGACCCGAATGACCTGAGCGAGACTATGGAGCGCGCCCGAGAGCAGGTCGGTCAACCCTCCCTCGTCCCGATGGGTGTCGAGCAGAAAGCGGCGACCGCTCCGGAAAGATCGGCCGACAGGGTATCCGAATCACAAGCCGAAACGGCTGCGGAACAGTCGGCCAGGACAGCGCCACGCGCCGAATCGTTCGCCGCCGGAATCACCAGCCTGGGCGCGGAATCCGACTATCTTTGCCCCGTGGAGGCGCGCCAGTCAGCCGAGAAATGGTTGAAGTGCATCCAGGAACTCGAGGCAAGCTCACCCCGCGAACTCATCGACCGGGAATACGAGGCACTCCGGAAAATCTATCCGGATTTCGAGCACCCGGCCACGGATAAGTAAACAACACCAGTGTCGGGCGGCCGCGCCGATGCTAGAATCTCGGCCGCAAATTGCCGCATTCAAACGCAGGAATCCAACAATGAAAGCACCCGCTCGCGTCACCATTACCGGCGCTGCCGGCCAGATCGGCTACCAGCTCGCCTTCCGAATCGCCTCAGGACAGATGCTGGGCCCCGATCAGCCCGTCATTCTGCAGCTGCTCGAAATTCCACCCGCGCTGCCGGCACTCCACGGCGTCGTGATGGAACTCAACGATTGCGCGTTTCCGACGCTTGCAGGCATCGTGGCGACCGACGATCCCGACGAAGCATTCAAGGACAGCGATTACGCCCTGCTCGTCGGCGCCCGCCCGCGTGGCCCGGGCATGGAGCGCAAGGACCTTCTCGAAGCCAACGCGGCGATCTTCTCGGTGCAGGGCAAGGCGGTTAACGATCACGCCAGCCGCGACATTCGCGTACTCGTCGTGGGCAATCCCGCGAATACGAATGCGCTAATCGCCAGCAGCAACGCCCCCGACATCGATACTCGCAATTTCACCGCCATGACGCGCCTCGACCACAATCGCGCGATGGCGCAGCTGGCCGAGAAGACAGCGAGCCATGTCAACGATATTCGCCGCATGACGATCTGGGGCAATCACTCGGCGACCCAGTATCCGGACATCAATCACGCGAGCGTCGGCGACAGCAAGGCCATGGATCTCGTGGACCGGGACTGGCTGATCGATGACTTCATCCCCGTCGTGCAGCAACGCGGCGCCGCCATCATCAAGGCGCGTGGCGCGTCCTCGGCCGCATCGGCGGCATCGGCCGCGATCGATCATATGCGTGACTGGGCTCTCGGAACGCCCGGCGACGACTGGGTTAGCATGGCGATTCCCGCCGACGGCAGCTACGGCATCGAAGCGGGCATCATCTACTCGTACCCGGTTCGCTGCAGCGGTGGCGACTACGAAATTGTGCAGAATCTCGAGATCGATGACTTTAGTCGCGCACGCATGGACGACACGGAGAAGGAACTGCGCGAGGAACGCGCCGCGATCGAAGAACTGCTATAAAATGATGTCCGGTGCCGTGCCGCGGTAAATCGTAAGCATCTAATCTGCAGAGGTACACGACTTGTCCGGTTTGACAATTAGCCTGTTCTGGCTGCTGCTGTTCGTTGGCGGCGGCATCTTTCTTGCTTACCAGCGTATCGACCTCAGAACATCGACCATTGCGGCAGGCATGGCCCTGGCTGCGTACTGGGTGTTCGGCGACGGCGCCATACTCTGGAAGCTGGTGCTGACGCTGTTTTTCGGCCTCTTGGTGATCCCGAATCTCATCGAGGTTCGGCGCGAGAAGATCACGCGGCCGCTGCTCGACATCTACAGGAAAATGTTGCCGTCGATGTCGGACACCGAGCGCGAGGCGCTCGAGGCAGGAAACGTCTGGTGGGACGGAGAGCTGTTCTCGGGTATGCCCGAATGGGACAGGCTGATGTCCTATCCGGCGCCGAAACTTTCCGAGGAGGAACAGGCATTTCTCGACGGACCGTGCGAGGAGCTCTGCCGCATGATCGACGACTGGGCGATCTGCCACGAGCATGCCGACATGCCGAAGGAAGTCTGGGATTACATCATCGAGAACAAGTTCTTCGCGATGATCATTCCCAAACAATACGGGGGCCTGGAATTCTCAGCCTACGCGAACGCAGCCGTGATATCGAAACTGGCGAGCCGCAGCGCCACGGCATCCTCCACGGTCGGTGTCCCCAACTCGCTCGGCCCCGCGGAGCTTCTGCTGCATTACGGCACCGAAGAACAGAAACAGCGCTACCTGCCGGGCCTCGCGGCCGGAACCGAGATACCGTGCTTTGCGCTGACGTCATCGGAGGCCGGATCCGATGCGGCATCGCTGATTGACAGCGGCGTCGTCTGCAAGGGCAAGTGGAATGGCAAGACCATCACGGGCATCCGCCTGAACTGGGACAAGCGCTATATCACGCTCGCGCCCGTGGCGACGGTCGTCGGCCTGGCGTTCAAACTTTATGACCCCGATCACCTGATGGGCGACAAGGACGAGTACGGCATCACGGCCGCGCTAATACCGACGGATACGCCGGGCGTCGAGGTCGGGCGCAGACATTATCCGCTGACAGTGGCGTTCCAGAATGGCCCGACCTCGGGCAAGGACGTGTTCGTGCCGCTGGATTACATCATCGGCGGGCCGGACATGGCCGGCAAGGGCTGGAAGATGCTTGTCGAGCTGTTGTCCGTGGGACGCGCGATCACGTTGCCATCGACTGGCTCGGGCGGCGGCCAGGCTGGCAGCTATGCGACGGGCGCCTACGCGAAGATCCGCAAGCAGTTCAATACCTCCATCGCGAACTTCGAGGGCGTGGGCGATGCACTGACCCGCATCGGCGGGCATACCTATATTATGAATGCGGCCGTGGCC
>Ga0209567_10000585_pt1 | contig 19849 bp, 18 predicted proteins | sample COG_12_FD_184756 | JGI IMG/M metagenome (GOLD analysis project Ga0209567, IMG submission 184756) | Pelagic marine sediment microbial communities from the LTER site Helgoland, North Sea, for post-phytoplankton bloom and carbon turnover... | ecosystem: Environmental > Aquatic > Marine > Neritic...
GTACCCAACTCGGTGCGTTCTCCGTCGCAGGCGAAGGCTTCATGGTGGGACGGTGCGCCGGCGCACCCGTGACCGGGGACTACACCGGCGACCACCCCTGGGCATTCACGGGCGGCACCATCAGGAAGGTGGTCGCCGACGTGTCGGGTGAGGCGTACATCGACCTCGAGATGGAAGCGATCGCTGCAATGAAGCGGGACTGACAGCCCACGACAACCAAACCAAACGCACGGGGGCCCCGCCATCGGCGGGGCCCCCGTTTGCTCATCTTGGATCGGCGAGCACTCAGCTGCTCGAGCAGCTGAGTTCGCTGTTGATGCTGTCGACCTGGGTCACCAGGGTCTGGGCCGCAGCCGCAACCTGTTGCTGCGCCTCAGGGATCGAACTATCTCCCGAAATGCCGCTCACTGTGCTCTGGAAGTCATCAACCGCCGTTTGGGTGTTGTCGAGCTGAATGCTCTCAACGTCTTGGGCCGCTGAGACAACATCGTCCCAGGCATCGTTCACCGCATCGGCGGCGTCGTTGATGTCATCGACAGTCGCCGTTGCCGGATCAAGCGCCTCGGCGCTCTGCAACGCCGAATTGAGGTCCGCCAGGTTGTCGCAAAGCTTCGCCTCTGCGTCCTCTTGACTGTCACCACACGCCGCGACCAACAGGCCGAACGCCAGTAGCACGATCAGTAGTTTCTTCATTGGTATCTCCTTAGTGTCTACGGCCGCGAGATGGCCCCAAACGAACGCGCCACCTGCGGGTTCTTGGTCCGAGGATGAGGATCACCGAACGGCTACCCCCGCACATTGTACTGGGTACGCACCAGAAGGACTCCGCTGAGGCGTTCGTCCCGCAACCTTCAGCCAGGCTTCAATTCTCGTGAGGACGGTCCAATTCGGCTAGCCGGAAACGGCACAATCCCCTCCAAATCCTGGAGTTCGCTGGATGTCGCCGAAAGCGGATAGCCGCCTCGCTGTGGTGTCAGTAGCTTGGAGGTCCACAAGCTCAGACCAACGACGGCGCTTCGGCTAGGCATGGCCTACCCGATACCCTGTGATCGGAACGAGGACTCGAGGAGGACGATGTGTTGACGATGCAGGGCGGACCGCCGGCGTATCACGTGCTGGCCAAGCCGACCGGGCCGATCTGCAATCTCGACTGCGAGTACTGCTTCTTCCTGTCCAAGGAGATGCTGTATCCCGGCGACCGGTTCCGCATGGCCGACGAGATGCTGGAGACCTACCTGCGCCAGCTGCTCGAATCGCACCGCACGCCCGAGGTCACCGTTGCCTGGCAGGGCGGGGAGCCGACGATGATGGGGCTCGACTTCTTCCGCCGCTCGGTGGAACTCGTCGACGAGCTCAGACGCCCCAACCAACGGATCGCCTACACCATCCAGACCAACGGCGTCCTCATCGACGAGCGGTGGGCCGCTTTCTTCAAGGAGAACAACTTCCTCGTCGGCGTCTCGGTCGACGGCCCCCGGGAGTTGCACGATCGCTTCCGGGTCGACAAGCGGGGCGAGGGTTCATTCGACCGGGTGATGGCGGGCTACGAGCACCTCCGAGCCGCCGCCGTCGACGTCAACGTCCTGTGCACCATCCATGTCGGCAACCAGGACCATCCGCTCGACGTCTACCGCTTCTTTCGCGACGGCATGGGGGTCGAGTTCATCCAATTCATCCCGATCGTCGAGCGGGCCACTGAGACCCTCCTGCCGCTGGCAAACCTCGGGTGGAGCACGCAACGGAAGGAGAAGCGGCCGCTCTACGTCCAGGCCGGGGGTTACGTCACCGACCGCAGCGTCAGCCCGGAGGGGTTTGGGCGGTTCCTCAGCGCGGTGTTCGATGAATGGATCCAAGGCGACGTTGGAAAGGTCTATGTACAGCACTTCGACACGGCACTGGCCAACTGGCATGGAGAGCCGCCGGGGGTGTGCGTGTTCTCGGAGACCTGCGGCCTCGCCGTGGCCCTGGAGCACAACGGCGATTTGTACTCGTGTGACCACTACGTCGAACCCGATTACCTGCTCGGCAACATCCACGAGACCCCGATGATCGACTTGGTGGCCTCCGATCAACAACGCCAGTTTGGCCTCGACAAGCGGGACACGCTTCCGCCCTTCTGCCAAGGTTGCGAGGTCCGATTTGCCTGCCACGGGGGTTGCCCCAAGAACCGCTTCACCAACACCCCCGAAGGGGATCCCGGCCTCAACTACCTTTGCGCCGGCTACAAAACCTTCTTCAATCACATCGACCGCCCAATGCGGATCATGTCGGGCCTACTGCGCCAAGGCCGCGCTCCTGCCGACGTCACGGCCGTCCTCGACGCCGAGGAGGCGCAACGCTACGCCACTACGGGACGCAACGACCCGTGCCCCTGCGACAGCGGCCGCAAATTCAAAGCCTGTCATGGCGCGGCATCTTCTGGCTAGCTATCGCTCGTGGTGCGTCCGCAACAATCCGGTCACGTGCCGGAAGCGGATAGCGACCCCGTCGCGCATGCGATAGGTTGAACGGAGCCCGGGAAATAGGGCCACTTCACGAAGGGAACTCCCATGATCCAGACCATGGAGCAAAGCTCCGACACCACGATCGGCTACACGGTCATCGGCGAAGTTGGGCAAGCCGACTTCCAAACGCTCGTCCCGGCCGTGCAGGCTGCGATCGACAAGAACGGCACCATCAACCTGCTCCTCGACCTCACCCAATTCAAGTGGGAGAAGGTGAGCGCATGGAAGTCCGATCTCGACTTCGGCCAAACGTACAAGAACAAGATCGACAAGATGGCCCTCGTCGGCAACGCCAAGTGGGAGAGGCATCTCGCCAAGCTCGCCCAGCCGTTCTACGCCAACCAGACCAAGTACTTCGAGAACGACGACGACGCCTGGGACTGGCTCGGGACCAGCTAGGTTCGGAGATCGAAGTCGAGTCATCCGAAAGCACCACGACCCAGATTCCGGGCCGCGGTGCCTTCCAGGCCCGCTGGAGGACGGACGCATGACCGATCAGGACGACACTCACAAGATGGACAAAGCCACGAGGGAACGGCTCGACCGGTACCTCGCCCTCTCCGCGGCGACGCTGTTGGCGGTCGGCACCGTGGTGTATCACCTCATTGAGGACTGGAGCTGGGTCGACTCGTTCTACTTCAGCGTCATCGCCGTCACCACCGTCGGTTTCGGAGACATCAGCCCGGACACGGATGGAGCAAAGCTATTCACGGTCTTCTACGTCATCAGCGGAATCACCATCATTGCCACATGGCTCAACGAACGGATGCGAAGACACGGGCTGCGAGCCCAGCACCGGCGCCGCGGCGCTGACTGAGGGCGAGCTGAAGAGTGTTGGCCTTTCCGACGACGTCGGAGGAGGCTTCGGGGCTACTCGCCGGTGGTCGCCTCGATCTTGCCCGACTTGATGGCGTCTACGAACGCCTTGTAGTCCCTGTCGTTCTGGTCGGCGTAGGCGAAGGCAAAGTCGGCAACGGACCGGTCGAAGACGTCCCCGGAGCCGAGGTAGCCGGAGATCGCGATCGGATCTCCGGCGCGGGCGTGAGCGTGGGCGAGCGTCCATCCGCACAACGCGGCGTAGGAAGCCAGCTGACCTGGGTTCATCGCGGCTACGTCGGCGGAGCCCTTCATGTCGTGGAACTGGCGCCAGTAGTAGTGCCATTTCGAGTCCAGGTGGACCGTCCATCCGAGGAAGATGTCGCTCGACGCCTGCATCAGCCGCTGCCCCTCGACGACCCGCTTGCCGTGCTCGTGGTAGTGGCTCTTGGGCAAATGATCCTCCAGCACCGAGGATGTGGCCTCCTTGATCTGCAAGAAGAGCGGGTCGTCGTCGTCGCGACCCTGGAACAGCACGATCATGCACCGAGTTCCAACACTGCCGACACCGACGACCTTGAGCGCGATATCGACCAGGGTAAACCGATCGAACAGGAGCCTGCGGCTTTCGGTCAGGGTTGACCGGTAGCTCGACAAGCTATCGTCGACCGCTGCTCTCATCTCGTCGGGGTCCTTCGAGGATTCCAGTTCGCGCAGGGGGATCAGCAACGGTGGCTCGCTCTTGATCCGGTAGATTCCATTCACCTTCTCGGCCAGCTTCGACAGCGCCTTCAGACTGTCCTTGGAGCGAGCCTTCTTGGCCCCTTTCTTCACTCGTTTGTGGTCCTGCTTGGTGGGAGCAGCTCCTGCGATCTGCTCGAGCGAGAGTTGCGAATACCAGATGTCGAGGGTCCGCGCCTCTGCAAACTTCGACATGGCCTGCCGATAGCCGGCCACCGATCGAAGCGTCGCCGTCCCAATGTCCTCATCATCGAACTCGTTGTCGCGTCCTGCCAGGACGACGCTGGCCGCGAGGCGCTTCAGGTCCCATTCCCATGGGCCGGGGAGCGTTTCGTCGAAGTCGTTGACGTCGAACACCTGACGCCGATCGGGCGAGCCATAGGAACCAAAGTTGGCGAGATGACCATCACCACAGATCTGAGTTTTCAGGCCGGTCTTGGGGGTGTGAGACAAATCGGCCGCCATGATCTTGGCGGCCCCGCGGTAGAACGCAAACGGCGAGTCCGACATCCGACCGTGTCGAATGGGGACCAGCCACTGGACTCGACCGGTGTCCTGGCTCGTGATCACATCGACGGGGTCTGGTCGATCGGATGGCGGTGACCACTCTCCATGGCTGGAGCGCGGCACCTTCTTGCGAATCGCCTTCCCCTCAGCTCGGCGCTCCTCCGGGCTCACAGCCTTCTCGAGCTGAGGAATCCTCTTGTGCGAACTCTGACTGGACATGCCTCCGCCTTCCCTGAATTCCACGCGCTCCTGACGCTAGGCGCTGCGGCGACAAGTCGCTAGCCGGTATCGGCCCGACCGGCGGCTACGGCTGCGACGCACCAAGCAAGGCCGGCTGACGCCACGGGTTGACGTGGAGCGCAGCTCGGCCGGTCCAGCGACCTAGCGGGCGGCTCGAAGAGTCGTCGACGGCGATTCTCCGTACGTCTCCCGGTAGCGAACCGAGAACCGTCCCAGATGCCCGAACCCGATGTCGAGCGCCACCCGACTCACCTGCCCATCAGATCCGACCGACTTCAGCCTGCGGCGTGCCTCGTCGAGTGCCCAGGCGCGGAAGTAAGCCGCCGGCGACGTCCCGTAGATTTTCGTTGAACGCCCGACGTAAGCCGCGCTCCGAGATATGCGCTACGAGACACAGCTCCGTGATCGACGGGATCCGGCCGACGGCACGTGCATACTCGATGCAGGTGCCGGTAACGCGCCTCGGGTCAATCCGCTTGGCAGCACCAACCCGCTCGGAGCGGCGGTCCTCCGACAGAACCACGGTAGTGGCGTCAAGCAGTCGTTGGTCAAGCTCGTTGGTGGTCATCTGCCCATCGACCGCCTCGTCAACATATCGACCCAATTGCCGCGCAAGGGAACCAGTATCGGCCGTCGCCTCGAGCGCATGGACCTGACCGGGCGGAGGGGGTGCGAACCTCCGTCGCCGGTCGTCGGCGATTGCAGCGAGATCCTCTAGCGCAACGGTCGCAAACGCGAACCTCACACCCACGGGGTTCACCGCGGTGTGCTCCGCGCCGGACCCATATGCGACAACCATGCCCGGCTTGATATCGATCCCACACCACCGGCTACCCGGGGCAACGCCGGCAATACGGGCTACGACGATGTGGTCGTCTCCTATCGTGGCCCGGGAGAACATCGGGAATTGAACAGTCGATTCGGTTGCCACCAGGCGATCAGTCTGCACGGTCCGGACGATTGAGGGCCCGACGCCCACCCCGGTGCGCACAACCTCGATGTCGACACCCTCTACCGATCGGGAATAGGAATCGGCATCGTAGACGAGGGAGACCACTCTGCCGGGGGTCGCTCCGCCCGGACCGGGTTCCTCAGTTGCCTTCAGATCAGGTATTGCCTCGGGCAAGGCCCTCGTCTCCTCTTGCTTCGCCCTAGCAAACGCTACACGCCGGACCACGAGATCGACAGCCAGGACCTCCAGCCCGTGACGCCGTCCGGCTGGGTTTGCTCCTCGAGTTCGTCGTTCACATCGGCCGCGAGCCGGCCGGTAGAAGAGACACCCCATCCCTTCTCACCTGGCCGAGGCTCACCCGCGATGGTAGGCCGACGGTAGTCGGCCGCTATCCATCTCCGGCCCAATGGCTCCATCGTGGTGGGACCGGTTCGGTTGTGCCGGAAGCGGATAGCCCTTCGGAGGCACGCCAAGTATCGTCGTGCACGACAATGCACCGAACACGCTCGAACGAGGAGGAACTGTGAATAGAGAACCAAGCGCATGGGCCGTGGGTTGGGCGGCTTTTGCCGGTGTGATGTTGATCCTGCTGGGCATCTGGTGGATCCTTGCCGGACTCGTCGCCATCTTCAACGACGACTTCTATGTCGTTGGAGTCGAATGGGTCTTCCAGTTCTCGACAACCACGTGGGGATGGATCCACCTGCTACTCGGCATCGTGGTGCTGTTCGCTGGTTTTGGCATCTTCAGCGCCCAGGTGTGGGCTCGCACAGTGGGTGTCATCATGGCAGTGCTTTCCGGGCTGATCGCTTTCGCCTGGCTGCCGTGGTACCCGATTTGGGGCATCCTCTTCATCGCGGCTTCGATCGCCGTGATCTGGGCCCTGACCGCCCATGGCGACGACATCACGGTGGCGTAGCCTCCCTCGCCCCATCCGACACGAGGGTCGAGACCAACCGGTCTCGGCCCTCGTTGCGTTTTGGGTTCTTTGGGTGCAGACGTAGCGGGGATTGCCCCCTCCGACCGCCGGCTTTCGCCGGCGCCCACCTCCCCCGCACTCCGTGCGAGGGAGGGCACATTCAGCGCGGCTCGCGGGAGCGCGGACACATGCAACGCAGCTCGTTGAAGCTACCCCGTCCAGCCGCCGCCTCCCCGCACCCCGTGCGAGGGAGGGCACATTCAGCACGCCAACGCGCGACATGAGCCTTGCTCGCGAATCAGTGCGAGGAAATGCCCCCTCCGACCCGCCGCCTCCGGCTGCGGCCCACCTCCCCCGCACCCCGTGCGAGGGAGGGCACGTTCAACACGGCTCGTGTTCCGGTGCGCTTTCGCGCCGGGAACTGTTGCTACAAGCCTGCCTCCCATGCCGATTGCGGTGAGGCATGTGAACACACGACCCGCGTTCCAGGTGCCCTCCCCCAGCTCGCTGGGGGAGGTGGCCCGGCGCCGCTTTGGGCGCCGGGTCGGAGTGGGCCTGCCCTACGGCACGGGGCTGGTGTAGCTGGCAAGCACTCGCATGTAGTTGCTGCGGATGAAACCGTCGGGGTTGGGGGCCGAGGCCATCGACATCGAGCCCTTCATCTGCTCTACGGAGTCGTATTCGTGCTCCTCGAGCCATGCCGTGAGGCCGGCGATGACTTGGGCGGCGTGATACGGACCCTCCTGCAGCAACGCGGAGGCCATCATCACGGCATCTGCACCCACGAGCAGTGACTTCAGCACGTCATCCGACGTGTGCACGCCACCGGTGACCGCCATGTCCGCCCGCAGCTTGCCGTGGAGAATCGCCAGCCAGCGCAACGGCAGCCGCAGCTCTGAGGAGGTGCTGAGCTGGAGATTGGGAATCACCCGCAGGTCTTCGAGGTCGATGTCGGGCTGGTAGAACCGATTGAAGAGCACAAGACCGGCCGCACCGGCCTCGACGAACTTCCGAGCAACGTGGGCCAGCGACGAGAAGTAGGGGCCGAGCTTGATCGCCACCGGAATGTCCACCGTCTCGACCACGGCCGTGAGTAGGTCGAGATAGCGCCGCTCCACGTCGAGCGACGTGGCGTAGGGGTCGGTCGGGATCAGGTACACGTTGAGCTCGAGAGCGTCGGCGCCGGCCTCTTCCATTCGCTTGGCGTAGCGCACCCACCCTCCCCGGGTAGTCCCGTTGAGGCTCGCAATCACGGGGATGGACAACGCCGCCTTGGCTTCCCTGACCTGATCGAGATAGAGCTGCGGACCCGTGTTGTACGAATCCAACTCCGGGAAGTATCCGCCGAGGGCCTCGGCGAAGCTCTCCGCCCCGTACTCGACGAGCCTGTGGGCTTCCATCGCCTCGTGCTCGATCTGCTCTTCGAACAGCGAAGGAAGCACGACCGCAGAGGTTCCCGCCTCTTCGAGCTGCTTGAGCGTATCGACCGATCCGGTGAGCGGCGATGACGACGCCATCACTGGATTGGCCAACTTCAGACCGAGATAGCTGGTGCTGAGATCGACACTCATGACTGCGGATCCTCCACTCTGGCCTCCTCGTCGGTGATGGTGCGCTCGATGTCCTCAAACTGTTCGTACAGATTCCACCGTTCGTCGATATCCTCCTGCGCCATCGCAAACAGTCGCTCGGCCGTCTCGGGAGCCGACCGCATCAGCATCGCAAAGCGGCCCTCGCTCTTGGCCACCTCCGCAAACGCCAACGTCGGTTTTCGACTGTCCAGATGGAAGGCGTGCTTGCCCTCGAGCGTCACCCGCGGGTCATAGCGATACAGCGGCCAATACCCTGAGCTCACCAGGTCCTTCTGGTGCTCCATGCTGGTCTCCATGTCGATCCCGTGAGCGATACAGGTGCTGTAGGCCAGGATCAGCGACGGACCGTCGAAGGCCTCGGCCTCCTGAAACGCCTTGACGGTCTGGATGTTGTTGGCGCCCATGGCGATCTGGGCGACGTAGACGTTCTCGTAGGCCATCGCGATCTGGCCGAGGTCCTTCTTCGCATTGGTCTTGCCGCTGGCGGCGAACTTGGCAACAGCCCCGCGGGGGGTCGACTTCGATGCCTGGCCGCCGGTATTCGAATACACCTCGGTGTCGAGCACCAGGATATTGATGTTCTTGCCCGACGCCATGGCGTGGTCGACTCCGCCGAAGCCGATGTCGTAAGCCCAGCCGTCGCCGCCGACGATCCACACACTCTTGCGGACCAAAGTGCCGGAGATGGCTTCAAGGCGGCGAGCCCTCGGATCGTCGATCGTCTTCAGCTTCCCCACCAACTCTGCGACATGGCCGCGTTGGGCGTCGACCCCGGCCTGGTCGGATTGATCGGCCTCGAGCAACGCGGTAGCGAGGTCTTCGCCGATCTGGTCCGATAGCGCCGCCACCAGCACACGGGCCGCTTCCAGTTCCTGATCGAGTGCCAGTCGCATCCCAAGCCCAAACTCGGCGTTGTCCTCGAACAACGAGTTAGCCCAGGTCGGTCCCCGTCCTTCGGCGTTCACGGCGTACGGCGTTGTCGGCAGGTTGCCGCCGTAGATGGACGAGCAACCGGTGGCGTTGGCCACCATGATGCGATCGCCGAAGAGTTGAGTGAGGAGCTTGATGTAGGGCGTCTCGCCGCATCCCGAGCAAGCGCCGGAGAATTCGAACAGCGGATCGAGCAACTGGGAGCCCTTGACATTGTTGATGTTGATCAGGGTGCGGTCAGGCTCGGGAATCGTCTTGAAGAAGTCCCAGTTGGCCCGCTCCACCTCGAGATGGTCTTCCTTCGGCTCCATGTTGATGGCCTTGTGCTTGACCGCTTCCTTGGACTTGGCCGGGCACACGTTGACGCAGACGCCGCAGCCGGTGCAGTCGTCGGGAGCAACCTGAATGGTCATCACATGTTCTTCGAGTTCCTTGGAACGGAAGTTCAGCAACTGCATGCTCTCCGGAGCGTCGGCGGCCAACTCCTTCGGGAACGCCTTCATCCGAATCGCCGCATGCGGGCACACGATGGTGCACTTGGCGCACTGGATGCAGATGTCGGCGTCGAAGATCGGGATCTCCCGGGCGATGCTGCGCAACTCGTATTGCGTCGTGGCCGTCGGGAACGTGCCGTCGACCGGCAGGGCACTGACCGGCAGCAGGTCGCCCTTGCCTTCAAGCATCATGGCGGTGACCCGCTTCACGAAGTCGGGTGCCGCCGGTGGAACCACAGCCCGCATCTCGATGTCGGAGGAGGCGCCGGCCGGAATCTCAACCTTGTGGATCGCTTCGATGGCGCCATCGACCGCGGCGTAGTTTCGTTCCAGCACCGACTCGCCGAAGCGGGCATAGCTCTTTTCGATCGCCTTCTTGATCGCGGCAATCGCCTCGTCGCGAGGCAAGATCCCGCTGAGGTAGAAGAAGCAGGTCTGCAGCACCGTGTTGATGCGCCCTCCGAGCCCAGCCTTCTCGGCGACGCCGTGTCCATCGACGATATAGAAGTCGAGCTGCTTGGAGACGATCTGCTCTTGTACCTCACGCGGGATCTTGTCCCACACCTCATCGGCCCCATACGGGCTGTTGAGGAGGAAGGTTGCTCCACTACGAGCCACGCCCAACACATCCATCTTCTCGAGGAAGCCGAAGTTGTGGCACGCCACAAAGTCGGCGTCGGTGATCAAATAGGTCGACTGGATTTCCTGCGCTGCGAAGCGCAGGTGAGAGATCGTGACGGCTCCCGACTTGCGGGAGTCGTACACGAAGTGACCCTGGGCGTACTGGTCCGTGTTCTCGCCGACGATCTTCACGGAGTTCTTGTTGGCACCGACCGTGCCGTCGGCACCGAGGCCGAAGAACACCGCCTTCACGCCGTCGGGCTCGGCTGCCCAGTCGGGATCCCATTCGAGGCTGAGGTTGGTCACGTCATCGACGATGCCAATGGTGAACTCGCGCGGCGCATCATCGGTCTCGGCCGTGTCGAACACAGCCTTGACCATCGCCGGCGTGAACTCCTTGCTGGACAAGCCGTAGCGGCCACCGAGCACCCGGGGCATCACGGCCCACGTGGTGCGGTCGTCGTGAGTCTCCTCGACGATGGCGGCAACGACGTCGGTGTAGAGCGGTTCGCCGACGGCGCCCGGCTCTTTGGTCCGATCGAGGGCCACGACGGTGCGGACCGTCGGCGGAAGGGCGGCAACAAAGGCACCAGAAGCAAAGGGGCGATAGAGGCGAACCTTGATCATCCCAACCTTGCGGCCTTCAGCGACGAGCTTGTTGACCGCCTCCTCGGCGGCGCCGACACCGGAGCCCATCAGCACGATGACGGTCTCGGCATCGGGGGCGCCTACGTAGTCGAACAGGTGATATTGCCGGCCGACCAGATCGGCGAAGCGGTCCATGGCCGCTTGCACCTTGTCGGGGACGACCTCGTAGTAGAGGTTGCACGCCTCCCGGGCTTGGAAGAACACGTCGGAGTTCTGAGCCGTGCCGCGCAAGACAGGTGCATCCGGGTCGAGTCGGCGCATCCGGTGTTCGAGCACAGCGTCGAGTGACACCATCTCCCTGATGTCGTCATCCGAGAGCTCTTCGATCTTGGCGACTTCGTGGGAGGTGCGGAAGCCGTCGAAGAAGTGCAGGAAAGGCACTCGAGTCTCGAGCGTCGCCGATTGCGAGACGAGGGCAAGGTCGTGAACCTCCTGTACCGAGGCGCTAGCAAGCATCGCCCAGCCGGTGCTGCGCACGGACATCACGTCGCTGTGGTCGCCGAAGATCGACAGGGCGTGGGTCGCCAGGGTGCGGGCCGCAATGTGGAAGACGGCCGGCGTCAGCTCGCCGGCGATTTTGAACATGTTCGGGATCATCAGCAGTAGGCCCTGCGAGGCCGTGAAGGTGGTCGTCAGGGCACCGGTCTGCAACGCGCCGTGGACGGTTCCGGCCGCCCCGGCTTCGCTCTGCATCTCGATGACTTCGGGGATGGTTCCCCAGATGTTCCTCATTCCGCGCGCCGCCCAGGCGTCGGACAACTCACCCATCGGCGATGCCGGGGTGATGGGGTAGATCGCGATGACCTCATTGGTCCTGAACGCGATAGAGGCAGCCGCTTCGTTCCCGTCCAGGGTGACGTAGCGGCGAGGTGCAGATTCAGTGGACACGGCGTTTGCTCCTCGACCGGATGTGTTTTGCGCTATTCGACCACCATAGGCGTCCCAGCTCTAGGGCAGGAGGTCACAGCCAACCTCGGTACTTGGTCACGCGAACGAATGTGCCTCTGCGCCCAGGAGCCCCCTCCGGCGGTGCATCCCTACGAGATGTCCATCGCCTTCTCGGACGTCATCATCTCGTAAAACTCGATGCGGCTCTCGAGAGCGAGTTCCCGCAGCTTCGCGCCCAGGTCCCGGGTGACCTCAGGGCTCGAGGTCCCCGGCCGGTACGGCGACTCGATCGACTCCTCGGTCCACTCCATGTAGACGAGGTTCTTCTCCCCCGGCACGGTGCCGTTGTTGAAGTAGACCCGGCTCGGACTCCGCTTGCCCGAAGCCTCATAGTGTTTGCCGATTTCGGCGACGATCGTGGCGGCACGACGCGCCTCACCGGGCTTGACGGTCCACACTCTTCGAATCACGTACATAACACTCCGCTTCTACTCAAACGGCCCCCGGTGTCCGGGGGCCGTTCCTATGACTTCAGCTGTGCCCTGCTACTCGTTGAGACCGAGTTCGGCCTTCAGCTCTTCGAGCTTGGCGTCGGCCTGGACCATGTTGATGGCCTCCTTGAGCTCCGCCTCAGCGCCGTCCGGGGTGGCATCTCGTAGCTCGGCCTTTGCCATGGCTTCTGCCTGGCGTTTCTCGATCTTCTCTTCGACCCTCTCCAACGATGGTGCTTCGTAGTCCATCGTGTTGGACATGGTGTCGACGGCCTTGTTCACGGACTCCTGCATCTTGGCCGCCTCGAGCGTCCCGAGCAGTTGCATTCGCTTGGCGGCGAGTTCTTGCACCCGCATCGCGTTGGCGGTGACCGCGGCCTTGGCCTTGTCGGCCTGGACGGCGGCATTTGAGTACTGGACCTTGAGGGTGTTCAGGTTGTTCTCCGAGGCCTGCAGCTTCATCGCCAGCGCCTGCGCCGTGTTCACCCACTTGGTTTCGCCCTCGACGTCACCCTTGGACTTGGCGTCCTCGGCCCGCAAGATCGCTTGCTTGGCCATCTCACGATTCTCACCGACCTCATCGGCCGCCTTTTCCATCTTGCTCTCGAGCTGAGTGCGGTGGGCAACGACCTTGGCGGCCTGATTGCGCAGTTGCTGGTCCTGCTTCTTGGCCTGGTTGATCGCCTGCTCGATCTCGATTTCGGGGTCCATCGCGTTCTCAGTGGTGCGCTTGAAGAGCGTGGTGAAGTATCCCCAAACCCGCTTGAACCAACTCATACCGATCCTTCCCTGATCTTGTTGCTCCCGTCGAGTCTAGGCGGTCCCAGAACACCGCTTCCAGACCCTGTCAACGCCTGCGTTTGCCGCCCCCGCGCACCCTCCGGCCCGTGCGGCGCGACCGACTCGATGAGCTCCTACGTGATGAGGAGCTGCTGCGGCTGGATGGTCCCGGGATCACGCCGCCGCGCGAACGAGAGCTGCTGCTCGAGTAGCCGGAGCGCGACGATCCGCGGCGGCGACCCATCATGGCTCCGGCCCCGAGCCCGATCAGCATTTCGAGCATCCCCGGTGACAGACCTGAGCTGCGTCGGGTCGAGCGTCGTTGATACTTGGGATAGGAAGGTCGCGGCGGCAGCGACGAACTCGATGACCCACCGCCGGGTGCCGGCTGTGATGGCTTGGGTTGAGGTGGCGGGGCGAGCTTCTTCGGCTGGGGCTTCGGCGGCGCCTCCTTGCCATCGAGAATGGCCTCACACGAGTCGAGCTGCCACACCGCCAGGTCCACCTTGTTGGAGAGGTCCAGCAGCTCCTGTGGGGTGTCCGCCGCGGCCAGCTCATCGGATGCCTCGCTGTAGGTCCTGCCGGCCTCATCGAACAGGGCATCAACCGTATCGTTGTTGGCCCCACGGACCTCGACCTCCATGTCGAGAATGTCATTGGCGATGCCGTCGAGTTGGACTTGGATTTCGGCGCGCGCCTCGGCGAACTGGCTCTCCGTCGCCTGTTGCGCTTGGGCCCTGCTGCGACGCATCAGCCACCACACCAACAGTCCCAGCCCGCCGACGATCAGGATGAACCACAGGAAGCCGCTGCCGCCGCCCTCGTCATTGGAACCCCCAGCAGTGGAGCCGGAATCGCCTGTAGAGCCGACGTTGAGGTCGAGCCCGAAGACGGCGCCGGTGAAATTGGCGGCATAGGCAGCGTCGCTACCGCCGGCATCGCTGGCAACGAGAAAGGCCTCCTCCAACTCGGCTTCGGTGAACTCATCAACCGAGACCCAGCCGGTGTCGTCCTCGCTGAGCACAAAGACCGTGCCCGAGTCGATCCCCATGAAGTCGTAGACCGCATCGGCAAAGGAGGTATTGCCTCCCGGCGGCGTCTCCACGAGCACGATGAGGTGGTAGCGAGAGCCTTCGTTGCGGGCGGACGAGACGATGGCGCTCGCTTCTGCGTCGGTGATGGAGGCGCCGTCCTCGACGTAGAAGCCCTGGGTGAAGACCTGCTCGACGATTTCGTCGGTATCAACCGCACCGGCCGGAGCCAGCGATGCGGAGAAGGCGAGAGCAAGGGCGATGAGAACGATTACGCGACGAGGAGCAGTCATGGGCGACAGGATACCTGGAGGCTCAGGGGCCAGGGGTCTGGTACCCGAGGTCGTCGCGCCTGTTCAGCCTGCCCCTGTGGCGCGAGACTGAGTACGAGCTCAGGAGGAACAATGGCGGAAGCTGAGGGCGACGTGACAGTTCGTGGATACGCGGATGGGGACCTGGAGGCGTGTCGGGGATTGTGGGTGGAGCTCACCGAACAGCATCGCCTCATCTACGACTCCCCCGAGATCGGGGGTGACGACCCCGGCTCCAAGTTCGACGGGCACCTCGCCAAGGTCGGCGCCGACCAACTCTGGGTCGCTGAGGTGGATGGTGAGGTCGTCGGGCTCACCGGGCTCCAGCCCATCGATGAGGGCATCGAGATCGAACCCGTGGTCGTCGCTGCCTCTCACCGCGGTCACGGCATCGGTCGTCTCCTCATCGAAGCCGCCATCGCGGGCGGCGTCGCCTCCGGTCACAACTTGATCTCGGTCGGCGTCGTCGGCCGCAACCGAGAAGCCATGGAGTTCTATCACGCCATGGGGTTCGATGTAGTCGGCATTGTCGAGCTGATGTACGACACTCGTCCCGGCGCAGACCAACGATGGAGGCCGGGCGACACCATCGCCGGCCTTCCGTTTCGAAACTGATCCTCGCTCGGATCACATCTCCATCGGTACCGGCAGCAGCTCGTAGATATCGACGGCATAGTTGCCCTTGCCCTCGCTGAGGTAGGGGTGACCATCGGCGAGAGCCTGGGCCCCAGCCATATCATCGGCAGCAACGATCGAATAGCCGGTGAGCGAAGCCGCCGCCCCCGCACTTCCGTCGTCGACCACCGAAGCCCCGGGACCAAACGGAGTGCCAACGTCGACGAGCGCCGGTCCCACGGCCTCCATCCACACGCCCCAAGCAGCCATCACCGCTTGGCCTTGCTCGGGCGTCATGTCGGCCATATCCGTTGCTTCGCCCTTGTAAACCATCATGTACTTCGCCATCGCGCATCCCTCCCAGGACCTGTCGTGTCTCAACCGTACGTGAGTCTGCACCGCTGTGGGCCACAATCTCTGCGCCTACCTCCCGTTCTTGCGTGGCTGCGGCGCGGTTTCCGGTACCCCAGCCACGCCAGAACAAGGTGGCTTTCCGCGCCCCCTGTTCTTGCGTGGCCAGGGCGCGGTTTCTGGTACCCCAGCCACGCAAGAACAGGGTGGGGTTTCAGCCGCGGCTGGCGGCGGCTCGTAGGAAGAACCAGAGGTTGGCGGGGCGTTCGGCGAGGCGGCGGGTGAGGTACGGGTACCAGGCCGAGCCGTAGGGCACATACACCCGCAGCTTGTGACCGGCCGCCAGCAGCTCCTGCTGGAGCTTGGTGCGAACCCCGTAGAGCATTTGGAACTCCCACCCTTTGGTGCGTGACCGTCCCAACGCGGTGACGACGGCGATTCGTTCGTCGTCGTGGGTGGCGATGGCCGGGTAGATCCGGCCGTTGCCCATGATCAGGCGGGTCAGCCGGTCAAAGGCGGCGTTGACCTCCGCCTTGCTCTGGTAGGCCAAGTTGGGCGGCTCGGCGTAGGCGCCCTTGCACAATCGCAGGTGACCCCCGGCTGCGATGATCCGATCAACGTCGCGTGGTGTCCGCCGCAGATACGCCTGAACTGCAAGGCCCAGGTTGCCGTGCGCCGCCTGGACGTGCTCAAACATCGCGACGGTCGCCTCAGTGTGAACGCTCTCCTCCATGTCGACGCTCACCGAGGTGCCAACTCGTTTGGCACTGGCTGCGAGAGCTTCAAGCGACTCGGCAGCGAGACCATCGTCGGTGCCGAGCCCGAGTTGGGTGAGCTTCACTGAGATGTTGCCGTCGATCCCCTCGACCCCGATCCGATCAAGACAGGCCAAATAGTCGTCACGGGCACTCTTGGCTTGGGCCGTGTCGGTGACGTGCTCACCGAGATGATCGAGCGAAACCTGGGCGCCGAGTTGATTCAACGCCAGAGCTGCCGCCACGGCGTCATCGATGGACTCACCTGCGACAAAGCGGGTCGACAGAGCGCGCCCGGGCCGGGTATCGGTGAAGACCTTGCGGACGGGTGGCTGCTCGGTGATTGCCAACACGGTGCGACCCAGTGTCGACGTCACACTCAGCCCTCCTCACCGGCCGCTTCGGCGGCGATGGCCCCCAATTCGTTGGAACGCTGCGAGGCGGCTCGGACCGCGTCCTCGACCAGCGCCCGGAAACCGCCGTTCTCGAGCACGTGCATGGCGGCCGCGGTAGTCCCGCCCGGCGACGTGACCTCGGCCCGCAGCCGGAAGGCACTCTTCTCCGAGCCTTGGAGCAACACTCCGGCACCACGCAGCGTCTGGTCGACGAGGCGCTCCGCGGCATGGTGGGGCAGTCCCTCCCGGATGGCGGCCTCGGTGAGCGACTCGGCGAGCAAGAAGATGTAGGCGGGTCCCGTTCCCGAGACGGCGGTGACGGCGTCGAGCAGATCCTCGCTCAGGTTGATCGTGTCGCCCACCGCACCAAGCACCTCGGCGGCTCGTTCCAAGGTGGCCTCGTCGGTGTGGGTACCACCGCAATACGCCGTCATGGCTTCGTCCACCGCAGCCGGTGTATTCGGCATCGACCGCACGATCGGCACGCCCGGTAGCGCCACTTCGAAGACCGAAGTCGGCACACCCGCAGCCAGAGAAATGACCAACTGGTCGGCGGTAACGGTGCCGGCGATCTGGCGGAGCAGCGCGTCCACGTCCTTCGGCTTGACCGCGACCACCAGGACGTCACGGCCGGTCGCCGCGGCCGAAGCGTCGAGGAGCGTGGTGATCCCGGTGAGCCTTTCGATCTCGACCGCCCGATCCTTGCGCCGCACCGCCAGCACGAGGTCGGCAGGCTCCCAGCCGGCGCGGACCAACCCCTCGGCGAGGATGGTCCCCATCGATCCGGCTCCGAGAATGGCAACAGTCGGGCGCATCCCGGGATGTTAGGCGCACCGTCTCCCCCGCCACGCCCTACCCGGGTGTTGTGCACCAGACCAGCCGCCGACTGTGCCACTATTGCCCCATGGAAACGCCGGACGATCAAATCGGCCAGACCGACGATGGCGAACTGGGTGACTGGATGGCCTACGCCCCGCAGCCCGAGCCCGAACGGAAGAAGCGCCCTCGCCTCGAGCTCGACGGCTTGACCTACCTCGCGATCGCCGGCGCCATCCTCACCATCGTCGGCATGATCGCGCTGCACCCCACGGGAGCGTCGCGCCGAGACGCCGAGCAACTCGTCGCCCTCGGTGTCCCGAGTCAGTTCCACGAGGCAACGGTGATCACAGCCGAGGAGGGCCCCTGTCCTGGCCTAGAGGCCGAAACCTGCGTGCGGGTCGAAATGGAACTCATCAGCGGTCCCGATGTCGGGTACGTCTTCACCCAGGAGTACACCACGGGTAGATCCATCCCCAACTTTGCCGTCGGGCAGACCGTCGTCCTGTCGTACCTCTCCCCCAGCGCCACGGTCGTCGATGTCACCGACGCGGCCTGTGCGGTCGACCCTGAGGCGGTGTGCCGGACACTCACACTCTTGATCGACGACGGCGGGGCGGGTCGGTACGTCGACTACGAGTTGTTCCCCGGCGACTTCGCAGAGACGCTGCTGCCGGGCGACATGGCCGTCATCGAGTTCTTCCAGGATGAGGCCGACGAACTCGAGATCCTGGCCGTGGCGCCGGTCGACCCGAGCATCCTCTACCAGTTCGCCGACTTCCAACGGCGCCCCCTGCTGATCGCCCTGGCCCTGCTCTTCGCGGTCGTCGTCGTCGCACTGGGTCGGATGCGGGGCGTTGCCGCTCTCGCCGGCCTGATCGCCAGCGTGATGGTGCTCTTGCTGTTTGTGTTGCCGGCCATCCTCGATGGCCGCAGCCCGGTGCTCGTCGCAGTGGTTGGAGCCTCCGCGATTGCCTACCTGGCGCTGTACCTGGCTCACGGCTTCTCCCGAATGACCACGGTCGCCCTGCTGGGCACTCTGTCCGCGCTGATCCTCACCGCACTGCTTTCTGTCGCCGTCGTCGCATTGGCCAACTTCACCGGGGTCGCTACGGAGGAGAGTTCGTTCTTGACCCTCTTCGGGTCGATCGACGTGCGCGGGTTGCTGCTGGCCGGCATCGTCCTTGGCGCCGCCGGTGCCATCGACGATGTCACCGTGACCCAGGCGTCGGCGGTGTGGGAACTGAAGGCCGCTAGCCCCACACTGAGCCAGGGCAAACTCTTCTCCCGCGGCCTGAAGATCGGGCGTGACCACATCGCCTCGACGGTCAACACCCTGTTGCTCGCCTACGCCGGCGCCTCCCTCCCGCTGCTCGTCCTGTTCGTCCTGGCCCAGCAATCGCTCGGATCAATCGCCAACAGCGAGATCGTTGCCGTCGAAATCGTCAGAACCCTGGTCGGCAGCATCGGCCTGGTTGCCGCGGTGCCCATCACCACCTGGCTCGCGGCACGCACCGCAACAGGCGAGCATGGCGGCCATGCTCATACGTAAGACCTGGATGGTGGCCGCCCTTGCCATCGTTGTGCTCAACGCTGCGGCGTGCTCCGGCACCGGCACCGCTACGACGACCACCACCATCGCGCCGACGACAACCACGTCGACCACGGCGGCGCCGACGACCACGATTGCGGCGACGCCGGCTCCGCTCGACTCCCTCGCCGTCGAGGCCCTCGGGATCTCGATCACCGTGCCACGCGATTGGGTCGTGCGCCAGGACGGCATCACCTATGGGCGTGTCGCCGCCCTGATCGACACCGAAGAGGGACCCGGCGGCGTCCTCTTCATCGGCTTCGCCTCAGAGGACCTGGACCTCGCCGACGAGGGAACCCCAGCCGAGATCGCCGACGCCAACGCCGACCTCTTCGCCGAGTTCTTCTTCCCTACCCCAGGTACCAGTTCGGTCACGGTCGCTGAGGCCACCGTGATCGACGGGGCCCCAGCCCACATCGCTGAAAGGGCCGTGGTCCACGACGACGGCACCACCTCGGTCAGCCGACTCATCCTCATCGAAGCAGAGGGGGGAACGATGTACGCCGCGTTCCTCTCCCAGGGGGACTTGAACGAACAGCGGATCGCAGAGGGCGAAGCGGTCCTCGAGTCAATCGTTTTCGACTGAGGTCGACCCCACCGTGCCGCCACCCACCAGCCGGACGGCGAAGTCGAGACCGGCGACGATCCGAGCGAGGTTCGCGAGCGATTCGGTGCCGGCGGCAAAGTACTGCGAATGACCCGCGGCACCGTCGGTGGTGAACTCGATGGCATCAAACGAATCGTGGACCGGGTTGCGGCCATGCCACAGGTCCTCCGTGGCGTAGTCGCTGGTCGTCACACTGTCCCAGACATGTGAGCCGATCGGGCCGAGCATGGCCTCCCACACCGAGTCGGGAAGCG
>Ga0209567_10000586_pt1 | contig 19849 bp, 17 predicted proteins | sample COG_12_FD_184756 | JGI IMG/M metagenome (GOLD analysis project Ga0209567, IMG submission 184756) | Pelagic marine sediment microbial communities from the LTER site Helgoland, North Sea, for post-phytoplankton bloom and carbon turnover... | ecosystem: Environmental > Aquatic > Marine > Neritic...
TGCAAAAAAACTCATTAAGGACGCGCCATTAACTCATTTTTTTGCTACGCCATCCGAACACTCAGAACGACCACACAGGCCGTTCAACTGCGGAATCTGGGATTATTGGTGTGATGCCCTAATCACATGCTGGCAGCTCAGCAAATGTTCATCGTCAGGTTAAATATCAAGTTTTTTCGCAAAGGGTACAAAATTACTAATAGAGCTACAGACAGGATGATTCCTGGCTTAGGTAAATGGGTTCGGGGGCATGAGCCATCCTCGGCGGTCTTCTGCCTGTATTGTCTAATCTGTTATTCCATAACGACCTCCCAAGTAACTGTGGTAAACGCGTTGATAAATCCAGGATAAGGGGACTACTGCTCTCAATGCCTCTTACTTCGCTTTCAATCGATCAGTTTCGAAATCTGGCACCGGTTACCCTGCAGTTTTCTCCTCAACTAAATATATTCATCGGTGCGAATGCAGCAGGCAAAACGAGTTTGCTTGAATCCCTGTATGCCTTGGCCAGAGCACGTTCATTTCGAAGCAGAAGCCTGGAAAAGGCTATACAAACCGGTGCTACGGGTTTCCAGTTGGTCGCTACGCTCAGAACAGCGCAGAATCGAGACATACCGGTGGGATTGAAGTGCAGTGACAAAAAGCTGATTGCGCGCATCGACGGCCGGCCGGTTAAGCGACTGTCAGACCTGGCGGCACTATTCCCTGTCCAGTGGCTTGGCGGTAATCTTCATCGGTTAATCGAAGAAGGACCGGGATATAGGCGCCAATATATCGACTGGGGTTTGTTTCACGTGAAACCTGCCTATGTGGCAGTATGGAAACGGTTCCAGAAGTTGTTGAAGCAGCGAAATGCCGCGCTGCGGTCGGGCGTTACCACAAAGGAAGTTCATGCATGGGATTATGAACTGGCTAACAGTGGAGAAGAGCTGCACCAGTTCAGGGAAAAATATATCTTGAGCCTTGCTGACGTGATTAAGAGTGTAAGCGGGCAGCTGCTGGAATTACCGGAAGATATACAGATTTCATACCGGAAGGGTTGGGCGTCCGAAATGCCTTACCTCAAGGCCCTGGAAGCGGGATTGGCAAAGGATAGGGAGCAGAGATACACCCGATCAGGTCCACAAAGAGCCGAACTGCTTTTTATCTACCAGGATAGACCGGCTAACGAAAGTCTTTCTCGGGGGCAGCAGAAACTGTTTGTTCTGGCGTTGAAAGTTGCTCAGGCAAGCCTGTTACGGGAGTTGACCCTGCAAACGAGTCTTTTCCTGATGGATGACCTTGGTGCAGAACTGGATACTGAGAATCAGCAACGCGTTATGCGTTTACTCCAGTCAATCGACGCTCAGGCATTTGTAACCGCCATCGATGATCCGCGGGAATCGGGATGGAACGTGGAAGCGGATCATAGGTTTCACGTGAAACACGGTTTTGTCTCTGAGGTGCTATAATCCCCCAGTTCACTCCGGATAAGTACTTATGACTAAAGATTCCAGTTACGATTCCTCTAATATCAAGGTCCTGAAGGGCCTCGACGCCGTTCGAAAAAGACCGGGCATGTACATCGGTGATACCGATGATGGTACAGGCTTACACCATATGGTGTTTGAGGTCGTTGATAATTCGATTGATGAGGCGCTGGCTCATTATTGCTCCGGGATCTCTGTGAAGCTGCATAGCGATAACTCGGTGACCATTACCGATGATGGCCGAGGGGTACCAGTTGATATTCATCCAGAGGAAGGACGGTCAGCCGCAGAAGTTATTATGACAGTGCTGCACGCTGGCGGGAAATTTGACGATAACTCCTACAAGGTTTCGGGTGGTTTGCACGGTGTCGGCATATCGGTTGTCAATGCGTTATCAGAGTACCTGAAGTTAACGATTCGGCGTGATGGCAAGATTCATTACCAGGAATATATTTATGGTGAGCCAAAGGAGCCCTTGAGGGCGATTGGCGATTCAGATCAGACCGGCACAGAGGTCAGATTCAAGCCGAGTACCAGTATTTTCAGCGATACCGAGTTTCATTACGATATTCTGGCCAAGAGATTGAGAGAATTATCGTTCCTGAACTCTGGCGTACGCATAAAACTGAGCGATGAGCGCAGCGACAAGCAGGATATTTTTGAATATCAGGGTGGTATCCGGGCCTTTGTCGAACATCTGAATAAAAACAAAACACCACTGCATCCGAATGTTTTCTATCTTACCGGCCAGAAGGACGGGGTGGGTGTAGAAGTCGCCATGCAATGGAATGATTCCTATCAGGAGAATATTTTCTGCTTTACCAATAATATTCCCCAGCTGGACGGTGGCAGCCACCTGGCGGGCTTCCGCGCTGCACTGACACGTACACTGAATCAGTACATGGAAACGCGGGTCAGTAAGAAGAATAAGGTGAATACCACCGGTGACGATGCCCGGGAAGGCTTGACCGCGGTGCTTTCGGTTAAAGTGCCTGATCCTAAGTTCTCATCCCAGACCAAAGACAAGCTGGTATCGTCTGAAGTAAAGGGCGTGGTTGAATCCACGGTTTCTGAGAAACTGGAAAGCTATCTGCTTGAAAATCCGATAGATTCAAAGTCTATCACGGCAAAAATCGTGGAGGCGGCGATGGCTCGCGAAGCGGCCCGAAAAGCGCGCGAGATGACGCGGCGTAAGGGTGCGCTGGATATCGCGGGCCTGCCCGGCAAGCTGGCTGACTGCCAGGAACGTGATCCGGCGCAAAGTGAACTGTACCTGGTCGAGGGTGATTCAGCCGGTGGATCGGCTAAACAGGGCAGGGATCGAAAAACCCAGGCGATTCTTCCGCTTAAGGGCAAGATCCTCAACGTAGAGAAAGCCCGGTTTGACAAAATGCTTTCATCCGCTGAAGTGGGTACGTTGATTACGGCCCTGGGCTGCGGAATTGGCAGGGACGAATTCAATATCGAAAAATTGCGTTATCATCGGATCATTATCATGACCGATGCGGATGTCGACGGATCGCATATTCGTACCCTGCTGCTGACTTTCTTCTACCGTCAGATGCGGGAGCTGATTGAGAATGGCTATGTCTATATCGCTCAGCCGCCGCTGTATAAGGCTAAGAAAGGAAAGCAGGAACAATACGTAAAAGATGATGTGGCATTGCAGGACTATCTTTTGCAGGCGGCCCTCGATAAAGCCAGTTTGTACGTAAGTGAAGATGCACCCGCCCTAAAAGGACCGGGCCTGGAAAGTCTCGCCAAACAATACATCGCTGTGATGGCGTCGATTCACCGTCTCGCACGTCGTTACAACCTCATGGTGCTGGAAAAGATGCTGTATCTGCCGGCTCTGGAAGAGGTTGATCTGCACGACATGGAGAAGGTGCAGGGTTGGTGTAAAGAACTCATGGAACGCATCAACAGCCATCAGAAAGCGGGTGAACGTTACGAAATCAAAGTCGAGCGGGATGTCGACCATGAAGCCTTCGCCATTCACATCCGTAAATTGACACACGGTATCGTTTCCAGTGATCAACAGATCCCCAGTGAGTTTTTTTCCACTGCAGAGTACGGGCGCATAGTCACGCTGGGCAAACAGCTGGATGGCCTGTTAGGCAGTGATGCCTATGTTCAACGCGGTGACAAACAGAAACAGGTCTCCAGCTTTAAACAGGTCATGGACTGGCTTATGGAGGAAGCCAAACGTGGACGTCAAATACAGCGTTACAAGGGACTCGGTGAAATGAATCCTGATCAATTATGGGACACCACCATGAACCCGGATACCCGTCGCATGTTGCAGGTGCAGATCGAGGACGCGGTTGCTGCCGACGAGATTTTCACGACGTTAATGGGGGACCAGGTTGAACCGCGTCGTGATTTTATTGAAACAAACGCGTTGTCCGTTTCCAACCTGGATATCTAACGCCGAGAGAAATGCGTACATGGCGCCTCTGCTTATGCGGGGTGGTCAGAATCTTTCAAACCATATTGATGGTGTTTTAGTGTTGTAATCGCGGCCATCTCGGTTTCTATCCACTGTTTAGCTTCGGCAAGAATCACTGGCGCCGATTTGTTCTTTGTCTCAATAGAGGGCCCGATACGAACCTGTATCACGCCGGGTCGTTTTATGAATTTTCTTCTTGGCCAGAATTCACCGGCATTATGGGCGATCGGTGTCACGGGATAACCGGTACGTTCCGCCAGTATCGCTCCACCAATCCGATAGCGACCCGTCTTGCCAGGTGCAATACGGGTACCCTCTGGAAATATAATGATCCAGCGGCCCTTTTCCAGCCGTTCGCGACCCTGTCGAACCAACTGATCAACAGCCTTTTTGCCGGCGCCGCGGTTCAAAGCGATCGGATCCATCATGAAGACAGCCCAGCCAAACACCGGTACCCAGAGCAGTTCACGTTTTACCACCCATGACTGGGCTGCAAACCAGAGATTAAGCGACGTAGTTTCCCAGGTAGACTGGTGTTTGGAAAAAATAATGCCCGGCGTGTCCGGAATGTTTTCAGTCCCCTTGATTTCATAGCGGAGATTGCAGGTGATCTGCAGCCACCAGGTCACCAGCCTCGACCATGCTCGGGTCAGCACAAAACGTTTTTCCAAGGGGAAAGGGAAACTCAACACCAGCAGTGTCGTAAATATCAGGATGAGAAATGCGAAAACAACCCAGAAAACAAGGGAGCGAAGGTACAAGGAAACCGCCCCTGCTTGCAGCGTATCTTCATTCAAAGTCAGAAAACCTCCCCATCAGTTCCGCTCCAGCGTTATCAGCAGCTGCGACCCTGTAATATGAAAATCTATTGGTAAACAATAAGTAAAAATTATTATATAGCGATCAATACAACTACTTATGTAACGATAATTATAAACTTAATAAATATTATACAAACCTATATTAATAGTGATAACTATATTATTTATTTCGTATCCCTGAATTCAGACACTCGAATGCGGCCATTGACCATGCGCGACTTACGTTGCATTAACGCGTCCATTTTTTTCCAGAATGCGTCGCGCAAATCAAAATCTGCGGCTATCGCGGTACCGACCAGCAGAATGAACAGGTCAGCAACTTCCTCTGCGAGGTTTTCCTGACTTTTCCCTTTGGTGATACAGGAGGAAATTTCGCCGAGTTCCTCGGCCATCAGTGCCAGCCGGTAGGTCATCTCTTCGCCACCGGTATTCTTGAAGTCGTGTTTTTCATGGAAGGCCTGTACGGCATCCAGCATAGCCTGATAGGAGTCCCGGTCAGACATAAAAACCTCAGTTCTGCAAACGTGAAAGATCAGCAACCCGGAGAAACAGCTTGCTAAGGTTCTGTAACAGCGCGAGCCTGTTGGCGCGTAATGTATCGTCATCGACCATTACCATAACCTGGTCGAAGAAGGCATCAACGTTTTCGCGCAGATCAGCCAGCTGCCTGAGCGCCGGTGTGTAATCACCTGCTTCCATTAAAGGGAGCACGGCGGTACTCATGTTGCTGAGTTGTTCGGCCAGCTGTTTTTCAGCATCGTCAACAAGACAGGCAACATCGACCTCCCCCGGTATATTTTGATCGGTCTTCTTAAGGATGTTACCGATACGTTTGTTGGCAGTCGTCAGACTTTCCGCTTCCGGCAACTGGCGGAAAACCCGGCAGGCTTGAATTCGCCGGTCAAAATCCAGCAAGCGGGTCGGTCGTGTCGCCAGCACGGCATCGATCAGGTCGACTTCGACACCGGACTCCTGGTAGTAAGCACGCAGCCGATCCATCACGTAGTTAAACACATCACCGGTTGCTGACGCGGCATTTACGGAGGCATCGAACGTCTCTGCAGCGGTGTGTAACAGTGCCTCGAGATCAATATCCAGTTCATTTTCGATACAGATACGTACCACACCCAGCGCGGCGCGGCGGAGCGCAAAGGGGTCCTTATCGCCGCTGGGTTGTTGCCCGATCGCAAAGATACCGACCAGACTGTCGAGCCTGTCGGCGAGTGCCAGTGTTTGCCCGGTGACACTGTCCGGCAGCTCATCTCCGGCAAAGCGCGGACGATAGTGTTCCTCGATGGCCGTGGCCACAGCCTCTGCTTCGCCATCGTGACTGGCGTAGTAGCGCCCCATGATGCCTTGCAGGTCAGGAAACTCGTACACCATGCTGGTGAGAAGATCACACTTGCATAAACGGGCGGCTCTCTCGGCGTCAGCACTGTTGCCGCCGACTTGCTTGGCAATTTCAGCGACCAGTTTTGCGACTCGTTCCTGTTTGTCAAACAGGCTACCGAGTTTTTTCTGGTAAACCATGCTGCGTAACCCGTCAATGTGGTTTCCCAGTGGCTGTTTACAATCCTGATTCCAGAAAAAAGCGGCGTCAGCCAGACGTGGCCGTATGACACGTTCATTCCCGGCCAGAATCTGTTGGGGATCTTTACTGTCCAGGTTGGCGATGGCTATGAAATTCGCCAGCAGGTTTCCGTTTTCATCCATGACCGGAAAGTATTTCTGATGATCCTGCATACTGGAAACCAGTGCTTCCGGTGGCACTTGCAGAAATTGCTTATCGAATCGTCCCGATAGTGCTACCGGCCATTCCACCAGAGCGGTGACTTCATCCAGCAGTTCATCATCGACGACGGCCCGACCATTCAACTGATTTGCCTGCTCCAGGACTTGCGCACGAATCGCCTCCCGGCGCGTTGCGAAATCGGCCAGTACGCGGCCTTCGGTTTCCAGTAACGGCAGATAGGCCTCGGGTTCGCCGATATACATCGGTTCCGGATGATGGAAGCGGTGACCCTGCGTATAACGGTCAGCCTTTACGCCGAGTATGTCGGCATCTATGATCTCGTCACCAAACAGAAGTACGACCCAGTGTACCGGACGCACAAACTCATGGTCACGATCACCCCAACGCATACGTTTGGGAATGGGTAAGCCGGCCAGCGACTTTCGTACCATATCCGGAACCAGTTCGGAAACCGGTTTGCCTTTCTCTACAGCCCGGAATGAAAGCCAGCTGCCTTTCCTGGTCTCCAACTGGTCAAGCTGTTCGACATCGACAGCGCAGGATCTGGCGAAACCCATAGCCGCCTGTGTGGGGCAACCGTCGTCATCGAATGCGGCTACCAGTGCCGGACCACGCCGGACCGTTTCGCGGTCCTGCTGAGTGACCGGCAGCTGCCTGATTAACAGGGCCAGACGGCGTGGACTCGCATAGGCGTAGACCTTCGATGGTGTCAGCGCTGCGGCATCGAGACCCTTACGCATACCGTCGGCAAAGGCATTGGACAATCGACGCAAGGCTTTTGGCGGTAACTCTTCGGTGCCGATTTCAACCAGCAGATCGCGCTTCTCGGTCATGAGCGGACTTCCTGCGCTAGCATCGGGAAGCCCAGTGATTCGCGGCGCTGGTAATAGGCTTTAGCCACAGCTCTGGCCAGTGTGCGCACCCGCAGGATGAAGCGCTGACGTTCTGTGACAGAAATGGCGCTGCGTGCATCCAGCAGGTTAAAGGTGTGCGATGCTTTCAACATTAAGTCATAGGCGGGTAACGGCAAGCCGGCGTCGATCAGCGATTGACTGTCATTTTCGCAAACATCAAACCAGTGGAACAATTCCCCGGTGTTTGCGTGTTCAAAATTAAACGCGGACATCTCCACTTCGTTCTGGTGAAACACATCACCGTACAGGACCTTACCCTGAGGGCCATCCGCCCACAGCAGATCAAACACGCTTTCCACACCTTGAAGATACATGGCGATACGTTCAAGGCCATAGGTGATTTCGCCACTGACAGGTTTGCAATCCAGGCCCCCCACCTGCTGGAAATAGGTGAACTGGGTGACTTCCATGCCGTTCAGCCAGACTTCCCAACCCAGTCCCCAGGCACCCAGGGTTGGCGATTCCCAGTTGTCTTCGACAAAGCGGATGTCGTGCACGAGCGGATCGAGTCCCAGTTCCTTCAGGGAATCGAGGTACAGTTCCTGAATATTGTCAGGGCTGGGTTTCAGCAGAACCTGGAACTGGTAGTAGTGTTGAAGGCGGTTCGGGTTTTCGCCGTAACGACCGTCAGTGGGTCGTCTCGATGGCTGAACATAGGCTGTTCGCCAGGGTTCCGGGCCAATGGCGCGCAGGAAAGTAGCGGGGTGAAAGGTCCCTGCACCGACTTCCATATCATAGGGTTGCAGAAGGACACAGCCTTGCCGTGACCAATAATCCTGCAGCGCCAGAATCAGTCCCTGAAAAGTTGAAGTTTGAGATGTGGTTGGGGCAGTCAAAATAAATGATCAGAAAATTATCAAAGGCGCGCAGTATAGCTTGAGCAGCCTGAAGGATGTAGGCTAAAGCCATTAAGAAGTATAATTTATTGGCCGATAAGCAGAATGAAGGGATGGATGCCGAGGTATTGAAATGAAACCACTGGTGCTACAACCGACCGATGTCGCCCAATGGCACGCGCTGGTCAACGAGGCGCAGGCTGCCTGTCAGTGTAACCTTGATGAACCACTTGAATCTTATCTGGTTTTCCTTTTGATGCGGTTTGCCGAACGGCCTGATCTGGCGGGCAGAGTGATGGCACTGGAGTTCTTGCAGGCACAGCAGGAAACGGGACGCATAAATATGCAATTACGCGATGTTGGCGACCAATGCCTGCTATTTTCCGGACTTTTCCCGCAATTTGCCGAACGCCGCCTGGTCAAGGTGAGTTATTTCGTGGCTATTGGCCGGGCCGCCTACGATCAGCTCGCATCCCTGGTTGATGGCCATAGCGACCGCCTTTATGGCCGTCTGGCCGAAGCCTTCGTCGCCATCATGGACGTGTTACAGGCGATGCGGGGCCTGTCGGGTGAGACAGTGCTTCAACCGCTGGCTGCCGCGGAGTTGTGGGCCGATACCGGCAGTCAGTCGGCACTACGCACCCTTAGCGAAACCACCGATTCGCTCCCGGTCAGTCACCCTTTGCACCGTAAGCACCGCCATTAACCAGGACATCCCCTGCCAATCGCCTAGCGATGTAAGCCGTGGATTGCGCTAGAATACGCATCCACGGTTAAATTTTTTCGAGTAAATGACAGAGACACGCAAAGCCGCCGCCCTGATTTCCGGTGGCCTGGATTCCCTGCTGGCTGCAAAAGCCATACTGGATCAGGGTGTTCATGTCGAAGGTATTAACTTTTTCACGGGTTTTTGTGTGGAAGGTCATACCCACGCCATCCGTAAAAAGGATAGAGCCAAACCCAAACGCAACAATGCGCTGTGGGTTGCCGAGCAATTGGGCATCAAGCTGCACATCATCGATATCATCGAGGAATACAAGGATATCGTAATCAATCCGAAGCACGGTTACGGTGCCAACCTCAATCCGTGCCTGGATTGCAAGATCTTCATGGTGCACAAGGCAAACGAGTGGATAGAAAAAAATGGCTTTGACTTCATTATTACCGGTGAAGTGATTGGCCAGCGCCCCATGTCCCAGCGTAAGGACACCATGCCGGTAATAGCGAAAGAGTCGGGTGCGAATGAATTGCTGCTGCGGCCATTGTGCGCGAAAAATCTGCCGTTATGCAAACCGGAACTGGAGGGCTGGGTGGATCGCGAAAAGCTTTACGGTTTTGAAGGACGCACAAGAAAACCGCAAATGGCCCTGGCGGCTGAGTTCGGTTTCGACGATTATGCCCAACCAGCCGGTGGCTGCTGTTTTCTGACCGATAAACAATATTCACAGAAACTGGCGGATTTGTGGAAAGCCAGCGGCAGCAGGCGTTACGAACTGGACGATATCATGTTGTTGAAAGTGGGGCGGCATTTACGTCCCCGTCCTCATTTCAAAATGATCATCGGTCGCGAGGATGGAGAAAATAAATTCCTGCACGGTTATCGAAAACAATATACGCATTTATCTACCGTCAGCCACAAAGGACCGCTGGTTTTGCTCGATGGTGAGACCACAGCTGAGGACCTTGATCTGGCGGCACAGATCACCGCGCGCTTCAGTCAGGGACGTGACGAGGATAAGGTGGAAGTGGAAGTCCAGCTGCTGGACGGCAGCAGCCAGACACTGCACGTCAGACCGATAGCCGGTGAAGCCATACCCGGGGACTGGTATCTTTGAGTCATCACGAACTCGACGCCAGACGCCTGTTGTGCCCGATGCCGGTCATTCGAACCCAGGATAAAGCCGGGCAGTTGAAGCCGGGCGATACTCTGGCGGTGATCTGTACAGATCCTGGCGCTGCACACGACATTCCGGCCTGGTGTCGGGTGAATGGACACGAAATAATCGATATCCAGCAACAGCAAGAAGAGATCCGTATCAGCGTTTTAATCTGCGATGACTAGTCAAACCATGAATGCAACGGCACAGGAAACAGTAGACAATCCGCGCTACCGGGAAGTGCGCAAAGTCACCCTTATCGGTTCGCTCGTGGATTTCCTGTTGGGTGTGGTGAAAATTCTTGTCGGCTGGCTGGCGCACTCACAGGCATTGGTCGCCGACGGTATTCACTCGCTTTCAGATCTGGCCACAGACTTTATCGTGTTGTACGCAGCAAAGCATTCCCACCGTGCAGCAGACGAAGATCATCCCTATGGCCACGGCCGTATCGAAACACTGGCAACGGTAGGTCTGGGTATTTCATTGATTGTTGTCGCGTTCGGTATCGGCTACGACGCTGTACGCCGCATGAACGATATGGACCTGCTGCTGCATCCGGGTGCGATGGCGCTTGCTGTCGCGGTTGTGTCGGTGTTCGCAAAAGAAAGTATCTATCACTATACCAAGAATGCAGCAGTAAAACTGCGTTCCAACATGTTGATGGCTAACGCCTGGCATAGTCGCAGTGATGCAATATCGTCTATTGTGGTTGTCATTGGCGTTGGCGGCGCCATGATGGGTTACCGCTACCTGGATGCTGTTGCGGCGATTGCCGTTGCTGTCATGATTGCCAAGATCGGTATCGACCTGATACGGGCGAGTAGCAAGGAGTTAATCGATACGGCACTGGAGCCCAAGGTCGTAGACGCCATCCGTAAGGAAATTGTCGATGTTGACGGTGTCCGCGCCTTGCACATGCTGCGTTCGCGTCGCAGCGGTGGCGATGCGCTGGTGGATTTGCATGTCCAGGTGGATCCGCGCATCAGCGTATCCGAAGGTCACCAGATAGGTGATACCGTGCGCCGTCGCCTGCTGGAGCGTGTCGATGAAGTGACCGACGTCACGGTACACATCGATCCGGAAGACGACGAGCAGGAATCACCTTGTGACCAGTTACCGCTGCGCAGCGATCTGATAAAAAAACTGCAGCGACAGTGGGCGGATCTCGAGGGTGTAGACGCAGAGCACGTCACCCTGCACTACCTGTGTGGCAAATTGCAGATCGACCTGGCGTTGCCCCTCGCCGTACTGGATAAGCATCCCGATACCAGAGGTTTGATCCTTGACATCGAAAAGGCCGCAAAAGAACTGCTGGAGGTGGATTCCGTTCGTGTCAGTTTCCTACCCTGAGCGCACGATATTGGTGCAAGTAGTGCCATAAGTGCATATAATTGGTGCGGGCCGGCGCTTGCGGGCAAGGTGGGAATTACGCAACGCTACGTCTTGTCAGGGTTTTTCCCCATGGCATAATTCATGCTCTCTCAAGAAACACCTGGATTTAAATGCCCGGCGATCAGCTGAATCTGATACCGGGATCAATTCCTGTTTACCATAACTAATTTCGGAGGAAGGTTCATGTCGGCAGTAAAAGTAACCAAGCTAATGAAGGATAACGGGATCAGGTTTGTCGATCTGCGTTTCACTGATACCCGTGGCAAGGAGCAGCACGTGACCTTGCCGTCCGGCGAAATTAACGCCGGCTTCTTTAAGGACGGTAAAATGTTCGATGGTTCCAGTATTGCCGGCTGGAAAGGTATTAACGAATCGGACATGGTTCTGATGCCGGATACCAAAACCGCAGTGGTTGACCCGTTTACCGATGAGCCAACCATAAATCTGCGCTGCGATATCCTCGAACCAACCACCATGAAAGGTTATGAGCGCGATCCACGCTCCATTGCCAATCGCGCTGAAGCCTATCTGAAGTCGACCGGCATCGCGGACACCGCCTATTTTGGTCCCGAGAATGAATTTTTCGTGTTTGATGATGTACGCTGGGGCGCCGATATGAGTGGTGCCTTCTACAAGGTGGATTCCGAGGAAGCCGAATGGAATTCGGAGCGGGTCTACGAAGATGGCAATATCGGCCACCGTCCGGGCCTGAAAGGCGGTTACTTCCCGGTACCACCGGTTGATTCGTTGCACGACATGCGTTCCGCCATGTGCCTGGCGCTGGACGAAATGGGATGTCCGACTGAAGTGCATCACCACGAAGTCGCCACCGCCGGCCAGTGTGAAATCGGCACGGCGTTCAATACGCTGGTGCGTAAGGCCGACGAAACACAAATTCTGAAATACGTGGTTCAGAATGTAGCCCACAGCTATGGTAAAACCGCGACCTTCATGCCCAAGCCCCTGGTCGGTGACAACGGTAACGGCATGCACGTTCACCAGTCGCTTGGCAAAGCCGGTAAAAATCTGTTCAGCGGCAAGAAGTACGGTGGCCTGTCTGATATGGCCCTGTATTACATCGGCGGCATTATCAAGCATGCGCGTGCATTGAATGCATTTACCAACGCTTCCACCAACTCCTACAAACGCCTGGTTCCTGGATTCGAGGCGCCGGTCATGCTGGCCTATTCGGCGCGTAACCGTTCCGCTTCCATCCGCATTCCTTATGTCGCCAATCCAAAGGGCCGTCGTATCGAGGTGCGTTTCCCGGATTCCACCGCTAACCCCTACCTGGCATTCTCTGCCATGTTGATGGCTGGCATGGACGGTATCCAGAACAAGATTCATCCTGGTGATGCCATGGACAAGGATCTGTATGATTTGCCGCCGGAAGAAGGGGCAAAGATTCCCCAGGTCTGCTATGCCTTCGATCAGGCACTGGATGAGCTGGATAGGGATCGCAAGTTCCTGACTGCCGGTGGTGTGTTCTCCAACGATATGATTGATGGTTTCATTGATCTGAAAATGGAAGAAGTCACGCAATTGCGCATGACGACCCATCCGCTCGAATTCGACATGTATTACAGTCTGTAATACAAGCCGACAGGCGGTATCAAAAACGCCCCCCAACGGGGGCGTTTTTTGTTGCATGGAAACCATCCAGCCAGTAAGGTGGTCAAAAGGCAAAAAATGGGGGTATCCCTGATGAAACCAGCTAAACATGTTGTTTTTGCTGCAATAACACTGGTGTGGGCCAGTGGGCTGCCGGCGGCGGTTTACAAATCCGTGGATGCACAGGGAAACGTGGTTTACACCGATGAACCCGGAGGTGATGCCAAACCGGTGAAATTGCCTCCACTGTCAACAGTTCCGGCACCGAGGTACCAGTCTTCCGCACAGCCCTCCACGCTGTCATCAGCGAATACGGAACAATCCGCGGCGACCAACTATCGGCAAATCAGCATCGTTTCCCCCACTGAGGATGCGACTTTACGTGACAATACGGGCGCTGTACCGGTCAATGTTGTAGTGGAGCCGGAATTGAATAGCGTTGCGGGCCACCGCTACAGGTACTATCTTGATGGCCAGGCGCAGGGTAAGCCGACCGAATCCGGTCAGGTCAGTTTCGAAAACCTGGATCGTGGTTCTCACACCGTGGAAGCGGCTGTTGTCGATAGCGCCGACCGGGAGTTGATTCGCAGCAGTTCGGTACAATTTTTTTTGCACCGCCAGTCAGTCAATTTTCCCAGGGGTCCAGCGGCTCCCGCTCCCAGCCCGAGAAGAGCGCCTTAGCCCGCTCGTCCATTAAAGGCAGCCTGCCCAGGCTTATAAACTTCGTTTCTTTTTTGTGCGCACTATAATAGTGCGCATAGCGTTGCGTGTGGGACGATTCCTCCCGTGTGAGCAGTCCGGGGATCGGTTTATTCTTTCAGCCGATCAACAGATCGATCTTTATCATTTTGATATTGCTTTGATTAATTTTTCTTCCCTGGTGCGAACAGGAATCCTGTGATGAAACAGAAACTGGTTTGTTTTTTGCACAATAGAGTACATGCACGTGTCCACTGAGCAGAAACAGGGCCATCCCACGCAGTTGATTGAAATTCTCAACACCGCCGTGCTGTTGCTGGATGAGCAACTGCAGCTGGTCTATCTGAATCCAGCCGCGGAGAACCTGTTTGAAATCAGCCAGCGACAGGTACGGGGCCACTGCTGGTCAGAGGTGACGCCCGTCAGCGTCTCAATGGTGGACAGATTACGTGTGGCATTGCAGGAACAGGAGACGTTTACCGAGCGTGAACTGGAGCTGCACACAGCGATGGGCCAGAGAATGACCGTGGATTGTGCGGTCACGCCGATTGATAAAGGCAATCTTTTGCTGGAAATTACGCAAGTCGATCGACACCTTCGCATTGCCCATGAAGAGCACCTGCTGGTCCAGCAGCGAGCGGCTCGCGAACTGCTGCGTGGCATGGCGCATGAAATCAAAAATCCCCTCGGCGGGCTACGCGGCGCGGCCCAGTTACTGGAAAGCGAATTGCCAAATGCCGAGCTCAAGGAATACACCCGGGTTATCATCGGTGAGGCGGACCGACTAACCAATCTGGTTGATCGAATGCTGGGACCCAATAATGTTATGGATACCCGGATTATCAATATTCACCAAGTACTCGAACACGTACGCAGTCTGGTTGATGCAGAGGGCTACTCGGGGTTGGTGATACAGCAGCAGTACGATCCGAGCATTCCGGAGTTATCGGCGGACTACGAATTGCTGGTTCAGGTGGTACTCAATCTGGTGCGTAATGCCGCTCAGGCAGGTGCCGAGCGCGTCATTTTGCGCACCAGAACCCAACGCCAGTTCACCATTGGCCAAAGGTGTTACAAACTGGTGATACGCATAGATGTTATCGACAACGGTCCAGGTATCCCGCCTGACATGCAGGAAACGATTTTTTACCCTATGGTGACGGGCCGCGCCGATGGTACCGGCCTGGGTTTGTCTATTGCACAGTCCATGGTCAACCAGCACCGGGGAATCGTCGAGTTTACCAGTGAACCCGGTCAAACCAAGTTCACCATCTTTTTGCCACTGGAGGTTAGGAATGACTGAAGCGGAACGCGTCTGGGTTATCGACGACGATCAATCCATTCGCTGGGTGCTGGAGAAAGCACTTCAGAAAGCGCACATGGGTGTTAAGAGTTTTTCATCCGCGACTGGCATCCTGGAAACACTTGAGCGTGATCAGCCTGACGTTCTGATCACCGATGTCCGCATGCCGGGCATGGACGGTTTTGAATTGCTCAATAAAATCCAGCACCGTTATCCAGAGTTACCCGTCATTATCATCACCGCACATTCGGATCTGGATAGTGCAGTGACTGCTTATCAGGGCGGCGCATTTGAATATCTGCCCAAACCTTTTGATGTCGATGAAGCGGTTGAACTGACGCGCCGGGCTGTTGACCACAGTCGCAGTGCCCGGGGTGAGGTGGATACCGATGAAGGTCGCGCGGTTACCGAGATAATTGGTGAAGCACCGGCGATGCAGGAAGTGTTTCGAGCCATAGGACGTTTATCGCGATCCAATATAACGGTATTGATCAATGGTGAGTCGGGTAGCGGTAAGGAACTGGTCGCACACGCTCTGCACCGTCATAGTCCGCGGGCAGATAAACTCTTTGTGGCATTAAACATGGCCGCAATTCCGCACGACCTGCTCGAATCAGAATTGTTCGGCCATGAGCGTGGTGCATTCACCGGCGCACAGACTCAGCGTGTAGGGCGTTTCGAACAATCCGACGGCGGCACGCTGTTCCTCGATGAGATCGGCGACATGCCGGCGGAAATGCAGACCCGCTTGTTGCGGGTGCTATCGGATGGAGAGTTCTACCGCGTGGGTGGTCATACACCGGTTAAAGTCAATGTGCGTATCATCGCAGCAACCCACCAGGACCTCGAACAGCGTGTAAAGGAAGGACGTTTCCGGGAAGACCTGTTTCATCGCCTGAACGTCATTCGTGTTCACCTCCCTTCCTTGCGTGAGCGGCGTGAAGACATTGCGCTATTGATGAAGCATTTTTTGCAACAGGCGGCGCAGGAACTGGATGTTGAAGCAAAGGTTTTGTTAGAGGAGGCTGAGTCCTATTTAAAACAGCTGGACTGGCCCGGTAATGTGCGCCAATTGGAAAATCTGTGTCGCTGGCTTACTGTTATGGCGCCTGGAAAAGAAATACGGCTGGATGATTTGCCGGCTGAAATGCAGCAATCCCAAAATGCCGGCAACCCGCCGGGTGAGGGCTGGGAGGCGGCACTGAAAAGCTGGGCGGACAAACAGCTGGTCAATGGCGAGGAATGTTTATTAAAAGAAGCCCTGCCGGCCTTCGAACGAATCATGATCGAAGCGGCGCTGGCCCGGACCGGCGGACGCCGACAGGATGCGGCGCGATTGCTGGGTTGGGGAAGAAATACACTGACCAGAAAAATCAAGGAACTGGAAATGGATGCAGGTATATGAGTGACATGGTTGTCAGAGCTGTGCCGGTTCTGTCCTGAGCGCTGCAGCAATCGCCAGCACACACTGTGCAAACTGCTCTGCATCAACGGGCTCATGCACTTCGACAATATCTTCAAGTTTGACTTCCCGCACCGGAATTCCGGTCTGTTGCTCAAGCTGTTCGGCAAGTTGTGGCAACGCCTTGGGTAGCGGACAAAGCGTTATAGCCGTTATCGGTGCCTGCTGGAAGTGCCGATCGTAGTAGTCCATGGAGCGCTGCAGCTCCAGCGCCAGCCGATCTACCAGTTCGGGTGTAGCGAGTAACTGTTGATAACCGATGTCCATGCTGCGGGCGAGATACAGAGTGGCATCGCGAGTGAGGGTAATCAAACCCCGCTCGGCGCCAAAAAACAGCATGGCCTGGCCCTTGGCATCCTGCTCAAGCTGTGCAGCGATATTACGCAGCGCCAGTTCGGGTATGTCGATAACCTCCAGGGCAGCGCCGGCACTTTGCAGGGTTTCAATTCGTTCCTTGACAACGGCGGCGCGGGAAACCACCACGTATAGATTTTCCTGCACACCACGCGCGCCGCTGGGCGGTGTGTCAAACACATCGAGTACCGCATCATCGATATGAAAATCGATCAGATCGCGGATCCGCCAGCGGATAGCGGCTTTTAGCTCCGTTTGCGGGACCTCGGGAGCGTCAACCATCAGTAGCTGGTAGTCGGCGATATCCAGCAGGGTGGCACAGGCCGTTTTGTCCAGCCCGCGATCCTCGACTACGTTCTTGAGGTTTGTCTGAATTTCCTGCCCCGGCGCGAGCGGGTAAAAACCACAGTGTTCGAGAACGGGCTTGCCGGATTTGTTCTGATGAATGGTGGCGGTCGCAGAACCCCCAGTGCTTACAATCAGTGAACTTAGACGGTCACCACGGCTTTTCTTTCTAAATGAAAACACCCTCAATCCTTTTCTTAAGGCTTAGTAAAAGAGTCCAGCATTTAAAGCTGCATGTCAATTGCTTACAACTTCATGCCACTGAAGCAGACGAACGCCGGCGCCACCGCCGGGGCCTCGCAGGTCGAGATTGTCCAGCCAGATTTTTTTGGGCTTTCCCGATTTCGCGAACAAAGTAAAATCGAGCGCCGTAAAGATGACCGCACCGCTTCCAGCAATATTGAACGTGACACTGCCGGTTGTATAGTTGGTTGTATTTCCACTTTTTAAAGGCGCAGGTGAAGCCGGGTAGCTGGTTACTCCGTCCGACAGGCCGAATGAAAGTTGTGCTTCCTGTGGGCTGTTGCCGGTGGTTACAACTTTATAGTCAAAATTAAGTGTGAGCACTGTTGGTGCAGTCACTGTAAATGCCGTCAGTCCAAATGATCCAGCCGTGGTGGCGGTGCCGGAACCATTGGTAGGCTTTTCGACATAAGCGGCCCGGTCTCCGGTGCCGGTCGGGCCACCATTGTCATCCCAGCCCCCGGCTGGCAGGTTCCATCCCGTTGGAGAGCAGCCGGGAGCAGAACAGGGAGCCGTAGCGGGTTCGTTGAAATCGGAATTGGCGTTGGCAAGCAGATTGCCATCATTACGCAGCGTAGCTTGCACTGTACGTTGTACACCGAACGTGGAGATTTCACCGCGCACGCGTATCTGACATTCACTACCCACCGGCGCTGATACTATAATATCAAAATCGCCACGTCCCGCTGCTGTATTATTCAGCAAAGACAGATCGGCACAGGGGGTTCCGCCAGCATAGAGATAGGACGCGTGCTCAATGCCTGTTTCTGCAATGAACAAGGCTTCTATAGCGTCGCTCTGCACAGTGGTATCCAGCACGTCTGAAGCTGCCATGCGCTGCAGCACTACGACCATCAGCGCCAGGGTGATAATAATAAACAGTGCCCCAATGAGCGTCACGGCGCCGCCTTGTCTGTCTGGCCAGGAGTTCACGGCTGGTTTCTCAATGCAATCCGTGAACGTTGCGGGTAGTTATTGCCTGCATGAGTCAGGACAAGCTCGAACTCAATAAAGGCAACATCACTATTATCAATGGCGGGCAGACTGCCATCCGCCTGAATATAACTGAAGCTAAAGGCGCTGACTTCGTCGCTCAGCACAGGCGTTCCCCCTATGCCGGCGTAGGCCAGGGTTAACAGCGGAGCAGTCGTAGAAATGGTGACCTGTTCAGAGTCTGTTTTGAAGAACTGAAGTGTGGTGGGCGACAGAGGAAGGCTGATATCGAAATTGCCCGATCCGTCACGGCGTATTTCGCGTATTTCGCGCAGCAGCCGTTCACTGGCGACACGAAGTTTGCTGAGCGTATGAACCGCGGAAGCGGAGTCGTTGTAGGCGCGTACTCCGTTGCTGAGCAGTGGGCCGACAATGGCTGCCAGCAGCGCCAGCACCGTCAGTGCGGCGACCATCTCCACCAGCGTGAAACCGGTTTCCGGCCGCTTCATCATCAGTAGTCCACCAGCAGAAAGATTACTTCGGCGTAGGTACGACCTCCCTCATCAACGCTGATAGTGACCTCCTTACAGCTTGCGCCTGCCGGGCAGCCCGGGCCGACCGGAGGTTGCGTGATGATCGTGGAGCGCGTATAGCCGGAATAGTTGCCATTGAGTACTTCGCTCGTATTACCGGCAAGTTCCGCTGCAAGAAAATCCTGGTTGCGACGAACCGCGAGAAGATATTCAGCCTGCTCCTGGGCGAGTTGGGCCGCTGTCTGGCTCTTTTCATTGACCAGCAGACTGGACGCGGCCTGGGAAAACATGCCAAACAGGGGTACCGATGCAAGCGATATAATGATGATGACCAGCACCATCTCGATCAGCGTGAAGCCGTTTTGTGACTTCATGGTGTCACCGAAACAAATCCGGTGACAGCCTGGACGCTGACAGTAGCCGTGTTACTGCCTCCGTTCAGGGTCCAGTTCAGGGTGTTTGTGACCAGGTTGCTGCCACTGATGGGCCGTCCAAGGCTGTCGAACTCCAGGTCGACCCCGCTCAACGTTACACCGTTCTGCAGAGAAAAGGCCTGTAACTGACCGCCGGGGTCACGGATGGTGGACGGGGTGGGCGTCGCACCATCAGTGATCACATAGCTGGTGGCGGACTGGACATCAATGGTGAGCGGGCGCCCCTGACTCATGGCCAGCGCCTGTGCATGGCGTATTATTCGGCCCAGCTGATCGGCCTGTGCCGGGACTGTGGCATCGTGGTGGACGAAACGGGGTGCGGCCAACGCGGCTAGTGTCGCCAGGATGACCATCACGCTAACCAGCTCGATGAGCGAGAAACCGGCTCCACAGCCCTTGAGTCCTTTTGAGTGCATCCTTT
>Ga0209567_10000587_pt1 | contig 19846 bp, 14 predicted proteins | sample COG_12_FD_184756 | JGI IMG/M metagenome (GOLD analysis project Ga0209567, IMG submission 184756) | Pelagic marine sediment microbial communities from the LTER site Helgoland, North Sea, for post-phytoplankton bloom and carbon turnover... | ecosystem: Environmental > Aquatic > Marine > Neritic...
GCTTGAGCCCGTTGTGAGAAGGCGGCCTTCTCATTCCATCTCACACGCCGACTCCACCCCATGTCGCGTTTTTCCGAGGCCCTATCGACGACTCCTCGCACGAAACAGTGCCAGCTTGCCGTACGTAGACATCTGCATAGGAGAACGGCTCGGGATGGGCGGCACAGCGATAGGGCGGGAGGCTGGACGTGTGTCGACATAAGGGGACTTGCCGAGCGGGTCCCAATCGCGAGCACGTCCGTCCCTAGCCGTTGTCCGGTGATGTAGTCGCGTTCGCTGGCACTGCGCCTACGGCTTCGCGTGGGCCGGCAGCTCGCCCGTCAAACTCTTCAAAAACGTGACGATGCTGTTGATCTGCGCGTCGCTCAGGTCCTTGCCGAGCTGATACTTCCCCATGACCTGTACGGTCTCTTCGAGGGTCGCGCGCGAGCCGTCGTGGAGATAAGGCGAGGTCAGCTCTACGTTGCGGAGCGTTGGGACCTTGAAGAAATGCTTGTCGGCCTCTTTCTTGGTGACGTTGAAACGTCCCAAGTCAGCCTCTGTAACCGGCGTACCGCGGTCTTTGAAGTAGTCGTTCACGAGGCCCATCTTCTGGAACATCGTGCCGCCCGCAATGATGCCGGTATGGCATGCCGTGCAACCCGCTTCTTTGAACGTAGCGTAGCCCTTCTTCTCGGCGTCTGTGATCGCGCCTTCTTCCCCTAGAAGGAATTTGTCGAAGCGCGAAGGTGTGATCAGCGACTTCTCGTACTCAGCGATCGCGTCGGTTGCGTTGTCTTTGGTCACACCGTCTTCATAGAGCTTCGCGAATGCAGCCGCGTACTCCTTGTTTTTCTCGAGGCGCTCGACGACGTTCTCCCACTTCGCACCCATCTCGATCGGATTTTCGACGGGACCAGCGGCTTGCTCTTGCAAGTCTTTCGCGCGCCCATCCCAGAACTGAACGAAGTTGTACCCGGAGTTCAACACCGTGGGCGAGTTGATCGGACCGACTTGGCCGCGGATGCCGGTCGAAGTCTTTCGCGGCTCCGCACCGCCGTGATCCAACACGTGGCAGGTTGCGCACGAGACCGTCCCGTCTCCGGAAAGCGTGGTGTCGTGATAGAGGCTTCTACCAAGCAACACTTTGTCCATGTTCACATCGACGGAGTTCGGGAGTGGCTGGATCGGTTCTACTGGCGGAATGGCCGGCTTCTCCTCCTCGACAGCGGCAGTTTCTTCAGCCACCGGAGCAGGGGATTCTTTCTTCGTACAACCCGCGACTGCGATTGCCGCCACGAGGATGAGAGCCCACTTCATCTGAGACATGGCGGGCAGGCTAGCAGCTGGTGCGCCGCCAGGCACCCACCGCCGAGTCGAAAGTCAACGGCGGTTCAGTCCTCGCAATGCAACGAACGGTAGCTGCCTTGATAGTAGACCAGCGGCTCCGCGTCGGTGGTGTGAACCGCCTCGACCCGCCCAATGTAGATCGTGTGGCTGCCCTCCCGGTGAGCGCTCGCGACTCTGCACTCGAGGGAAGCCAGCGCCTGGTCGATCAACGGGGCGCCCGTCTCCCCTTCGGTCCAGGCAACCCGCTGCAGCCGCGAGTCCTCATGCTTGGAGGACGCAAAGACGTTCGACACGTCCTGCTGGTGGGAGGCCAGGATGTTCACCGTGAACAGACCCCCCTCTTCGATGATTCCGTGGGTGGTCGATGCCCTGTTTGCGCACACCAAGACCAGAGGGGGCTCGGCCGACACGCTCGAGAATGCGGAGACGGTCATGCCGTGCACCTTGTCGCCGCTGCGTGAGGTCACGACGGTGACCCCGCTCGCCCACCCCCGCAGGGCCTTTTTGAATGCTTCTTCATCGATTGGCATCGCAAGACTCCCTGAAGACCCTACTCAGAGGGGTCTAGGCAGAAATAGAACGTGTTTCAAGTGGACGGCGGCTGTCACCTTCTCGAAATTGGGCTAGTTTCCGCCCCCTATGCCGCAGCAGGCGTTTCTAAAGGGCATCCAGGCGTATTGGGAAGCTCTCGGTCAACCTGGCGAGTCGCCCGAGCTCGGCGAGTCTCGAATCGATGCCTTCGTCGATCTTCTGCACGTGACCTCGAGTGCGGAGCACGGGTTCCGCTTACTCGACGTGCTCGACTTTCCGTATGCAGGACTAGCGGCCGGCGATGACAGTCGTCCGTGGCGATTGCATTGGGCGATTCAGATCGGCGAGGTCGAACCGTTCGTCGTCCCCGAGCTCGAAGGGCAGATCTTCCTCGCGGACACGATCGCAGACCCGGAGGGCCGCCACCGTGTGTATACCATCAAGGACGGCATGCGCGGCGACCTCGAGTTTGCCGATCTCACCGGGGTGCTCAGATGGATGACTGCACAAGTGCGACACGCGAAGGGCGAGCACGACGACGTCGAGTTGCAGGAAATTCAAAGCGATGCCTCCGCGTTGCTCGATGATGATTGGGAGAAGGGCCCGAGCTCCGGCCTGTACATCGTCGAGGAGCTTCTCGACACACCACTGGTCGAGGCGTGGGATGCGATCTCCCGGGGTCAGTGGCCCCTCGTCGAATCTGACGGCAGTACCCCACCGGTCGACCGTGAAGACGGATGGCAACGACGTCTGTCGCTGTGGCTCGCGCGGAGGTTCCTCGCCACGCGCACCCTCGAGCTACCGGAGGAGATCGGGGTTTCCGACATGGACGCCGTCCATCGGTCACTGGTCGATCATCTCATCGACTTCGAGCAGGCGATCCATGCCGGCGAGGTGCCTAGAATCCTCGAGGAAACCGCTGCGGGCGAAGATCCCAAGCTCGCCGCGTTGGCGCTGGCGTGGATGGAGCGGCACGACAGTTGGCGCACCGCGGCCAGCGTTCCGGCGCCCGACGAAGAGGAAGACTTCGTCGACGAACCGCCCCCGTTTCAGCACACGCCGTTTACGCGCAAGCTCCTGGGAGCCCTGTCGGTTTCCCTCGACCGCATGGTGGAGCAGGGCGAGCTGGAGCTCGACCCGGACCGCAAAGAGGCCTTGCTCATCGAGCTGGTTACCGCCGGTTCCGATGCGCGATCGGTCAAGCACATGCTCAAGAAGCTGACATCGACGTTGGTCGAGTCGGAGCACGTCGAAGAGATCTACCCGAGCGACGACAAGATCCAAGATCGGCTCAGGGAAGACCTCGGAGGATGATCGAGCCTCCCGGCACGCAGTTGTGGGCCGATGCACGATGGCGTGACGGCTGGCGCGTGCAGTGCCGCTGGGATGCAGGGGCGAGTCGGCTTCTCAGCCCGGCGGGCCGTATCGTGTACCGCGGATCACTCTCCGAGTGCGAGCGGGCTCTCGACGAAGCGCAGCCTCCGCGAGCTCCCGCCGATCACCTTGTCGTCTTGTTGCACGGTCTCGGCCGAACCCGCCGCTCCCTCGCGCGTCTCGACAGAGCTCTCGTACAGGCCGGGTTCACGACCGCGCGCCTCGACTACCCGAGCACCCGGAGGCGCATTCAGGACCACGCGGCGACGGTCGCTGGCTTGCTCGACCACATGCCGACACCACGAAAGCTCTCGTTTGCATCGCACAGCCTGGGTGGGCTCGTCGTCAGACAGCTTCTCAGCTTCGATGCGCCGTGGCGCTCGGTGGTCGACCGAATCGTCATGGTTGCTCCCCCCAACAAAGGCGCGTCGCTTGCGGCCTCGCTCGACAAAGGGGGCGTCATGCGCGGGATCCTTGGTCCGTCGTACGGCCAAATCGCCGAAGGGTTTGCTGAGACGCTCCCGGTGCCGGAGGTTCCGGTTGCAGTCTTTGCGGGAGACGCGGCGGGGGTGCCTGGCGACGGTTTGCTGACCGTCAACGAGACGCTCTTGGAAGGGCCGTGCGAGCATCACGTCGTGCCCGCGATCCACACCTTCGTGATGAACCACCCTGCGGTGATCCGAGGAGCCGTCTCGTTCTTAAGCCGTGCCCCAGAGGGCTGAGGGTCGCAACAGGCCCGTGCCACGCTCATGGAGTGCACCCTCGCGATCGTTTTCCAACAGGAGCGGCCCGTCCAGATCGACGTGCTCCGCGTTCGAGGTGAGCAGCAAAGCCGGCTCGATAGCGAGTGAGGTGCTGACCATGCATCCGACCATCGTCCGCAAGCCTAAGCGCTGAGCTTCCCCGATACAGTAAAGCCCTTCGGTAAGGCCGCCTGCCTTGTCGAGCTTGATGTTGATCATGTCGTATCGCCCAGCGACGCGCGCAAACGACTTCCGGTCGTGAAACGATTCATCAGCACAGATCGGAATGCCGCGCTCTAGTCCCTCGAGGGCCGCGTCGTCGTCGGCTGGAAGCGGCTGCTCGACTACCGAAACACCGAGCTTCGGTAACATGGGCAACCATGTCGCTAACTGCTCACCGGACCATGCTTCGTTGGCATCGATGACCAGCTCGGCCCGAGGTGCAGCTTCGTGCACGGCGGCGATGCGCCGGAGGTCCGGACCACCGTCTACTTTGACCTTGATCACCGATGCGCCAGCCAGCTTTGCGGCGGCGTCCTTCATCCTCTCCGCAGAGTCAACGCTCACGGTGCGCATCGTACGGACCGCTCGGGGCGGGCGACCCAAGCCCGCCAGCTCCCATACCGGCCTGCCAGCCTGTTTCGCCTCCAAATCCCACAGCGCACAATCGATCGCGTTTCGCGCCGCGCCTGCCGGCATCGTTAGCAACTGCGCGCGCGCACCAGGGCCTCCTAGCCCTCGGCAACCCGCTTCGATTTCGGCACGAACCGAGTCAACCGATTCCTCGTATCGGGTGTAGGGCACGCACTCGCCGCGCCCGACGTGGTCCTCGTCTCGAAGCTCCAGCACGACGACTTCGGCCGCAGTCCGGGCGCCGCGTGCGATCCGAAAGCCACCTCGAATCGGCCACGATTCCGCTCGGACCACCGACCTCATCGTGCGGCGCTACTCGCCAGCGCCAGTCGCTTCTTTGATCGCCTTGGGGCTGAGCGTCTTGCAGATGAACACGTGCACGTCCCAAAGGTCGCGCGGGCGCTGTCCAGCCTCTTGCAGAAGCTCCATCGTCTTACGGGCGGCTTGCAGGAACTGCTCGTACGTTGTGGCGTTCGGCGATGTGTCGTACTTGGGGTCGATGTCCAAGATTAGCGCCTGCTTCTTGAAGAAAGTTGGCTTTACGAACAGATGGTCGGCCGGGTAGACGAGTGCCTGGAGCAAGGTCGACAACGGCCACGTGGCGCCGTCCTCGACATCGAGCGCAGCAACAAACGAGTCGAAACGAATCGAGTACGATCGCTCCCCGTAGAGGAGCTCCCGAAGCGACTGCGCGACCGATTCACGCGTCTCTTCCGACATGTTCTTGAAGCGAGTGGCCTCGGATTTCTGCGTCGTGCTCTTGGTGCTGGTCAGAAGCTCGTAGATCATCTGGTGGACTTCTTCGTAGCTCCCGCTAGCGATCATATCGTCGAGGTTCTTCTGGCTGAGAAGGTCTTCGACGCGCTCGAGCGCAGCTTCCTTGAGCTTCTCGGCGCCCTTGGTGCCGGGCTCGCCGCGCTCGGCCTTGATGTAGGCCTCGTCCTCGAAGCCGACCGGATACAGCTTCATGAAATAGGCGACCTGCTGCTCGAACGTGATGTCCGGCTTCTTCGGAGGAGCCTTCGACTTCCGCGTCGAGCCCGGCGCCGGTGCCTGGTTGCGGCGGGCAAGCCGGTCGATCCGTACGGCTTCGTTCACCAGCACCTCGATGATCTCCATCTTGTGCCAGTAGTCGGGCCGGAAGCTGCGCTCGGCGCCGTCCTCGAAGAGGAAGGTACGCTTGTCCGGAATCTCCAGAAGAAGGACCGAGCGACCCCAATCCTTGCGGGAGGTATGCTCGAAAATTCGCGGTGGAACGGAAGGAGTAGTCTCTGGCATCGATTACGGTTCCTCGAAAATCGGACGGAAGCCGAGCCCAGGGCTCGGAAAAATGAGCACGTCGTGTATCACGGACGTGCCGTGCTTGCATCCAGTTGCGATCCCGGTGATGTAGCCCTAGGAGCATCCCTCCGCAACCTCTTGTTCTCATTAGGGTTTGGGCAAAATGAATCGATCCGCGAAGATGTATTTGGGCGCTCTGCTCTCCGTGGCCGTCGCGGCGGTTTCCGGGTCGGCCTGCGACCGGGTTCACAAGAGCGAGCCCGACGGAGCCCCTGACCCCGCGATCGCCGCCGAAAGCGACCCCCGGCTGCCCGGCGTTGCATCGGCAGATGAGGCTCTTCAGCAACGACTCGACCAAGTGCTCGCATCGAAGGGGCCGAGCTACGTTCCCCGCACCCACCATCTGACCGACGACGGCTCACCACGGTTCACCAACCGATTGATTGAGGAGTCGAGCCCGTACTTGCTTCAGCACGCACACAACCCGGTGAACTGGTATGCATGGTCGGACGAGGCATTCGAGCGGGCCAAACGGGAGAACAAGCCGGTCTTCCTGTCGGTGGGCTATTCGACCTGTCACTGGTGCCACGTGATGGAACGCGAGTCGTTCGAAGACGAGGAGATCGCGGCGTTTCTCAATCGCCACTTCATCGCGATCAAAGTAGACCGCGAAGAGCGACCAGACATCGACAGCGTGTACATGACGGCCGTCAACATGCTCACGGGCCGCGGGGGCTGGCCAATGACCGTTGTCATGACGCCCGACAAGGACCCTTTCTTCGGCGGCACGTACTTCCCGCCCCGCAAAGGAGTCCGCGGAAACCGAGCTGGACTCATCGACATTCTTGCCGAAATGGTTCGCGTCTACACGACCGAGCCGCAGCAAGTGGTCGCTCGGGCTCAGGAGTTGAGCCAGCGTGTCGAGCAGTCTGCGGCGATGCAGCCGGGGCCCGGCGTGCCGAGCGACAAGGTGATCGCCGTCGCCGCCCAACAGCTGGCTACGATGTTCGACCGGGTTGACGGGGGCTTCAGTGGCGCGCCCAAGTTCCCGCAGCCTTCGCGGCTGTCGCTTCTCTTGCGATATGCGCGGCGTACACGCGACACAGGTGCGACGGCGATGATCACCACCACCCTCGACAAGATGGCCGCAGGTGGGATCTACGACCACGTTGGCGGCGGGTTCCATCGCTACTCCACGGACGCGCAGTGGCTCGTCCCGCATTTTGAGAAGATGCTTTATGACAACGCCCAACTGGCGATCGTGTATCTGGAGGCTTGGCAGCATACGGGCGACAAGGCGTATCAACGCGTCGCACGCGAGATCCTCGATTATGTCGCACGCGAGATGACTTCGCCGGAAGGTGGTTTCTACTCTGCGACCGATGCCGATAGCCCGACGCCCAGCGGGCACGACGAAGAGGGATGGTTCTTCACGTGGACCCCCGGCGAGCTCGACCAGCTTCTCGGCGCGGACGACGCAGCCATCGTGTCGGCGGCATATGGCGTGACCGAGCGCGGGAACTTCGAGGGTCGAAACATCCTTCATCGTGTCAAGACCGATCGGGAAATTGCAGCCGACCTACAAATCCCGCGCGGGCAGGTCGCCGAGGTGCTGGCGGGCGCTCGCTCCACTCTCTACGACGCGCGAAGCTCACGCCCGCCACCGATCCGCGACGAGAAGATCATCGCCGCCTGGAACGGCATGATGATCGCGGCCTTCGCACAGGCCGGTTGGGCGCTTGACGACGCCAAATACCTCGACGTCGCGGTTCGCGCGGCGCGCTTCGTGGTCGACCAAATGCGCGCGGAGGACGGAGCGCTCGTGCGCACGTACCGCGAAGGAAAGAAGGCCTCCTCTTCCTTCCTCGACGATTACGCATCCATGGTCGGCGCTTGCCTGGATCTCTACGAGGCGACCGGCGACGTGGGCTGGCTGAAGCGAGGGGTCGAGCTTCAGAGCGACCAGGACGCGCGTTACCTCGATACGAGCGAGGGCGGCTACTATCTCACCGCCAATCAAGGCGAAACTCTGTTGGTTCGCGAGAAGCCCTTCTACGATCGCGCCGTGCCTTCAGGGAACTCGGTGACCGCAATCAATCTTCTTCGGTTACACGACCTGACGGGAGACCTGAAGTGGCGGCAGACGGCGGAGCGCCTGTTCGCTTCGGCGGCCTTCCGTGTGACACGGTCTCCGACGGGCTTTCCGTTGCTCTTGGTGGCGCTCGACCACTATTACGACACGCCTCTGGAGGTCGCGGTCATCGCTCCCTCGGTCCGGCAGGAAGCAAACTCGCTCGCCGAGCGGCTCCGCGAGACCTTCGTGCCCAACAAGGCGTTTGCCGTTCTGACTGACACCGAAGCGACAGAGCAGCAGGCCCAGGTTCCTTGGCTCGAAGGCAAACGGTCAATGCACAGCAGGAGCACGGCCTATGTATGCGAGCGCGGGAGGTGCGATTTGCCAACGCCGAACCCCGCGGTCTTTCAGAAGCAGATCGATCGGCGAAAACCGTATCCGAGCTTTGAGAAGACGTCCCCGCCCCGACTGCCTTTCGAACGTGCGAAGTGATGGCCGAGTCATCCGGGCAATGGGTCTTGGCGAGTCACAATCCAGGTAAAGTACGAGAGCTCAACGAGCTCTTCGCTGAGCTCGCCGTTCGTCTCGTCTCCGCGAAAGATATCGAGCTGCCTGAACCCGAGGAGACGGGAGCAACTTTCGAGGCGAACGCCGAGCTCAAAGCAGTTGCAGCCGCCAAGGCCACCGGCCAACCCGCGCTCGCAGATGATTCAGGCGTTGCAGTTCACGCGCTTGCGGGCGAACCGGGCATCCACACTGGGCGCTGGGCAGGCGAGGGACGTGACTTCGAGCTCGCACGCAGGCGCGTCCAGGAGCGCCTCGACGCAGTTGGCCCGCAGGCGAGTCGCCGCGCCACTTACGTCTGCGTTCTGTGTGTCGCCTGGCCGGACGGGCGCACGCGGATTTTTCGCGGCGAGGTGCTCGGGGTATTGGTGTGGCCCATTCGCGGTAACTTGGGCCACGGCTTCGAGCCGATGTTTTTGCCCGACGGCTATGCGATCACCTACGGCGAAATGACGCCGCAGCATCGCTTGCGCGTCAATGCCCGGGCCGCTGCAATGCGTCAGTTGAAAGGGGCGCTCTTCGGCCCTGCTTCGCCTAAGGCCGGCACTTGAAGTCGGAGTAGGGGCATACGAACCGAACGTGGAGATGATCGGCGTGATTCCGATAGTGACGAATCACGCCCTCCGGCTCGTACTTGCCTCGCGGATACTGGATCCACTCCTCCAGTTGTGCCTTGGTCGCTCCACGGCGCCTCGCATAACGGTAGAGCTTTGCTTGCAAGCGATAGTCGATGAAAATCATCTCGGCTTGGCGGTTTCGAAGCCAGTACTCGAGCAGAGTCCACTGCCGCGCCACGTCTAGCTCCGAGGACCTGAAGCGCTCGAACCGACACCCGCTCGGGCCGCAGTTCTCCCGGTAGTAGCTGATGTCGGCATCGCGCCCGTTCTGGTGGCTCTTGTGGTCGCGAAGCCTGCCGCCGTTGCGGTCGCTGATGTCGTGAATACGCACGACCTTCGTGTGCTTGAACTTCGCGTCCACCGCATCGAACGCGGCTACCATCCAGCGCGCCGTTTCTTCGGTGCCGTATGCGCGCGCCGTCGTTCGGATCACGTAGCCACGGTGAGAAGGCAGTGCCACGCCTTTTTCGAGGCGCCCCCGGTTGGTTGGTCCGATCGCTTCGGATGGGCTCACTGGGACTCGCGTGTAGATCTGAATGTCAGTGCCCGGCCGTGGGTTTCGATCGCCCAGCCTCGCGTTCCATCGATTCAAGTCACGGGTGCTCACGTCATAGCGGTCCGCCACTGCTAACAAAGTGTCGCCGCGTTCGATCTTGAACACCACCTTTGGCCTGGGGTCGCCGACGTCGATCGTTTGGCCAGGGTAGATGCGATCGGCTTTGAGCCCGGGGTTGGATGCCAACAGCTCGGCGACGGTGGTGTCATGCTTGAGCGCGATCTCGGTGAGGTTGTCGCCCGGCTGTACGCGGTAGGTTCTTCCGCGCTTCTTCGCCTCGCCCGGCTTGTCGTATGCTCGCGTAGCAACGGCAGTGGAGGGGTCGCGCGTGGCGATGCGGCGAGAGTGGTCTTCCGGAACCTCGCCGGCCGCTGCCCCGTAGTCGAACGGCGGTGACCAATCGATGCCGTCATCGGCTGGGTGGGTTGGGCCGACGACGAGCTTCTGCCCAATTCGAATCAGGTTGCTGTTCAGGTCATTCCACGCTTTGATCTGCTCGACTGACACACCCGCGCGTTGCGCGATCAAGCTGAGCGCGTCGCCTTGCTGCACGACCACGACCGGCGCTTCGGCCTCCACTCGGGACGGAGCCAATGCGGCGAGGCACACGAGTGCGATCCCGAGCGTGCGGAGCATCCCGATCCGGTGTATCGAAATTCGCCATTTCCGCCAAGAAACGCGCGAAAACTGCAGAATGTGGCGTAGCGGACCAGGCCTGATATTTTGATGAGATGGGTGAGAGACCATGGGCGGGGGCAGTGGCTTCGGCGGCAGTGCTTCTGTCGTTGACGGCGTGCCAGCCGGGCTCTTCACGAACCGCAGGAAACGTCCAATCTCCGCCGCCTCGCTACGAGGTCTTGTGTCCGGCCGGTGAAGCCTGCAACGAGTCGGTCGCCCTACTGGTCGGACTATCAGCACCGAGCGAGCCGACGCGTTGCACGGCGGCGCTCATCGGGCCTCGCACCGCGATCACTGCCCGGCATTGCGTCGCGTGGGAGGCTTCGGACGGTGGTGCATGCCCTGGCGTTTGGCTGGGTTTCCCTCGCATTGGCGCCCGTGCACCCGAGTGGATCGGGTGCAAGCGAATCACGTCGGCATCGACGTCGGAAGGAACATTGCTTTCGCCGGACTACGCAGTCTTGGAGCTCGACCAGGATACGGCGCGGCCCTCGATACCCCTCGGTGAAGGGGAGATCGCGTCCGGCGAGGTCGTCCGCATGGTTTCGGTTACGGCGGACCGCTTCTACGACGACGTTCACGAGGTGCGAAGTCGGCGTTGCGTGGTCGACGACAATGGTCGGCTTTCTGCGTGGAGCTCGGGTCCGTCACCTTCGATCCAAGTCCTTTCGTCATGCCCGATTCGGGAAGGTAGCTCGGGTGCGCCGGTGCTCGATCGTGAGGGTCGGCTCAGGGGCCTCGTTCACGCGGGTGGGCCGCCGTACTTTGCGTTCGGCCTGATGACGTTACTGCCGCAGCCAGTCGAGCGCGACGACGGTTAGCGCCGTCACAACCCCGATGACTATCACCAATAGGCTCGCGGGCACCGGCGGCGGAGATGGCATGCGCCGACCCCGAGTGGGCGGAATCCGTATGCTGCGCCGGTTGCTCTCGTCTCGTGCGTGTCGTGGCGGGTCCGAGGCGTCGGATGAGTCGCTCGTTCGAGCGAGCGCCATCAGCTGTCGCTTCCGCGACTCACCATTCGGAAAGAGCTCCGCCATCCAGTCGGCAAGCTCTGCGGGGCCCACCAACACCTCTTGCTTGGCGAGGAACCGGCGGAGAGCCCTGCCCATTTCGCGAGCGCTTTGCCACCGCTCATCGGGATTGCGCTGTAGAGCCTTCAGCACGATCTCATCGAGCTCGGGCGGGACGGCGCTTCTATGATCGGAGGGCGGACGAATCTCACTCGAGAGGACCGCGTACATCGTGTTCACATCGGTGTCGCGAAGAAAAAGCCGTCTCAGCGTGAGGAGCTCCCACAACACGGCGCCCAAGGCCCAAACATCGACGCGCCGGTCCACCACCGCTGCGGTCATCTGCTCGGGCGACATGTATGGGAAAGTTCCTTTGACTTGACCCGCTTCGGTGTGGTGAACGCGCTGCCGTGCATGCGCAATGCCGAAGTCGACGACTTGCGTCGCGCCGTCATAGGTCACGAAGAGATTTTCCGCCGAGACGTCCCGGTGGACGACGTGCAACGACTCTCCATGGGCGTCTTTGAGCTCGTGCGCTGCGTGGAGCCCCTCGCATGCTTGCGCGATGATGCGCGCCATGCGTGCTGGCAATAGAGGGGATATTCGCTGGTCGGCGTTGGCTACCACACGGCGGTGAACACGCGACAGCGGCTCTCCGACTAGGTACTCCATCGCAATGTAGTACTCGCCGTCGGCTTCGCCGAAGTCGAACACGCTGCAGACGTTCGCGTGCGTGATCCGTGAGGCGATGCGAGCCTCATCGAGGAACATCTCCACGTAGTCCGTCTCGTCAGCGAGGTGCGGGTGAATGCGCTTGAGAGCGACGAGCTTCTCGAAGCCCGGGTCACCTTCTGCACGCGCTAGATACACGCTGGCCATGCCTCCCGACGCCAGCTCGAAGCACAGTTGATAACGACTGATCTTCTCCGGCGCGGCACGAGTCGGCACACCGGAATCTGCGGACAACCTCCGCTTTCGGCTGGGGCGTACAGACTCCATGTCTTCGGCGCGCGAACCCTCCATCAGGACTTCCGACAAGGACGGATCAGGCACTCCCGAAACCGCCTACACCAAAGTATTACACTCAAAACGCAATTTCCAAGGCTATTTCAGGTGCCCGCGGTAAGTGTTTGACTTCCACATGTAGGCACCCTATCTATTAGGGTTCGCGGGGTTTTAGCCTAATGAATTTAGGAGAAACATACGTTCTAGATGGAATTGATCGGCAGCTCCTAGGCGAGTTGCAGAGCGATTCCAAGCGATCTCTCAAGGAGATCGGCGCTGCGGTGGGCCTTAGCGCTCCCTCGGTGTTGGAACGGGTGCGCAAACTGGAAAACGCTGGAATCATCAAGGGTTATCATGCACTCCTCGATGCCCGCAAAGTCGGTCTCGACATCTCCGCCTTCATCGGGGTGTCGATCAGCAATCCCCAGTTGCTTTCGGCCTTCGAGGAGTGGGTCGATTCGATTGCACAGGTCCTGGAGTGTCACCACGTCACAGGTGGTCACACCCTGCTTCTCAAGGTAAAGACCCAAAACACCAAAGATCTGGAGCAGCTGATCAGCCGCATCCGGTCCATGGAGGGGGTCGCGAGCACCGAAACGATGGTGGTGCTTTCAACCCACACCGAGCGGGTAGAAATCGCCCTGCCCCCTGGCGAGCCCGCATCCGATACGCGGCGCCGCAAACGCCCCCGCCGCCCAGCGGACTCCCCCGAAACCCAAAAAGCCTCTTAACCCTTTCAAAAAGGGGTCTGACCCCTTTTCAAAAGGGTTAATCCCAACCCTCCAACAGATTACGTGAAGATGCAGTACGGACTTCCTGAAAAGTATGGCCTCTACGACCCCGCGAACGAGAAGGATGCGTGCGGGGTTGGCTTCGTTGCTCAGATCAAGGGCGTGGCGTCCCATCAGATCATCAAGGACGCCAATCGCATCCTCTGCAACATGGACCACCGCGGTGCGCGCGGCTCGGAGACGAACACTGGCGACGGCGCAGGGATGCTCACCGCCGTTCCGGACAGGCTGCTGCGCCGAGCGGCCAAAGAGGAGCTGGGCATCGACCTTCCCGAGGCGGGCAAGTACGGCGTGGGCAACATCTTCCTGCCGACCGATGACGAGGAGCGCGCGTACTGCAAGGCCGCGTTCCTGAAGGCGATCGAAACTCAAGGACAACACTTCCTCGGTTGGCGTACGGTGCCTACCGATCCCGACGGCGCCAACCTCGGGCCGACTGCCGTCGAGAGCATGCCGTGCATCGAGCAACTCTTCATTGGTGCGGCTGACGGACTCAGCCAAGATGCTTTTGAGCGGCAGCTCTACGTGATCCGCAAGAGCGCGGCGAGCCCGCTACGCGTCGACGAACGCCTGAAGCAGCGCAACATGCTCTACGCGTGCTCCCTTTCGAGCAAGACGATAATTTACAAGGGAATGCTCGCGTGCGAGCAGGTGCTTCCGTTCTACGGGGACCTCACCGACCCGGACTACGAAACCCATCTTGCGATGGTCCATTCGCGTTTCGCGACCAATACCTTCCCGACCTGGGAGCGTTCGCAGCCTCTTCGGTGCCTCAGTCACAACGGCGAGATCAACACCCTTCGGGGCAACAAGAACGCGATGCATTCGCGTCAGGGTGTCGTCGATAGCGAGCTCTACGGGGACGACCTGCGAAAGCTGTTTCCGGTCGCTGAGCCAGGGCTGTCCGACTCCGGCACGCTCGATAACGTTCTCGAGTTTCTGTACATGAACGGGCGCTCGATGGCCGAGGCCGCGATGCTGATGATCCCCGAGGCCTGGCAGCGGCACGCTCACATGCCACAGGTGAAGCGCGACTTCTACGAGTACCACTCGTGCCTCATGGAACCCTGGGACGGGCCTGCTTCCATCGCCTTCACAGACGGCACGGTCATCGGCGCACTGCTCGACCGCAACGGGCTTCGTCCGAGTCGCTACTACCTGACGCACGACGACCGTGTGATCATGGCATCGGAGGTCGGCGTGCTTCCCGTGCCTCCAGAGACCGTCAAGCACAAGGGTCGCCTGAAGCCGGGCCGCATGTTCCTGATCGACTTCGAGCAGGGTCGTATGATTCCCGACGTCGAGCTCAAGAACGACATTGCATCGCGCCGTCCCTATGGCGAGTGGCTGAACGAGCAGCGATTGAAGCTGCTGGACCTTCCCGTGGACGGTGATGCGCGCGGGTTCGACCCCGACACGCTCCTGCCTCGCATGCAGTCCTTTGGCTTCACCACCGAAACGATGCAGTTCATGTTGCGGCCGATGATCGAGCAGAAGCGCGATCCGGTCGGGTCCATGGGCAACGACTCGGCGCTCGCGGTTCTGAGCGACCAACCGCGGCTCACGTACGACTACTTCAAGCAACTCTTTGCCCAGGTTACCAACCCTCCGATCGATTCGATCCGCGAGGAAGTGATCATGGGGGTGGAGTGCTACATCGGGCCGGAGAAGAACCTGCTCACGACCACGGCGGCGCATGCCCATCGGCTTCGCATTCCGCATCCCATCTTGACCAATGAAGAGGTCAGGTCGCTCAAGACGATCGACGAGCGCGGTTGGCGCACCAAGCTCATCGACATCACCTGGCCACGGAGCGAGGGCGCCGAAGGCCTCGAGCCTGCGCTCCAGCGCATCCGACGTGAGGCGGAGCAGGCCGTCGACGATGGGTACAGCCTCATCCTGCTGTCTGACCGTGCTGCAGATAGAGATCGCATCCCGGTGAGCGCGCTTCTGGCAACCGGCGCAGCCCATCACCACCTGGTGGCGACCGAGAAGCGCACCAGGGTCGGAATCGTCGTCGCAACCGGCGAGGCGCGCGAGGTGCACCATCACTGTTGTCTCGTCGGCTACGGGGCGGACGCGATCAACCCCTATCTGGCGTTCGAGGCGCTTTGGCAGGAGCGCCGCCTCGGCACGCTCGATGCCGAGACGTTCCCAGACGACGACAGCATCGTCACCGGCTATCGCAAGGCGGTTGCCAAGGGCATGCTCAAGGTGTTCGCCAAGATGGGGATCTCGACGCTTCAGTCGTACAAGGGTGCGCAGATCTTCGAGGCGGTAGGGCTCAACAGCTCCGTCATCGACTTGTGCTTTGCCGGGACGGCGAGCCGCATTCAAGGCATCGGCTTCAACGTCATCGCGCAGGAGCTCGTCGAACGCCACGCGCTCGGTTACCCGGACGAAGACGAGCCTCGGCTTCCGATCCTTCCGAACGACGGGCAGTTCCATTGGCGCGCCAACGGCGAACGGCACATGTGGAACCCGGAGACGATCGCGAACCTGCAGGTTGCAGCGCGCGCGAACAGCAGCGACGCGTACAGGCGTTTCGCGGAGCACGCGAACGACAGTGCCCGGGATCGGTGCACGCTACGCGGCCTGATGCGATTCAAGAAGGGCGAGAGCATTCCGATGAGCGAAGTCGAGCCAGCGAGCGAGATCGTGAAGCGGTTTGCGACAGGCGCGATGAGCTTCGGTTCGATCTCCGTGGAGGCGCATTCGACGTTGGCGATCGCAATGAACGAGCTCGGTGGCAAGTCCAACACCGGCGAGGGTGGCGAGGATCCGGAGCGGTACCTGCCCCTTCCGAATGGCTCGATGAACCCGATGCGCTCGGCGATCAAGCAGGTCGCTTCGGGGCGTTTCGGGGTGACCATCAACTACCTCACCAACGCCGACGAGCTCCAAATCAAGATGGCACAGGGCGCCAAGCCCGGTGAGGGTGGCGAGCTTCCTGGCCGGAAGGTCGACCAAAAGATCGCCTCGGTCCGTCATTCGACTCCGGGTGTCGGCTTGATCAGCCCACCGCCCCATCACGACATTTACTCGATCGAGGATCTTGCGCAGCTGATCCACGACCTCAAGAACAGCAACCCCTCCGCGAGGATCAGCGTCAAGCTGGTGAGCGAGGTGGGCGTCGGCACGATCGCCGCGGGGGTGTCGAAAGCGCACGCCGACCACATCCTGATCAGCGGACACGATGGCGGGACCGGCGCTTCACCACTGACGTCGATCAAACATGCGGGTCTTCCGTGGGAGCTAGGAATCTCCGAAACGCACCAGACACTCGTCATGAACGATCTTCGAAGTCGTGTCGTTCTGCAAACGGACGGCCAGATGAAGACCGGCCGTGATGTCGTCATTGCCGGCTTGCTGGGCGCAGAAGAAATCGGCTTGAGCACCGCGCCACTCATCGCGATGGGCTGCATCATGATGCGCAAGTGCCACCTCAACACCTGTCCGGTTGGCGTCGCCACGCAGGACCCGGAGCTCCGCAAGAAGTTCAAGGGCAAGCCGGAGCACGTGATCAACTACCTCTTCATGGTCGCCGAGGAGGCGCGCGAGATCATGTCTTCGCTCGGGTTCCGCACCTTCAACGAGATGATCGGCCGGGTCGATATGCTCGACACCGCGGACGCCATCGTCCACTGGAAGGCGCAGGGCATCGATCTTACCCCGATCCTCACGCCGGCCAAGAAGAAGAACGCGGTCACCGAGGTCTATTGCACCAAACCGCAGGACCACGGCCTCGACAAGGCGCTCGACAATCGACTCATCGAATTGGCCCAACCGGCGATCACCGAGGGCAAGCCGGTTCGCGGCGAGCTCAAGATCAAGAACACCAACCGCACCGTTGGCACGATGCTGAGTCACGAGATAGCGAAGGCTTGGGGCGAGGAGCTCCTTCCGGACGAGACAGTGCGCTTCAAGCTCGAAGGCTCCGCCGGTCAGAGCTTTGGCGCATGGCTTGCCCAGGGTGTGACGCTCGAGCTCGAGGGCGACGCGAACGACTACGTTGGCAAGGGATTGTCCGGCGGAAAGCTCATCGTCTACCCATCGAAGAAGGCGACGTTCGTGCCCGCCGAGAACATGATCATCGGCAATGTCGTGTTGTACGGCGCGGTGAAGGGCAAGGCCTTTTTCCGGGGCCGCGCGGCGGAGCGTTTCTGCGTTCGCAACTCGGGCGCCCGGGCAGTCATCGAAGGGGTCGGAGACCATGCATGCGAGTACATGACGGGTGGCCGAGCCGTGATCTTGGGAGATACAGGCCGCAACTTCGGAGCAGGCATGAGCGGTGGCGTTGCGTACGTGCTCGACACCAACGGCGACTTCAACACGAAGTGCAATCAAGAGATGGTCGAGCTCGAGCAGCTCGAATACCAAGAGGAGATCGCGGTTGTGAAGGGGCTCATCGAAGAGCACCGCGAGTACACCGGCTCGGCCGTTGCCGAGCGTTTGCTCCAGGACTGGGAGAACACCGTCAAGACCTTCGTCAAAGTGATGCCCATCGATTACAGGCGCGTGCTTCGTAACCAGGGCGACCTTTCGGTAGGCGTTCCCGGGCCCGATGCCGTTCAACAACAGGGCCTTCCGGCGGCGGAGTAGGACGATGGGCAAGCCAACGGGTTTCAAAGAATTTCCGCGAGAGACGGTTCCGTACAGCGACCCTCTGGAGCGAGTCTCCGGCTGGGACGAGTTCATGGTTGATGTGCCGGAGGAGCACCTTCGGACACAGGGCGCGCGCTGCATGGACTGCGGCGTCCCGTTCTGTCAATCGGCAACCGGTTGTCCGATCGATAACCTGATCCCCGAGTGGAACGACCTCGTTTACCACGGGCGTTGGCGGGAGGCGTTGGATCGTCTGCACAAGACAAACAACTTCCCCGAGTTCACGGGGCGTGTCTGCCCGGCGCCGTGCGAGGGCGCTTGCGTGCTTGGCATCAACGAGCCTGCCGTAACCATCAAGAACATCGAGTGCGCGATCGTCGACAAGGGCTTTGAGGAAGGTTGGATACAGCCGGAGCCACCCAAGGAGCGGACGGGCAACAAGGTCGCCGTTATTGGCAGCGGCCCAGCGGGGCTCACCGCCGCTCAACAGCTGAACAGAGCCGGCCACAGCGTCACCGTCTACGAGCGAGACGACCGAATCGGCGGTCTGCTCACCTACGGTATCCCCAACATGAAGCTCGACAAGGGCATCGTGGATCGGCGCCTCGGGATCATGCGCGCGGAGGGTGTGGAGTTCGTGACGAACGCACACGTGGGCGTGAACAAGGATGCCCAGAAGATTCGAGCCGAAAGCGACGCGCTGGTGCTGGCCTGCGGAGCCACGCGGCCGCGCGACCTGCCGATACCCGGACGCGACCTCAAAGGTGTTCACTTCGCGATGGAGTTCTTGCTCAAGAACACCAAGAGCCTGATGGATAGCAAGCTCGGAGACGGCGCTTACATCAGCGCCAAAGGCAAGCGTGTGATCGTCATCGGCGGTGGCGACACCGGCACCGATTGCATCGGCACGTCGATTCGCCACGGCTGTACATCGCTGGTCAACTTCGAGCTCTTGCCAAGGCCGCCGGCAGAGCGCGCATCCGACAACCCGTGGCCCGAGTGGCCGGTCATCTTCCGCGTGGACTATGGGCATCAGGAAGCCTCCGCGAAGTTCGGCAAAGACCCGCGCCAGTTCCGCGTGCTCAGCAAGCGCTTCCTCGATGACGGCCATGGCAACGTCGCCGGCGTCGAGACGGTGCGCGTCGAGTGGACGAAAGACGCCGAAGGGAAGTGGCAGATGAGCGGGGTGCCTGGTTCGGAAGAGATCTTCGAAGCCGACCTCATCTTCCTGGCGATGGGCTTTCTCGGTCCGGAGGACACTCTCGCCGAGCAGCTCGGCCTCGAGCGCGACGCACGTAGCAACTTCAAGGCCGAGTACGGCAAATACGCCACGAGCACAGAGGGCGTCTTCGCAGCCGGCGACTGCCGCCGCGGCCAATCCTTGGTGGTGTGGGGCATCGCCGAGGGCCGAGGCGCCGCAAGGGCGGTCGATACGTTCTTGATGGGGCGCTCGGATCTGCCCGCCCCCGACTAGTTTGGGGACAGCACCGGTGTCCGCGCCAGTGTCGATGCCAGTACCAGCGGGCTCGAAATCACAGCACTTTCTCTGCTGATCACCCCCTCAGTCCATGCTTTCAGACATCCGTTGAAACTGGACTAATCCGTTGTTAGTGTGTCAGCCTAGGTACTGGAGTCGTTCGGCTCCGGCGGGAGGGAATAGTGGTTCAACACGAGCGCCAACACAGTTTGAGCACAGGTATCGAGGTCGCGAGGGCGCTGGTCGTTCTCGCCGCATTCGGCGCAGCCGCTTCGATATCGTCATCGGCGTACGCCCAGTCGTTTAATCAGACGTTCGAAGCCGCAACGTGCAACGCGGGCGGGCTTGCGAACGATCCGGTGGGTGACGAGAACCCGTCTCGCATCGATGCGGTTGGGGACGCCACCTACGCGGCGGCTTTCTACGCAAACGACGCTGTCTTCTATTACATGCGACAGCGCTTGGCCGCAGACCCTACCGGACCAGGAGGGTACGCCTCGCACGCCTGGTCCTGGGGTATTGACACAGACGGCAACGAAGCAAATGGGTTCGAGCTCGTCGCGAGTCTTGATGGG
>Ga0209567_10000588_pt1 | contig 19836 bp, 15 predicted proteins | sample COG_12_FD_184756 | JGI IMG/M metagenome (GOLD analysis project Ga0209567, IMG submission 184756) | Pelagic marine sediment microbial communities from the LTER site Helgoland, North Sea, for post-phytoplankton bloom and carbon turnover... | ecosystem: Environmental > Aquatic > Marine > Neritic...
CTGTCACGATTTAGTTGATATCGATGTTTGTGTGGCCGAGGCTGCCGAGATCACCCTGCCCGTGTCATCGACAGACAGCCTGCTAAGACGCAAGCGCTGACCATGGGCCTGGATTTCAATACCCTCGATATGATGCGCCAGAATCATCCGGCGTGGCGGCTGTTGAATTCACCTCACGCTCCGCTGATAGCGAGTTTTCTGCATCGGGTTTTCATCCAGCCCAATGAGAGGATGATTGCGCAGGCCGACCTGGTCGAGAGACTGGAAGATGATCTGTTCGTTCTGCGTGAACGCCTGGGCACCGATGCCTTTCCCAAAGCCGCGCTGGACTATTTGAATGACTGGGCAGGAAATGACAAGGGCTGGTTGCGCAAATTTTACCGACAGAGCTCGGACGAGCCGTATTTCGACCTGACGCCGGCCACGGAAAAGGCCATCGCCTGGCTTGGCCAATTGACCGAGCGCGCCTTTGTCGGCACCGAATCGCGTCTGTTGACGCTATTTGAATTACTCAGGCAGATAGATACCGGCAGCGAGGCCGACCCGGAGACGCGCATCGCCGAGCTGCAAAAGCGCCGGGACGAGATCGAAGCCGAGATAGCCGGCGTGGTCGATGGTGACATAACCCTGTTGGACGACACCGCGGTGAAGGACCGTTTTCAGCAGTTCATGGCAACCTCCCGTGAACTGCTGTCGGATTTTCGCGAGGTGGAGCATAATTTTCGAACATTGGATCGGGGGGTGCGCGAGCGCATAGCGCTGTGGGAAGGGGGAAAGGGTGAATTACTCGAAGAGATCATGGGTGAACGCGATGCCATCGCCGGTTCCGACCAGGGGCGTAGCTTTCGTGCCTTCTGGGATTTTCTGATGTCAAGCGCACGGCAGGAAGAGTTCAACGACATGTTGGAAAGGGTATTAGTCCTGCCGGCAGTGGCGGAGCTCAAACCGGATGCCCGCACCCGGCGGGCTCATTATGACTGGCTCGAGGCCGGCGAGCATACCCAGCGGACCGTGGCCCAGCTCTCACAACAGCTGCGACGTTTTCTCGACGACCAGGCCTGGCTGGAGAACCGTCGAATCATGGACATCCTGCGGGGTATCGAGAGCAACGCCCTGGGGGTGCGTACGACGTCGCCGGATGGCGCATTCACTTCCATAGCCGATATCGGTGCGAGCATCGAATTGCCGATGGAGCGACCGATGCACACCCCGGCCGTAAAGCCGAACATCGCGGATCTCGTGCTGGAAGCAGGCGAGGTGGATCTGGATGCGGCGGTGCTGTTTTCCCAGGTGTACGTGGACAAGGCGGAGCTATCGAAACATATCAGCCGAGCTCTGCAAGGCGCTGCGCAGGTTACTTTGCGTGAACTGTGCGAGCGACAACCGCTGCAACAAGGCCTTGCCGAATTGATCGCCTATCTGGAGCTGGGGGTCGAAGACTTCAAGAGCACGGTTGACGAGGCGGTGGAGGAGATCATCTCCTGGCCGGGTACCGATCCCGACGGACGCGAACAGACCAAACAGGCGCGGCTTCCACGGGTGATATACGTTCGATGAACAGAGAAAAACCACGGGAGACTGCGGACGCGACCCCGGATCTGTCGTCATTGCTCATCCCCCTGCTCAAAGGGGTGATCTATCGCGACGAGACGAGCGCGCGCAGCGCCGGCCTTTGGAACGACCTGCTCGAACTCCAGGCCCGGGTGCGCGACTACGTGGCCGTGCTGGGGCTGGAGCTGGTGCTGGACGAATCGGAGGGCTATGCCTTTCTGCGCGCGCGCGATTCGGAGGGCGATGAGAGCGGAGCACAGTTGCCACGCCTGGTGGCCCGCCGACCGCTATCGTTTCCAGTCAGCCTGTTGCTGGCTCTGCTGCGCAAGAAGCTGGCCGAGTTCGACGCCGGCAGCGGTCAGGAAGCAGGTGGAAACAGGCTGGTGCTGACGCGTGACGATATCGTCGAATTGATACGTGTCTTCCTGCCCGACACCAGTAATGAGGCGCGTCTGATGGACCGGATGGATACCCATATAAACAAGGTCGTCGAACTGGGTTTTCTGCACCGTATGAAGCCGGCGGCTGGGCAGCCTGGGGCATTCGAGGTGCGCCGCATCCTGAAGGCATTTGTCGATGCCCAGTGGCTGGCCGACTTCGATGCGCGGCTGGCGGCTTATCGGGCGCAGCTCGAGGAGGCGGACCAGGCACAAAACGATGTCTGATTCACCCCAAACCCTGGACCTGGATTTCGTTGCCGACGATACCTTGGCGGGCTTTCGCCTGCGACGCCTGGAGGTGTTCAACTGGGGCACCTTTGGTGACCGCGTCTGGACCATGCATGCCGACGGCAGGAATACCTTGCTGACAGGTGATATCGGCTCGGGTAAGTCGACACTGATCGATGCCGTTACCACCTTACTGGTGCCGGCTCACCGGGTCGCTTACAACAAGGCCGCCGGCGCGGACAGCAAGGAGCGTACGCTCAAGTCCTACGTACTGGGCCACTACAAGACGGAACGCAACGAAGTCAGCGCCGCCGCAAGGCCTGTGGCACTGCGTGACCACAACAGCTATTCGGTGGTACTTAGTGTGTTCCACAACGCCGGATACGACCAGACGGTGACGCTGGCGCAGGTATTCTGGATCAAGGACTCCCAGGGGCAACCCGTCCGTTTCTATGTTGGCGCCGAACGGGATCTCACCATCGCCGGCGATTTCGCCAACTTTGGTTCCGAGATCACCGGTTTGCGCAAGCGTCTGCGTGGTGGCGGTTTCCAGGTTTTCGACAGCTTTCCTCCCTACGGAGCCTGGTTTCGGCGGCGATTTGGCATCGATAACGACCAGGCTCTGGAGCTGTTTCATCAGACCGTGTCCATGAAGTCGGTAGGCAATCTGACCGATTTCGTACGTAACCACATGCTGGAGCCCTTCGACGTGGCGCCACGTATCACGGCCTTGATCGCTCATTTCGATGATCTCAACCGAGCCCATGAAGCGGTCCTCAAGGCCAAGCGGCAGATTGAGCTGTTGACCCCACTGGTCGCCGATTGTGATCGACATAGGGAGCTGGCCGACACCACCGAAGACCTGCGTGCATGTCGGGGGGCGTTACGCCCCTTTTTTGCGGAGCTCAAGCTCGCGCTGCTGGATAAGCGGATCGCCGGACTGGATGAGGAAGGGATTCGCCAGGATGCGCGTATCCAGGAACTGACCGAACGACGGAATGCACAACGCGCGGAGGCGGCGGAACTGAAACTCAGCATCGCCGCCAATGGCGGCGATCGGCTGGAGCGTCTCGCCGAAGATATCCGCGTCAAGGGCGTTGAACGCGATGGGAGAAAGAAAAAGTCCGAACGCTACGCGGAGCTGGTGCACGCCGCCGGCGGTCAGCCGGGGGATGACGAAGCCGCTTTCCGGAGACAGTATCAGGAAACGGTTCGCCAGTTGGAACTTACCGGTGCGCGGGAGGCAGAGCTTCAGAATGCACTGACCGAGCAGTCGGTCGATTTACACCAAGGCAAGGAACAACATGAACAGCTAACGAGTGAGATCGACAGCCTGAAGGCCCGGCGCAGCAATATTCCCGCCGAACATATCCGCATGCGCGCCGCAATGTGCGAGGCGTTGGATCTTCAGGCGGCCGAGATACCCTTTGCAGGCGAGTTGCTGCAGGTGCGCGAGGAGGAGCAGGAATGGGAAGGAGCCGCCGAACGTTTGCTGCACAACTTCGGCCTGTCGCTGCTGGTGCCGGATGACCGTTACCAAAGAGTATCGGAATGGGTGGATCGTACCCACCTGCGCGGCCGCCTGGTTTATTTCCGGGTGCGCGCATCCGCCCGTGGCAAGCCGCCGGAACTGCACCCGGACTCCCTGGTGCGCAAACTCGCGATCAAGCCCGATTCACCCTTTTACGACTGGCTGGAACGGGAGTTGGCACACCGTTTCAACGTCGCCTGCTGCATGACCGGCGAACAGTTCCGGCGCGAGACCCGCGCCATCACCCGTACGGGTCAGATCAAGTCGTCCGGTGAGCGTCACGAAAAAGACGATCGGCACCGTATCGATGACCGTCGTCGTTACGTGCTGGGCTGGAGCAACGCCGGGAAGATCGCCGCTCTTGAGGTCGAACATCAGCAGCTGGAGAAGAACCTGGGCGAACTGGGCACCCGCATCGCCAAGGTTCAGGCCGAGCAGCGGGAACTGGAGCAAGGGCACAACGTGCTAGTCAAGCTCGACGAATACCGGGACTTCCGTGAATTGGACTGGCGGTCGGTGGCCGCCGAGGTTGCCCGGCTCAACGAGGAGAAGCGGCAGCTGGAGAGTGCCTCGGACCTGCTCATGGAGCTGACCGGGCAGCTCAACGATCTGGAACAGAACCTTGTGGCGACCGAGAAAAAGCTGGAGGAGCACAAGGACAGGCGCGCCAGGACCGGGCAGAAACGGGAGGATGCCGAGGCCCTGCGTGCACAGACCCGGACCCTGCTCGACGATCCTGCCTATTCGAAGCATGCAGCCCGTTTCACGAAACTGGACGAATTGCGAGCCGAAGCCCTGGGCGAGCATCATCCGAGCGTGGAGTCCTGCGACAACCGGGAGCGTGATATGCGCGAATGGCTGCAGGTGCGCATCGATGCGGAAGACAAGCGTATCAAGACCCTGGGCGAGAAGATCATTCGTGAAATGACCGAATACAAAGAAGCCTACCGGTTGGAAACTGAGGAGGTGGATGCCAGCATCGAGGCGGCTTACGAGTACCATGCCATGCTCCAAGCGTTGGAAGCCGACGACCTGCCCCGTTTCGAATCGCGCTTCAAGGAACTGCTCAACGAAAACACCATCCGCGAGGTGGCCAATTTCCAGTCCCAGCTGGCCCGCGAGCGCGAGCAGATCAAGGAACGCATAACGCGCATCAACGAGTCGCTCGCCCAGATCGACTACAATCCCGGGCGCTTTATCCGGCTCGAGGCGCGACCGAGTCCGGATGCCGAGATCCGCGACTTCCAGAACGAACTGCGCGCCTGTACCGAGGGCACGCTCACCGGCTCCGAGGACGTTCAATATTCGGAGGCCAAGTTTTTGCAGGTCAAGCACATTATCGAGCGTTTTCGCGGGCGTGAGGGGCAAACCGAGCTCGATCGCCGCTGGACGGCCAAGGTTACCGACGTGCGCAACGGCTATCTGTTCGCCGCCAGCGAGCGCTGGCGCGAGGATGGAGCCGAACACGAGCACTATTCCGATTCGGGCGGAAAATCCGGCGGGCAGAAGGAGAAGCTGGCCTACACCATCCTGGCCGCCAGCCTGGCCTACCAATTTGGATTGGAATGGGGGGCGGTGCGCTCACGATCGTTCCGCTTCGTGGTCATCGATGAGGCCTTCGGGCGGGGCTCGGACGAGTCTGCGCAATACGGCCTGCGGCTGTTCGCCCAGCTCAATCTGCAGCTGTTGATCGTCACGCCTTTGCAGAAGATCCATATTATCGAGCCTTTCGTCAACAGCGTCGGCTTTGTCCACAACGAGGACGGCCGCATTTCCATGCTGCGCAACCTGTCCATCGAAGAGTACCGGGAGGAGAAGGCGAGGGCGGCGCGGTGAACTGGACGGGTTCCCGGGAGCTTCGTGCACAGCTGCAGCGCTGTTGGGATCGCGGTGAACTGTTGGCCGGGATAGTCTCCGGCGAATCCTCCTTTCCGCGGCGGCTTACGCTCAAGGGTCCGACATCGGCGCAAATGGCCGAACAATTCGACAGCGTACGCACCTGGATCGCCGAGTTGCGCGCACTACCATACTACCGGGTGGAGATGCGCGAATTGCGTCACCGGGTGCTCGGCGCGAACGAGGTGCCAAGGGCGGTTTGGATTGATACACTCGACGATGCCCTGGACTTGCTGGGCAAACGCCGGCAGGCCAGGCGATTTTCCATCCTGGTCACCCGTACCCGAGAACGCCAACCCGTCCTGCTCGAATGGGTCGCTCAAAGACCCCTCAAGGTGCTGGAGCTGGCAGATGCCTGGGATCGCCTGCTCGATGTCGTCGACTGGGTCCAGCGGCACCCCCGTCCCGACGTCTACCTGCGCCAGGTTGACATCCCAGGCGTGCACACCAAATTCATCGAGGCGCACAGGGGCATTCTGATCCAGTGGCTGGATCGGGTCTTGCCACGCGAGGCCGTCGATACCACGGCCACCGGTGTGTCCGGCTTCGCCAGGCGTTATGGGTTTCGTGACAGACCCCGGCGTATCCGCCTGCGCGCGCTCGATCCGGCGCACGCGCCGTTGCCGGGCTGCGGGAGTGCGGACATTACCCTGGACGCGGAAAGCGTTGCCCGCCTGGTGCCCACGGTTTCGCGGGTCTTCATCACCGAAAACGAGATCAATTATCTGGCTTTTCCGCAGGTGCGGGATAGCCTGCTGATCTTTGGTGCGGGTTACGGCTTCGAAGTGTTGGCGCAAGCTGCCTGGCTGACTCGTTGTCAGGTGTTCTACTGGGGTGACATCGATACCCACGGCTTCTCCATCCTGGATCAATTGCGTACTTACCTCCCCCATGCGCGCTCCCTGCTGATGGACCACGCGACCCTGCTGGCCTTCAAGGCCCAATGGGGCGTGGAGGATAAACAGACAATTCGCAATTTACCCCGTCTGAACGAAGAGGAACGCGCGTTGTACGACGATCTGAAAGACAACCGCATAAGCCCGAACCTGCGCCTGGAACAGGAGCGTATAGGTTTTGGCTGGTTAGAGACCGCACTCGCCGAGGTAGAGTTCCATGAGTCGACGGACGCGGGATAAATCGATTCAAAATAGTCAATAAAAACGATTATTTGGTGGAGGCGGCGGCCCATGCGCATGCTTCGTCATCGATATCTAAGTTTGTGCGTGTCATACACATATGATTCACAACAACGCTTCAGGCCAGCAAGACCGGTGTGCTTCTCCTTCGGCCGTCGTTCTACGAAAGGGTGTGATAGCGGGACGAGTGGCTGGGTCTTAATCTCCGTAATGTCCAGCATCCGAACATTGACGCGCCAGTGATGGAACTTGTAGAGCGGATTATGATCAGTGCTGAGGTATTTCGGAGTGTGCTGTCCCTCGATGGCCTGGTGGAACATTCTACGCAGGACGATTCTATCGACAGATCTCGCGTGGACCGCCAATCCGATGATCCGGCGTGTGTACGGATCCATAACAAACAGCACCCAATAATTCGCCATGGACAGGCAAAGTTAAAGGGCTCAGTGGGGATTGATCGCGACTACTATCTGATAGTTTCTTGTGCCTGGTCTTCAGTAATTTCAATCGAAACTGACCCCTTTGACGAGTTTTCTTTCTTATCCAGACGCGCCTTGACCTGCTGACGCTTTCGAACGCTGCAGTAACATTCTTCGGCCGTGCTTTCCGTGTTGGATGATTGAGACGCCTTCGTCGAATCCGTATCCGAGGCGAATGCCGAGACGCCGGCTAATGCAAGCACCGCTATAGTAGAGGCTATTGTTGTTGCAGTTATTTTCGATCTTGTAGACACGGTTCACTCCAAATAGCGGATCAATGGTTCCGTGCTGTGCGGGTGGCCGGCAAGTTCTTTTTCTGCGAAATCGATAACGACGACCTCGTGTTCCGTAAGTTTGGTCAGTGCCGGCAAATCCTCAGACGGCGCCATCGCCTCGAGTGCTCGAAAGTCATCGAGGTAGCCGGGATAGCGCTCGACGATATAAGCCATGAACCGATGCCAGCTGTAAGACTGGTGCGTTGCGATGTGATCTTGCCCCTCTTCCCGCAGGAGAGACGCATCCCGTGCAACCAGGCCGTACTTGCCGAGCAGCGGTTCGACTGCCTGCGCTGCAATCCGTTCGGCCCTGGCCAGAAGGATGGTCTTTTCACGTTCAGCAAAGTGCTCGGCCAAGCCATAAAAATAGGCTTCACCGCTGATTTCCTCCTCATAATATCGCAGCAGCGTTTCCAGGTATTCGTTCGTGGGCATTGCCCGTGGTCTACTCATCGTCGAAGAATACCCGGTCGTATTTCATGCGATTGTCGGGATCGATGTCGGTGTCGAGCTCCTGCGCATAGCGATGGCCCGAATATACTGCTGCGGCTATGATCGACGGCGCCTCGCAGTCGCCGATTCGGCGCAGCGAGTCGGGTCGGTAGTCGGTTTCCCCTTCCAGCATTTGTTCCACCTCGTGGAACAACGCGTCGTTTGGCTCGCGCATGGTGACAGCCACGACCGAACCGGCTTCGATGCGCTGGATGCGACCGGTATACGTGCATTCGATCTGCGCTTCCCGGCCGTTGAAGGCAACTAGGTTCTGCGAGGTGATCAGATCCACATCGAGTTCCATCAGCCGGCACTGTACACGGCCCTGTTCGCTGGTATTGTCGCTCCAGGCAGATACCATGACGTCCGGCGTTACCAGCGTTACCGGCAAACCATTCGTGCGCAACAGTTCGGCAATCACACTGCCCATGTAGTAGTGGTCGTCGTCGTAAACGAGGGTGGAACCCTCGGGCAGGCGACCGGCCATGATGTCGTCGGGGGTGAACACCTGTTCAGGGGGGGCGAATTCGACAGGCGGCGTCACATTGTGCAGGCCGCGGGCGTTGGCCAGCCAGCGTGCACCCGTCGCTATGACGATGTGATTGGCCTCGACCGCGAGTACGTGTTCGGCATCCATCAGGTTGTCGAAGTAGACGTCGACATTGGGCATCGACTTGATTTCGTGCACGCGGTAATTGCGCACGCGTGCCCATTCGCTGAGGCCCGGCAGTTCGGCTTCGCGCGAGACCCGGCCCCCGAGCGTGTGCTGCGCTTCTGCCAGCAATACGTGATAGCCGCGCCGGCCGAGTGCCCGGGTCGCCTCGAGTCCGGCCGGCCCGCCGCCCACCACCAGAACGTTGGCTTCCGAACCTTTAGAGGCGATTTTTTCCGGATGCCAGCCGAGCCGCCATTCCTCGCTGACGGTGGGATTCTGCGTGCAGCGGATCGGGGTGCCGGTACTGTCACCGGCGTAGCAGATGTTGCAGCCGATACACTCGCGGATCTCGTCGACGCGGCCTTCCTCGATTTTCTTCGGCAGGAACGGGTCGGCGATTGACGGGCGGGCGGCGCCGATGAAATCGACAATTCCGCGCTTGACCTGTGACACCATGGTGTCTGGCGAAGTGAAGCGTCCGACCGTGACCACGGGTTTGGTGGTAACGGATTTTACGTAGGACATATAGGCCTCGAGCGATCCTTCGCGGATGAAGCGCGACACGCCCATTTCGAGCGAGTAATCATCGATGTTGATATCCCACAGGTCTGGGAGTTCGGCTAACATCTCGATCATCTCACGGTGTTCGCCGATTACCGGGTTGCCGTCTTCTCCGCCACCCTGGTCCGCACTGAAGCGCACCGCGACCGCGCAGGTATCGCCGACCGCATCCTTTGTTTCCTCGATCAACTCCCGCACCAGGCGCACTCGGTTCTCCAGTGAGCCGCCGTACTCGTCGCTGCGCGTGTTGGTCCTGGCCGACAGGAAATGGGTAAGCAGATAGTGGTGGGTCGCATAGACGTAGACGATATCGAATCCGGCCCGTTTCGCACGCAGCGCAGCCTCGCGGTGCCAGCGACGGACGTCCCGGATATCGGACTTGCTCATCGCCCGTGCCTGGAACGGCATACCGATGGCATTCGGCATGCTGGTGACTTCCATCGCGACTTCCCGGGTGAACAGGTTGGGGGGGCGAGCACCCCCAATCCAGAGTTCAGCACCGGCGAGCGCCCCGTGTTCGTGCACCTGTTCGGTCATCAGTCCGTGCGCCTTGATATCGCCCTCGTCCCAGAGCGAGGCGTAAGGGTGGGGCAGGTCATCGGAGGTGGGGTGGATCGAGCAATACTCGGTGCAGACGACGCCCCAGCCGCCTTCCGCCTTCATACCGCGCATGGCAGCGACCATGCGCGGCCGCAGCCAGCCGAGCCCGGTGCAGTGGGGAACCTGGTAGAACCTGTTCTTTGCGGTAACCGGGCCGATTTCTACGTGTTCAAACAGGACGTCGTAGCGGGATTCTCGTTTGTGCATTCAGCATTCTCTTAATTATTGGATTCTTCGAGCCGAATCTGCTCGCGTCGAAAGGGTAGGTCGGGATTTTCCGGCGGCGTTTCAATTTCCCGGGCAACTCGATGTCCCTCGTAAACCGCTGCTGCAATGGTGGAGGGACAAAGGCAATCTCCGATTGCATTCACCGAGATGATGCCGGCATCTTCGATCCGGCTCGAATCTTCGGTCAGATTCAGGTAAAGATCGTCGTTGGGCACGCGCGAAGTAACCAGCACCACGGTCGATGCCGGCAGTACGCCGGGGCGTTCGGTGTAGACACAGCTTGTCTCGATCTCTGCTTCATTGATACGGGAAATATCGTGTGATGTGACCACACGGATGCCGAGTTCGAGAATATGCTTCTGGATCCGGTACTGCTCGTGAGTATGCCGGGTCCACGTTGAGACTTCTGGCGCTGGAGTAACGAGTGTGACGTCGCGCCCGGCAAGTCTCAATTTTTCGGCAATCAGTCCTCCCATGTAGTAGTTGTCGTCGTCGAAGACAACGACAGGATCCGTCACTTCGTCGCTTGAATAAATACTTTCCGGCGTCAGCACGTGATCCAGACCGGAACCTGGAATGGCTTGCCAGTTGGTCACACCTATTCCGTCGCCGCGCCAGCGAGCGCCTGTGGCGAGTATCACGTGTCGATAGTCGAGAGTGAGAATATCGTCGGCATTCAGTCTGTTGTCGAGGTAAAGCTCGACGTTCTCCATTTGCCGGATACGACCTATGCGCCAGTCGCGCACCCGGCTCCACGCGGACAGCCCGGGTAGACTACTCTCCAGCGACACCCGTCCGCCGGGCTCGGTTCGGGCTTCCGCCAGTGCCACCGGGTAGCCGCGCTGGCCGAGTGCCCGCGCCGCTTCGAGTCCGGCAGGGCCGGCACCGACAACGAGTACGCTGTTCCCGGATCCTCGTGGCGCAATAAATTCCGGATGCCAGCCGCGACGCCATTCCTCGCCGACGGTGGGATTCTGTGTGCAGCGCATGGGCGTGAACGTAAGTTGGCCGGAAACGCAGATGTTGCAGCCGATGCATTCCCGGATTTCGTCGATCCGGCCTGCTTCGATTTTCCTCGGCAAAAACGGGTCGGCGATCGAGGGACGTGCCGCGCCGATCATGTCGAGCACGCCGCGATTGATCTGGCTGACCATTGAGTCCGGCGAAGTGAAACGGCCGACACCGACGACCGGTTTGGTCGTCACGCTCTTGACGAAGCCGACGTATTGCTCCTGGAAGCCTTCGTCGCTGAAGCGCGATGTCTGCGAATCGTTTGCCCAGTCGCTGACATTGACGTCCCACAGGTCGGGCAGTTCGGCCAGCATTTCGATGATCTCGCGGCCCTCGCCCTCGCTGGTGATCCCCCCGGGGCCGAGTAATTCGTCGACCGCGATGCGCACCGCGACCGCGCAGCGATCTCCCACGGCGTCACGGGTGTCTTCGAGTACCTCGCGGAACAGGCGCGCGCGATTTTCGAGGCTGCCACCATACTCGTCTACTCGACGGTTGCGACGTGCCGAAAGGAAATGCATCAGCAATGTCGAATCGTGACCGGCGTACACGTAGATGATGTCAGCATCAGCGCGTTTTGCCCTGAGTGCCGCGTTACGGTGCCAGCGGCGAAACTCACGGATATCATCTTTGCCCATGCCGCGAGTGTGGGAAGGCTGGTTTTCGATCGAAGCCTGGTGAGACGGGCCGATAGACGGCAGGCGGGTGTACAGGTTCTGCGCACCGACCCCATTGTGTGCGAGTTGAACTCCGGCCAGCGCCCCGTGGCGATGCACAGCGTCGACCATCAGCCCAAGGCACTGCTCGTCGTAGTCGTCCCAAAGCCGCGCCTGCGGCTCCGGCGAATAGTCCGATGTCGGATGGATCATGCACTCCTCGGTACAAATCACGGCCCAACCGCCTTCAGCCTTGACTTCACGCATTTTCGCGTGGCTTTGCGGCCAGTTGAAGCCCATGCCATTGCAATGCGGTACCTGGTAGAAACGGTTCTTCGCGGTGACCGGGCCGATCTTTACCGGTTCGAAGAGTATGTCGTAGCGCGGATTTCTGGTCATGCAAACAAATCCCGATACCTATTGCCTTTCGGCAGGGCGATACGATGCAAATCAAGTGCTCCTGGACAGTGGTTGTGCCCGGGAGCCTGGATGAAGCAGTCGCGACCTTCCCTGGTCGCCACGCCTCGATGCCGGATCCTAGAACCCGGTCTTGATCATTTCGAACATCTCGTTAGTTTTGGAGTCGAACTCGTGCTCCTGCGGAACCATGAAATGGCCGACGGTAAGGATATCCGACGGATTACGGCTCAGGCCGAGTTCCGCTAGCTTCTCGTCGGATACCGCCGCCATCGCCTTGGAATTCGAGTGGCCGTAGCCTTCCTCTTCGATCATCTGTATGCCACGCTGAACACCGATCAGGTAATCGATGAGTTCATGCGCCGCATCGGGTTTGGGCGCCTTGGCGTGCATCATCAGGCCACAGACCCAGGTCAGAGCGCCTTCCTTGGGTTTGGCAAAGGCTACCGGGACACCCTCGGACTTGAGCGTTGCAGCGGAGGCGTTCCAGGTCATCGCAGCCACCAGCTCGCCGGAGGCCAGCGCCTGCTCGAGGCTGGTGACATCATCGTTGTACATGCGTAGCAGCGGACGTTGTTTGCGCAGCAGCGCCGCAACCTTGTCGAGGTTTTCCTGCTTTGCGATGTCCTTGAAATCGACGCCCGCATAGATTGCCGCACACCACCAGGCGTCACCTGCGGAGGCAAGGCTGGCGATCTTACCCTTGTAACGCTCGTCCCAGAGCAGGCCCCAGGACTGCTCCCCGTCTTTCCAGTCCACGAGGTCGGTACGGTAGGTGATGGAGGTCTGGCCCCAGTCCATCGGTGCGAAATACGGCTTGCCGTCGACAACGTTGCCTTCCAGTTGCCACAGCTCCGGGGAGAGATCGTCCCAGTTGGACAGCTTGGAGGTGTCCAGCGGTTGGAACAGACCGCTGGAAATCCAGCGCGGGATCTCGACGTTACAGGGATGCGCCACGTCGACCACGAATCCGGCCCGCATCTTGGTGAAACCTTCTTCCGAACCACCGTAGGTCGCGAAATTCGGCGGCTCGCCGAACTTTTCGATATAGCCCTTGAAGTATTCTGGATCGTCCCAGCCTCCCCAGGTGAAGTAAGTCGGCTGATCGGCCGCCGCGGCCATGGCGGTTCCGGAGATCATGGGTGTCGCCACCATACTGATCCCGGCCGCCGCCAGCACGCGATTGAATTCACGCCTGGACATCGCGCCTGATCGGACCTTGTCTACGATTTCATCATTTGGCATGTCGTACTTACTCATTTTGTATTCCTCCTCATTGTAAATTTCCGTGCCAGTGCATTACTTAGTTGCGATTTTCGCCAGGTTCAGCTTGCAACGCATTGACACCAGGAACGACACAAACATACTATCTGTCTGGTTAGTCAGTTACAAGCCCCGGCTACCGGGCATCTGTGCCAGGGTGGGGGAAACTGACCGGGATCGGAGAATGCAGGCGAAAGAGAAAACAATGGACAAGCGCCGGGTACGAGGGGAGCAGAGCCGCCAACTCATCCTGCAAGCTGCGATATCCAGCGTTTCCGCGCTGGGGCTCGGCAAGACGACGCTGGATCGCATCGCGGAGCGGGCGGGCACTTCGCGCGCGCTGGTCATGTTCCACTTCAAATCGAAAAGCGGGCTCCTTGAAGAGGTGTTGAGTTATCTGGGCGCCTGCTACGCCGAGGGCTGGAATGCGATCCCTGACGAAAGCAGCCTTTCGAACATAGAGCGAATACTGCGCATGGTAGAGTACGATATTCGCTTTGCTTACGAGCACCCGGAGTACGTTTCCGCCTGGCACGCTTTCTGGGGCGAGGCCAAGGGTAATCTTCTCTATCAGAAAATCAGCTCTTCGAGGGACGAAGGCTATGCCGACGACCTTGAACGCCTGGTCGTCGCCATAATTAAAGAGGGGGGTTATGACAAAAAGGAACAGAAACCGATTTCGATGGCGCTGCGCGCGATGCTCTTCGGTGTCTGGGTAGAGTCGCATCTCAGCCTAAACCCTGAGGACTGCGAGCGATACCTGAAAGCGGTGCGGCTGTTTCTGGAGAAAGTGTTTCCGGACCACCCGATTTAAGTTGAGCCCTGTAAATTTGTCGATATGCCCAGGGAATACCGGAGCAGTACATTGTGAGTGAACGAGCCGCGTCAGCAGCATCCGACGCCGATGGGGCCGGTGTCGGACGGTCGTGGCGCAGGAAGGTCCGCTCCTTTTTCCACAGCAGCGAAGGGTTCCGCGGGTATACGCTGCTGTCTCCCACGCTGGTGGTCATGCTGTTCAGTATGTGCGTACCGTTTGCGATGATGGTCGTTTTGAGCTTCTGGACGCAGACGGGTTACGATTTAAACTTCGACACTGCATTCACGCTGGATAACTACACCAAGGTCGTCGGCGGGGAGGTGTACAACAAACTGCTGGTTCGTTCACTGTGGATATCCGCGTTCTGCACCTTCGCTACGGTCATCATTTCCTACCCGATGGCATACTACGTCGCATTTCACGTGCATCGACGAAAGGTGGTCTGGATCATCCTGATGACGCTGCCGTTCTGGACCAGCTACCTGCTGCGCGTGTTCACCTGGAAAGTCATTCTGGGCTTCAACGGCGTGATCAATTCAGGCCTGATCTGGCTGGGTGTGATCGACCAGCCACTGGAGTTTCTGCTTTACAATCCGGCGGCGGTGGTGATTACGCTGACTCACGCATGGGCGGCCTTTGCAATTTTGCCGATTTATGTCTCGCTTGAAAAAATAGACAGATCGCTGCTCGAGGCGGCCACGGACCTGGGTGATGGTCCTGTGGCGCGATTCTTCAGGGTCACCCTGCCGTTATCGCTGCCCGGTGTTATTGCTGCCAGCGTACTCATTTTTGTTCCTACTGTAGGCGATTATGTAACCCCCGCACTCGTAGGCGGCCCGGACGGCCTGATGCTCGCCAATCTGATCCAGGCGCATTTCGGTGTGATCAACAACTGGCCCGGGGGGTCAGCGCTGGCCATCGTGATGATGATCGTCGTCGGAATCATAGCGCTGATCTACATTGGGGTGACGCGCCTAGCGACGAGGAATATCGCGTGAGGAAGAACGTTCCATACATCGAGCGGCCTAATCGTCCATTGTTCCTGTACGCAGTATTGTTTCTTGCATTTCTGTACATCCCCGTACTGTTCCTGCCATTGTTTTCTTTCAATGCTTCTATCTATATTGCCTTCCCGATCGAGAACTGGACGCTGCGGTGGTATCGGGAAATGCTCGAGAATGAACCCCTGTTCGCGGCATTGATGAACAGCGTCCGGGTCGGCGCGGTCACCTCGGTCCTTGCCACGTTCCTCGGAATATTCAGCGCCAAGGCGGTAACCAGGTATCAAATACCGGGCAAGAATCCGATCGTCGCCGTGATCATGGCACCGCTGGTTATCCCGGGGATCATCCTTGGAGTCGCGTTGCTCATTCTGCTCAACTACGCAGGGATGTCGCTGTCCCTGTACACCGTGGCCCTTGGTCATATTCTCCTTTGTGTTCCTTTCGCCATGGCAACCCTCATGTCACGCTTCGAGGGGTTCGACAAATCCATGGAAGAGGCCTCGGCGGACCTTGGGGAGAACGCCTGGTGGACATTCTGGCGGGTCACCCTGCCAACGGTGTTTCCCGGGGTCCTGGCCAGCGTCCTGTTGTGTTTTACCGTCTCCTTCGATGAGTTCATCCTGGCATTCTTTCTTGGGGGGACCGACCCGACCCTGCCGCTTTACATGTGGGCCCAGCTGCGCTTCCCGAACCGACTGCCGAGCGTGCTCGCCATGGGGGCCTGCATCCTCGTGATCTCCTTTTTCGTCGTTTTCTTCTCGCAGTGGCTGGTGCGCCACGACCGAGACTGACCCAGGTACCAGAGTAGCCATCCATGAGCACAAACCAGGCATTCATCAGCATCGACTGTGTTTCCAAGCATTTCGGCGAAGTGGTCGCGGTGGACAACGTGAGCATCGATATCCCGGCAGGTGAGTTTTTCTCCCTGCTTGGGCCATCCGGCTGCGGCAAAACGACCCTGCTGCGCATGCTCGCCGGGTTCGAATCGCCGACCTCCGGGGAGATCCATATCGATGGCAATCCCATGTCGGAAATCCCGCCACATCGCCGGCCGACGAACATGGTGTTCCAGAACTATGCGATATTCCCGCACCTGAACGTCGCCGACAACATCGCCTACGGCCTGCGCAAGGAAAAACTGGGCAAGGCGGAGCGGACACGCCGCGTCGACGAGGCACTCGAAATGGTCAAGCTGCCCGGTTACGGCAAGCGACGTGCCAACGAACTCTCGGGCGGTCAGCAGCAGAGGGTCGCCCTGGCCAGGGCGCTGATCAAGCGGCCCATGGTGCTGCTGCTGGACGAGCCGCTCGGTGCCCTGGACAAAAAACTGCGTGAGGAGATGCAACTCGAGCTTCGCGCGCTGCAGGAGTCGGTGGGTATCACATTCATATTCGTGACCCACGACCAGGAAGAAGCGCTGACCCTGTCGGACCGCGTCGCTGTGATGGCGCGGGGCGACGTGCTGCAGATGGCCTCGCCGCACGAACTGTACAACCGGCCGGTCAACGTCGAGGTGGCGGACTTTATAGGCCAGATGAATTTTTTTGACGCCCAGGTGATTGAGGTCCAGGACCACATGGCCGTGGTGGATACCCAGGGCCTTGGGAAGGTGCAAGTCCCGGCGGCCGCGGAATTCATCCGGAAAGATGCCAAAGTTGTGGTCGCCGTCCGTCCGGAGAAAATGGAGTTAACCTCTCAACCTGATTCGCAGAACAACTGTGTCAGGGGTGAACTGGCCACCTCGGCCTACCTGGGCAACCGCAGCCACTATTTTGTCACAGTGGAGGGCTCTGAGAACCCGATCGAGGTAGCAAGCCAGGGCTCGGGCCCGGAGTCAGATCAAACTCTGCGGCGCGGCTCCGAAGTCTGGTTGTCGTGGGCGGAGGGCGCACTGGTGCTGTTGCCGGCAACATGATTATTGTGAGACCAGTGCTGCCATAGTTTATATCGACCGTCCGGTGAAAAGACGAACCGTGACCTGTGGGTCCCGAAAATAGGAGCCTGTTGATTCTATTGCATATTTCTAGATGATCCTTGGATCCATGCTACGGCGCAGTGGACGGTGCAACAGATCGTCGAAGCGTTTCCGTTTGATACTGCTCCCAGTTACCTGATTCGAGACGGCGATGGTACATACGGTGAGCGCGTTACGCAGAGGATTGAAAGTCTGGGTATCGACGAGGTCGTCACGGCGCCCGCGTCGCCAAGGCAAAACGCCTATGTGAAACGAGTGATTGGGACGCTACGACGAGAACTTTTCGACCACGTCATCGTGTCGTTTCGCGACCGGGGCCAGGTCAATGCTGACTATGCCCACATCAAGAAGAACGTCGAGCCCGGTGGCTGGACCGATACCCATGCTGGTATATGTTACATAACTATCTGACTAGTCATTCAGAATATTAAGATGCATACTATCTGTTAACGCCCCGCCCTGGCATGAAAGAATTTTCTATCAGATCCGAGGACGCTGTATGAATTTCACTCCCAAAGTCATCCGGCTCGAGCCCGGTGGTCCCGATGGTGTTGGCCTGGAAAAAATGGAACTCGACCCTTCCGACTTCCAGTCGGAGCTGCCCGAGCAGTACATTCATGTTTACTATGAGGACGGAGATCTCGGCCTCACTGTCGGTGTCTGGACAACCACCTCGATGCAGGAAGCCTTCGGCCCATACCCGGGTGACGAATTCATGTGGGTGCTGGAAGGCAATGTCCGTATGGTAGACGCAGAAGAGAATGAGACCCTGATAAAGGAGGGGGAAACGTTCTGCATTCGAAACGGAATCCCCATCAGTTGGAAGCAGGAGGGGTTTCTGCGCAAGTTTTTCATGACCTACAGCAATCCGAAGGCGACCGTTTCGCACATCGATTTGGCATCGGGTGGTGTCAGGATTCTCGACCCGGTGAAGCTGTCGGAGGGCATGAAACCGATGGACGATACCGAACCACTGGTTATCCAGGGCGATCCACCGCTGCAGCGTGACAACGTCCTGTTCACCAACGACTCCGGCAATATGTTTGTCGGCATGTGGGACAGCACCGCTTTCGCCAGCGAGATGCGTCCGTTTCCCTGGCACGAAATGGTGCAGTTGCTCGAAGGTGAGGTTGAGATCACCGAGGCGGAGGGCCGCATGCGCAGGTTTGTAGCAGGGGATGCGTTTTTCGTGCCCATGGGTACAATCTGCAAATGGCAAACGAGTGGTTACGTTAAGAAGTTTTATTCTATTCTTGAATCGAATAGAAATAGCACATAAACAAACTAATCCCGTTCACGAGACGGCTTCCTGATGGATCTATGTCAGATGGCTCTGCCCCGACCGGAGGATATCCAGGCGGATTGGGGCCCTGAGTCGGTCGAGTGTTGGCGGGCGCGCCCAAAAAGGCAACTCCACGAGAATCAATAAATGTCCAAACAACTTCCCGAACGAGCCAGTGCCGTAGTGATAGGCGGCGGCGTCATCGGCTCCAGTGTCGCCTATCACCTCGCCAAACTCGGCTGGACGGACGTCGTGCTGCTGGAACGCATGCAGTTCAGCTGCGGTACTACGTGGCACGCGGCTGGCCTGGTCGGTACGATGCGCGCCAATGAATCCCACGCACGGCTGTGTGAATACTCGATGTCGGTGCTGGCGGAGTTGGAGTCAGAAACCGGACAGTCCACCGGCTTCAGGCAGGTGGGTTCGCTCACCATCGCGCACAGCAAGGCGCGCTTCGAGGAGCTGAAGCGCGTGGCTGCGATGAACAACGCGTTCGGCGTAACGCGGGTCGACGTCATCACCGCCGAGGAAGCGAAGTCACTGTATCCTTATTTGGAGACCGGCGATCTCCTGGGGGCAAGCTGGGTTGCCCAGGATGGCACTGCGAGTCCGGTCGATATCACCCAGGCCTTTATCAAGGGTGCGCGCCAGCGGGGCGCAAAGTGCCTCGAGGGCGTTAGGGTGACTGGCATCCGGTGGGCCAACGGCCGGGTGACCGGTGTGGTTACCGACCAGGGGGAAATCCGTTCGGAATTCGTTGTGAACTGCGGCGGCCTGTGGGGCCGCGAAATCGGTCGCATGGCCGGCGTCAACGTCCCACTGCACGCCTGCGAGCACTATTACGCGGTTACCGAGAAGCTGGAGGGGCTGCCAAATACCCTGCCGGTGATGCGCGACTACGATCGCTGTGCATACTACCGTGAGGACGCGGGAGGACTGATGGTCGGCGCTTTCGAGCCTAAGGCTATTCCGTGGGGACATCAGGGGATCCCTGCCGATTTCGCGTTCGAGGAACTCGAGGGTCACATGGATGAACAATTCATGCCGGTGCTGGAGCACGCGATGCGGCGAGTGCCTTTACTCCAGGAGTGCGGCTGGCGCAAATTTTTCTGTGGACCGGAGAGCTTCACCCCGGACGACCAGTTCCACATGGGGGAGGCTCCGGAGCTGAAAGGATTTTACGTCGCATGCGGGTTGAACTCGGTCGGGATCCAGACATCCGGCGGGCTCGGGCGTGCGCTCGCGGACTGGATGCACCGCGGAAAGGCCCCAATGGACCTTTGGGGCAACGATATCCGCCGCATGTTCCCGTTCCAGTCGACCCAGCGCTACATCGAGG
>Ga0209567_10000589_pt1 | contig 19820 bp, 14 predicted proteins | sample COG_12_FD_184756 | JGI IMG/M metagenome (GOLD analysis project Ga0209567, IMG submission 184756) | Pelagic marine sediment microbial communities from the LTER site Helgoland, North Sea, for post-phytoplankton bloom and carbon turnover... | ecosystem: Environmental > Aquatic > Marine > Neritic...
TAGGCATTTAGTAAGTTATTGATTCCAGTGAGTTCCCTGAGTGAAGCGGCGATTTACCTTTCGGACGATTAGCCTGGCCCTGCTGACATTGCTATTAGCAACGTCGGCAACGGCTGCCGATGGCAGCGCGGAAGCGCCGTTTCGTTTTTACACCGTCCTCGATGGCCTGACTCAATCCAACGTCGTCGATATCGAGCAGGACGGGGCAGGGTATCTGTGGTTCACGACAGCGCGCGGCCTCAATCGCTTTGACGGCAATGAATTTGACCAGTACACGATCGCCGACGGGTTGCCGCACAATTCACTGACGGCGATTCACGTAAGCGTGGAAAACTCGGTCTATGTCGGCGACACCCGAGGTGGCATCACGGTCATTCATGGTGCGCGCGTGGTAGACACTGTCGAACCGCTCGACGGGATGATCAAGCCCGTCCTTGATATCGAAATCGTTGGTCAGCGCAAATTCGCGGTCATCGAGGACGAAGGTATCGTCGAGATCACCGGCGACAGTAAAGGCCATAGCGTCCAACATCTGATTGGCGATGAGACGACAGGCATTACCGATTTGTCTGTCTCCGGATCCGATATCTGGGTCGAATCGAAGACGGGCCTTTACCGACTCGAGATTGAGGGCCAGCCAAGCCTTGAGCTGATCTCGGAATCAGTCACAAAAATTCACGCGGATGCGTCCGGCAAGCTTTGGGTCGCAGATTCGGCCGGAAGTGTCGGCGCCTGGCGAAACGGTGCCTTCGAGCAAATAGCCAGCATCGATTCCGACGATGAAATTGTCAGCGTCGTTCCGGATCATCAAGGATTGCTGTGGGTGGCCACGAATAAGGAACTTTTCAGTTTGAATAGCCGTCATGCGGCACCAGAAGCCGGCGGGGTCGACGTTCGAAAATACGTTGGGGTCGATGACGTCACTTCAATGTTCATCGATCGAGAGAACTCGCTATGGCTATCCACTGGCTCGCGACTCATACGATTTCTTGGCGACCGATTCCGACAATTTCGATTGCGTACCGAATTCGAACCGGAAACAGTATGGACGATTAGCGAAGACCGGCACGGCCGGTTTTGGTTCGGTACGGAATCCAAACTCTTGATGCGCCGACACGACGAAACGCTGCTTGTCGTCGGTGAAGACTATGGTATTCCCGAGGGCACCGTCCGCGGGATCGTCGCTGATGGCAAAGGTAGCCTGTGGATAGGGATGACCGAACAGGGTCTGTTTCACTTTGACGTCGATGCCATGGCTGCGACGCATGTTTCCGATTCCGGTAATGCGAATGTTCTCGACTTAGCCATCGCGAAAGACGGGGCCGTTTGGTACTCGACGATAGGTAGCGGTGTTTACCGGTATCAGCCCGACGATCAGTCGATGACCAGGTTCGACACGCCCGACGGCACTTCAGTCTATTCACTGGACATGTGGGACGACGGTAGCGTCTGGTATGGCGCCGACGAAGTCGGTCTAGTGCGGCTGACACCCAATGACAATGGTGGTTTCGACCAGCAAATTATTGGCGCTGGCGGTAATAAAGCGGAGGCGTCTCATGACTATGTTCGGCTGAAACCCGGTAAGAACGGTGAATACGAAGAGGAGATCCTGGACCCCCAGAACGGCCTGTCCAAGCGACTCTTCAACCACATTAGTATGACGGGGCCGAATTCAGCCTGGATCGCCACCGAAGAAGGTGGTCTTTTCCAACTTGAGAACGGCCGATTCACCGATTACGGTGAGGTGACGCCATTGGCAGATCAAACCGTCTACCTGGTCGAGCCTCTGGACGACGGAACGATCGTCGTTGGTGGGGAACAGGGCCTTTATCAGTTCGTGCCTGGCGTGCCCGGCATTGCTCATTACAACCAGCAGGTCGGGTTTACAGGTCTGGAAACGAATGTACACGCTACCTTTACCGACTCTGATGACCACCTTTGGATCGGTACGGTGGACGGCGCGGCGCGCATGGATATGTCACAGCCTATGCCGCAGGGGCTTGAACCGAGGCCAACCATAGTCCGCGTGGAGACACAGCTGGACGGTCACCGGATTCTGGATGATCAGGAAATAGAGGCAAAACAGCTCGGTGTACGCGTCGAATTTGCCGCCATATCCCTGCTTAGCCCGCGCGGCATGCAGTACAGCTACAAACTGGATGGTGTGGATACTGAATGGGGATCTCCAACAACCAGTCGTTCCGTCAGTTACCCACGAATCCCACCAGGTTCGTATGAGTTTGTTGTGCGTGCGCGCCACCCGGGTGGACAGTGGAGTAGCGAGGTTGCGGCTCTGCGTTTCACGGTCTTACCGTTTTTCTGGCAACAGCCGTGGTTCGTAGTCGCGATGCTTCTGGCCGTTCTATTGGGCCTGCGAGCCGTTCTGGTCTATCGAACACGCAATATCGAATGGCTAAACGAAACGCTTCGCTCGCAGGTCGAGGAGCGCACACAGTCTATCGAGAAAGCGCATCGGGAGCTGCAGTCGAGCAACGAGCTGCTGTCGAAGGAAATCGAAGCCCGTAACGAGGTTGAAATGCGCTTTCTCAATGCGTTCGAGAATGCGCCGATCGGCATGGGCCTGCTCGATGCCGAGGGGGTACTGTTCGATGCCAACCCCGCGATGAAGAACATATTCTGGCCGGCATTGATCAATCGAAAGTTCGCGGACACGGTCAGCGAGGCCGATCGCGAACGGTTCGTCGAGCACTACGAAGAGCTTGCGAAAACGGAGCTGGACAGTCTCCATGAGAGGCTCGTGTGCGTAGGGGCTGGCGGCGAAGAAATACAGGCGGTGCTCCATCTCTCGGTCGTCCGCTCGGAGATGGGCGAGTTTCTGTACAGCGTGCTGCAGATCCAGGACGTCACCGAATCAATGCAGATGACGCTGCAACTCGAGTACCAGGCGAGCTATGACGAACTTACCGGTTTGCTGAATCGCCGGGCGTTTGAAGCGCAGCTGGAGCGTGCTTTGGACAGCTGTAATGATGGCGGGAAGAGCAGTTTTCTCATGTTCATGGACCTGGACCAGTTCAAGGTCGTTAATGACACCTCGGGTCATACCGCTGGTGATCAGTTATTGCGTGGCGTTAGCGAGATACTGTTGGACAGTGTTCGCAACGATGACTTCGTCGGCCGGCTTGGCGGTGACGAATTTGGCATCATTCTCTGGGAATGTCCGACTGACGCGGCAAAACGAATCGCAGAATCTATCCGTCAGAGTATCGAGAATTTCCGCTTTCACTGGGGTGTGGAAACTTATCGAATTGGCGTGAGTATCGGTGGTCTGCCTATAGATCCGAACGTCGGCGATATCAGCGAGCTGCAGCAGCTCGCTGATGCAGCTTGCTATGCGGCCAAAGAAGCCGGACGCAACCGGGTGCATATAGTTGACGGTGAAAAGGATTCGGCACGGGCGCATCGCGGCCAGGTGCGTTGGGTACAGCGACTGCGCGATGCCATGGATAAGAATCGCTTTGCTATCTACGCTCAACCCATCAGGCCTGTCCAGGAGGGCATCAACGAGCCCGAAAGCATGGAAATCCTGCTGCGCTTGCGCGATCCGGACACCCGCAAAATGGTACCTCCGGGGGCATTCTTGCCGGCGGCTGATCGCTATGGGATGAGCGTTGAGCTCGATAAATGGGTAATTACCAGTCTCCTCGACATGCTGTTCGTGCACCATGCGTTCGAGGCGGTGGACAGACGGTACTGGATCAACCTGTCCGGGAGCAGCGTAGGAGACAAACGATTCGCGGATTTTCTGACAGACGCGGTCAGGAAATCGCCACTACCGCCCGGCACGATTAACTTCGAAATTACCGAAACCGCAGTGATACGAAGTATCTCCGAGGCCGCCGAATTGATGGGCGTGCTCGGACAGATGGGCTGCCAGTTTGCGCTGGATGATTTTGGCAGCGGTCTATCGTCCTACAGCTATCTCAAGAAGCTGCCGGTCGACTTTGTGAAGATCGACGGCAGTTTTATTCGCGACTTGATGCGCGACAAGACTGACAAAATTTTCGTCAAGTCAATTATCGATATTGCACATACGCTGAATATCCGAACTGTTGCTGAATTCGTTGAGAACGATGAAATATTGCAAACCGTTCGTGAGCTGGGCGCCGACTATGGTCAGGGATTCGCCCTAGGAAAACCATTCGTGTTCGCTCCCCGATTTCCGAAATCCGCAAATTCCAGTGACGAACAGGCCGACATCCATGCAAAGGCAGGTTGAGAGGTAATAATGAATTCTGCGCGAGATATTACAGATAGTTCCATACGGTTCGCGAAATCGATCAAGGCACTACCACCGTTGCCCGCGACGGCACAGGAAATATTAACTTGCTTCGGGGACGAGTTTATTGATGCTAAAAAAGTCGCGAGCGTCGTGGAAGCTGATGCAGGGATTTGCGCCAAGCTGCTTGGTCTTGCGAATTCAGCTTATTTTGGTTTGCCCGAACCGGTAAACGACATTGCCGAGGCGATCTCACGGGTCCTTGGCGTCGATACCGTGCGTTCGCTTGTATTGGCGATGGCGATTCAGCAATCCTTTGACAGCAAAAAGTGTCCGGCTTTTGACGCGCAGCGATTCTGGATGACCTCACTGAGGGTCGCAGAGTGTTGCAAGAAGATCGCCGGCGCTGACGAGTCCGCCGACAACGCAGAGCGGGACCTGGCTTACTCTGCAGGCCTCTGCCACAACCTCGGATTGATGGCGCTATCGCACGTTGAACCGGAGCGCACCGGAAATGTGCTGCAGAAATGCAAAGAGCAGGGGCAGCCGGGCTGTCTTACACGGCTCTTCAACGCCGAGTTCGAAACGGACCACAAAATCATGACAGCGGAGCTGGGCCGTATGTGGTCGCTGCCATCTTCCATGGTTGCCGCTTACCAATATCGAGCGTTCCCGAATACGCTGTGCGACGACCGACTTGGCCTGGTCGTCGCGGCCGGGGCGACTGCTGTGCAGAATGAGGAACTCGAGGACGATCGGAAGACCAGTCTTAGTGCCTGGACGGAGTCGTTAGGTATATCAGCGGAAGATCTTCAGGGCATGGCGCTCTTCGACGAACGGCAAAAAGACCGAGTGCTATCTCTCGCCGGAAGGTTTGCAGGCTGACTACTCGTGTTAAACGAACTGAATGACAATTCCATGAGTGTCCAGGCATGAGCGAGTCTGCCGTGACCAAACGACTGATCGTAATCGCCGATAACGAGCCGGTCGCTCGTGACGCCATGACCGCAGCTTTGGAAGGCCGTGGCTATCAGGTGGAAGTGGCCGAGAACGGTGCGATGGCCTGCGCGGCATTCGTGGGACATGACCCGGAGATAGTCATTCTCAATATCGCGCTGCCGATTCAGGACGGTCTTTCCGCCTGTAAGGAAATTCGGCGCTTGCCTGGCGGCGAGAGTACTCCTGTCGTCCTGGTTTCCGATAGTGCTGATACCGCGGCAGCTGAAGAGGCGTATCGGGCCGGTGCAACAGACTTCGTTACCAAGCCGATTAACTGGGCAGTATTCGGATACCGGCTTGAATACTTTTTGCGCGTCAGTAATGACTACCAGAACATGTGCAAGGCGAAGAAGGAAAACAGTTTGCTCCTGAACGCGATGCCGGACACATTCGTTGTTCTCAATGCAGACAATATCGTTGCGGACTTCATTCCGGGAAAACTGGAGAATCCCTTGCCGGAACCCGCAACCGGAAGAGCCTCTGTATCTGATTTCCTGCCGAAGAATGTTGCCAAAAGCTGGTGCGATGCAAGAGCCCTCGCATCGAAGAACGGAGAACCGATACGAATCGAGTTTACCCTGGGCGCAGCGGACAAGCGGATCAGCTACTACGAGGCGCGATTTGTGCCTTACACTGACCGCAGAACGTTGGCGATGGTCTCGGATATCACCGCCCGGAAATTATCCGAAAAGCGCATACGCCGACTCGCTTTCTATGACAGCCTGACGGGCCTCCCCAACCGGCAGGCGTTTCGGCTACAACTCAGTGGCATGATCGATGAGGCCACGGAAATTGGCGATCGGGTTGCCGTTCTCTACATTGACCTTGATAACTTCAAGCGTATCAATGACACGCTCGGCCACACCATAGGCGACGGCGTTTTGAATGCCATCGCTGAGCGATTGTCAAATTCCATTCGAAACCAGGATCAACTTCCACACACTGAAGAGTTTCCCACCGGGGTCGCCCGCCTGGGTGGCGACGAATTCGCGTGTGCGATCAGCGGTTTTGAGGACGAAAACGTCCTCACGCAGATCGCGGAAAGAATCTGTGACAAGTTACGTGCACCCGTTCCGTACAACGGGCAAGAGTTCGTCGTGACACCCAGTATTGGCGTGTCTATTTACCCGGATGATGGCGATAACGTTGAAGACTTGCTGAAAAACGCGGATGTCGCCATGTACCAGGCGAAAGATGCCGGCAGGGACAGTGTGCGGTTCTACTCCGGTACATTAGCTTTGCGCTCGTTGCATGGACTTGCGCTCGAGCACGATCTTCGCAAGGCGTTGGAAAATGAGGATCTCGAACTGCATTTTCAGCCGAAGTTTGAGCTCAATAGCGGCAGGCTCGTCGGGGCGGAAGCACTGGTGCGGTGGCGCAACGAAGATGGTGAATACATTCCGCCATCGAGTTTCATCCCGATGGCCGAGAAAACCGGACAGATCGTGCCACTAGGCGATTGGGTTCTTCGAACGGCCTGTAAGCAGGCGCGAAACTGGCAACGTAAATACGATCGGGCGACGCGAATCGCGGTGAACATCTCGAGTCAGCAGTTCTACCAGAGCGACTTGCAACAGACCATAATGAAGGCCCTGTTCGAAGCAGGAGCCGTTCCAAGTCTTTTGCAGCTCGAACTGACTGAGAGCATTCTCATGCGCGACGTCGACAAGACGATCGCAACGCTGGAATACCTGAAGAATACGGGCATTACTTTGGCGATTGACGACTTCGGTACGGGCTACTCGTCGCTCGCCTACCTCAGACGCTTCCCTATTGATGCACTGAAGATCGACCGTTCTTTCGTGATGGACCTTGAAAAGAGCAATGACGGTGCGACGATTTGTTCGGCGATTATCGCCATGGCACATCAGCTTGGTCTAACCGTAATTGCCGAAGGTGTCGAGACGCCAGACCAGATCGAATTCCTGCGGTCACAGGATTGCGATGAAGTTCAGGGATTCCTGTTCAGTAAACCGATTCCCGCTTCGGAATTCGAGGATCAATTCCTCGCAAGAACGGCGAGGCCGTCCGTGTTTGAGTCCGTCAGCTGATTCGCCCTATACCGTTACTGGTAGCCGCGTGCCTGAAGCCTGAAGAGATGCGCGTACTGTCCGTCCCTGGCAAGCAGGCTTTCGTGGTTACCCTGCTCGACAATCTTTCCCTGGTGAATAACTATAATCTGTGCTGCAGCTCGCACCGTGGAGAAGCGATGGGATATGAGTATCGTCATTTTGTTGCCGCTTGCGGAGCGAAAGTGATCGAACACAGCGGCTTCTGAAGATGCGTCCATCGAGGCGGTTGGCTCGTCGAGGACCAGGATATCGGCGTCAGTGCGCATAAATGCGCGCGACAGGGCAATCTTCTGCCATTGCCCGCCAGATAGCTCACGACCATCCTTGAACCAGCGCCCAAGCTGCGTTTGGTAGCCTTCGGGCATGTCGTCTATGAACGGCGCGGCCATACCGGTTTTTGCGGCCTCTTCCCAGCGTTCGGAATCGTCGATATGGCGGACATCGCCTGCGCCAATGTTCTCACCGACCGAGAATTGATAGCGACCAAAATCCTGGAATATGACGCCAATTCTTCGCCGTAACGCCTCGACCTCCCAGTCCTGCAGGTCAAGTCCGTCCAACAGAATTCGCCCATCGGTCGGGTCATACAAGCGCGTGAGTAACTTGATGAGAGTTGTCTTTCCCGAGCCGTTTTCGCCGACCAGCGCCAGGCTCTCGCCCGGACGGACCTGCAGGCTGATATTGCTGAGCGCCTTTTGATTCGCGCCCGGATACTGAAACGACACGTTCTGGAATTCAAGTCCGCGGTCGGGTTGCGGACCATGTACGGCCGCGCCGCGCCGCGGCGGCACCGGTTGCTCCAGGTATTCGTAGAGGTTGGAGAGGTACAAATTGTCTTCGTACATACCGCTGATTGAGGTCAGGATCGCGGCGACTGCTGCCTGGCCTTGTCTGAAAAGCACCAGGTACATGGTCATCGCGCCCAGCGTTATGGCCCCGCCGATAGTCGTGATGACTATCCATGCGTACGCGCCATAGAGCGCGGCCGTAGACAGCAAACCCAAGACGAATCCCCACGTATCACGTCGCAAGGTCAGGCGCCGATCTTCAATGAAGAGTTTCTTGAATATGTCCCGATATCGCTGCAACAGTCGCGGACCGAGCTGAAACAGCTTGACCTCTTTGACGCCGTCCTCGCGAGCGATGACCGTTTCGAGATACATCTGCATGCGCGTATCGGGGGAGCGCCAGCGAAACAAGCGGAACGCGTCCCCAGAGAATTTTGCTTCGGCGAAAAATGACGGCAGGCCCGCTCCAATAAGGATGACGACCGCCCAGGGCGAAAAGGCGACCAGCAATACGGCATAGCTCGTCAGAGAAATGGCATTTTGCACGAGCCCGAACGTTCGGGTCACGAGGCTTAGTGGCCGGCTGGAGGCCTCGCGTCGCGCCTGTGTCAGCTTGTCGTAAAATTCCGAGTCTTCGAAATGGGTGAGCTCCAGGGTCATCGCTTTTTCGAGAATCATGACATTGACGCGTTGACCGAGCAGCGCCCGCAGTAACGACTGGCTGGCAGAAATTCCGCGCTGCGCCGCCGCGACGGCGACGACGACCAGGGCCTCCAGGAATACCAGGTACAAGACGCGGCGCGTGTCTGGATCGGGCACCTGGGTTGCCTCGACAACGCCATCGACGATCAACTTGCCGATGTAGGCGATCGCAGCCGGAAGAACGCCGGCGACCAGTGTCAGTACCGCCAGGACGATCGTGAGCGATCGGCTCGTCGTCCAGACGAGCTCGATTGCACGGTTGCTGTAACCGAATACACCCAGGCTCCGACCTAACAGGCCGACGGTTTTATCGGGCGCTTCAGTCATTCGAAGGCCAATGATTATTGGGGTTGTTTATTGGAATATCCGGGTTGACGCAGGTCGACCTAGAATACTCCAGACAACGGTCGGCGTCAGACCCAGTCGAAGTGCGCGGTGAAGTGTCGCAGGTACTTGGGTGCTTTGATGATCTTCATGCCACGGATCTTGTCTCGCCTTGCCCAAACGAGACCAATAGCCTCGAGTACGTAGTCCATATGGCTCTGGGTGTAGACGCGGCGTGGAATTGCGAGGCGCAGCAGATCCAGCCGGGCAGGGTGTTCTTCGCCCGTGTGCGGGTCTGCCCCGAACATCACGGTCCCGATCTCGACGGCACGAATGCCGGCCTCGAGGTATAACTCCACGGCCAGTGCCTGACCGGGATATTGCAGCGAGTCGATGTGCGGCAGAAAGCGGCGCGCGTCGAGGTACACGGCATGTCCGCCGGCCGGCACCATCACCGGAATCCCGGCGTCACGCAAGTGATTGACGACGTAGCGCGTCGAAAACAGCCGATAGTCCAGGTAATGCTCATCCAGTATTTCTCGCAGCCCCACAGCGATCGCTTCGAGATCGCGTCCTGCCAGGCCGCCGTAGGTAGGGAACCCCTCGGTAAGGATGAGTATGTTACGTTCCTGGTGTGCGAGCGCCGCGTCATTGGTGCAAAGAAAGCCGCCAATATTTCCGAAGGCGTCTTTCTTGGCGGACATCGTGCAACCATCAGCGTAACTGAACATCTCGCGGGCTATGTCGATAGCCGCCGTGTTTTCATATCCGGGCTCGCGCCTCCTGATGAAGTGCGCGTTTTCGGCGAAGCGACAGGCGTCAATGTAAAAAGGAATACCCGCGGCCCTCGCGACCCGACTGATCTCGCGAATGTTGGCCATCGAAACCGGCTGGCCACCGCCCGAGTTGTTGGTCACGGTTACCATGATAACGGGAATTTTTTCCGGCCCTTGTTCCGCGACCAGTTTCTCGAGCGCTGCAATATCCATGTTGCCCTTGAACGGATCGTCAGAATCGAGATCATCGGCTTCGGCGCAAGGCATATCCACGGGTATGCCGCCAACGAATTCGATATTTGCCCGGGTTGTGTCGAAGTGCGTGTTGTTGGGAACGATAGAGTCAGGTTTGACCATCACGCTGAACAGTATGTGCTCGGCCGCCCGTCCCTGATGCGTCGGGATGACCTGCTCAAAGCCGAAGATATCCTTAACTGTGTCGCGAAACCGATACCAGCTGCGAGCACCGGCATAAGACTCGTCGCCGCGCATCATCGCGCCCCAGGCTTCCGACGACATGGCGCCGGTGCCCGAGTCCGTCAACAAGTCGATGATGACGTCTTCAGCGCGCAGCAGGAACGGGTTGTAGTGGGCTTTTTGGATTAGTTTTTCGCGCTGTTCGAGAGTGGTGAGCTTGATGGGCTCAACCATCTTGATGCGGAAGGGTTCGATTACAGTCTTCATGAACACGACTCTAGTCGGCGTGCCCGGCATGCGCGATACGTAAATCTACTGCGGCCCAGAGGCCGTACGTACTGGATTCGATACGCTTACCCGTCGCTGGTAAGCCTACGAGCACGTGGCGAAACAGGACTCCACGGAATTCGAGCAAGCCGGCTGAATAGTTCGTCGCAAAAAAAAGGGCGAGACCGTTAAGGTCTCGCCCTCTGTTCCAAACCTTTAAAAGCTTAGAGCGGTACGATGTTCTCAGCCTGCGGGCCTTTCTGACCCTGCGTTACTGTGAACTCGACTTTCTGGCCCTCGGCCAGCGTCTTGAATCCGTCGCCAACGATGTTGCTGAAATGAGCAAATACGTCAGGACCTGATTCCTGCTCGATGAAGCCAAAGCCTTTGGCTTCATTAAACCATTTAACGGTTCCGGTGGTAGTAGACATAGTAATTTCCTATTCAAACAAAAGTAATAGTGGCCTCCGTATGAAGACCGGGTCGCAAGAAGTGATGTTGATACTTATGAAAAACAGGACGAGGTACTACTAGGGAACTTCGAAATGGAAAACACAAGACTCAGCCGATCGTTCTAGCTGGCAGCAGTATATGCCTGCAACGTGACAAGTCAATGAAATTGGCTCGATTTCTCAGGTCAATGAATCAAAAACTTGCGCCACAAATAGGCCAAAAATACCAGATTCAGGCCGATTCCGAGGATTCCGACCTCCGGGCCAAAGACGTGAGTCTGCTGTATCCCAAGCGCACCAACCTTTTCGCCAAAGCCAAACAGCGGGTAATCGAGGCCATTCCACACGGCGTGGCAAATGCTCGGAGCGATCACGGAGCCTGAAATCATGCGGATCAGGCCGAAAACGCCGCCGATCAGTGTGGCATTTATCAGGTAAATCGGGACCTCATCCGCAGGAATATCAAAGCCCGTATCGAGCGATATAGCCGAGATGTGCCAGGCCGTGAAGGCGAGTGTGGATACTATCAGCACCTGCGAGTCACTTTGTCCTGCTCGCTTGAGCGAGGCCCAGAGCCAGCCTCGGAAGAAGCCTTCCTCCGTAAGGAGACCCATGAGAACACCGGTAGAACTCATCAGGCCAATGTTGAGGAACGCCTTGTTCCAGTCGGTTTCGCTGGTATCGACGGCCCCCCCCAAATATGCGATGACGGCCGTCGCCCCGAGCACGAACACGGGGTACGCGAGCGACAGGCCGTAGTATCGGGCCTGGCCCCAGATCAGACCCATCTCGACGCGCGAGAACTTTTGCAGGTACCAGAAAACGCCCGCAAGCGGAAACAGGGGCAGTGCGCTGAATACCGAGTAGCCCGTCGCATCCATTGTTGTCGTTATCGCGATTGCGGCAACGATTCCACCGATCGCCGGCGAAAACTTGCTATTCATCTTGTATCACCCTTGTCTCTATCTATGTCTAGATGCTTGGCTCAGCGAACTGGATGCAGGTGATTGATTGAATCGCCCCCGAAACGAATAGCTCTCACACAGGTCTGTAATACAATCACACCAGCCATTTATTGCGCTATTTCGGGGTAGAGGTATGACAGATCGTCGAGAATTCCTTAAATACTCGGGTACTGCCGCGCTCACGGCATTGGTCCCGGCAGTATCCATTGCCGGACAAAGGAAAATGTCGACTCGCCGCATCCCGGGAACGGACGATTGGTTACCCGTCGTCGGTCTGGGCAATTCACAGGCCTTCCGGGAACGCGATTTCGAAAAATCCAAACGTTTGCTTGGCACTTTTTTTGGTCATGGTGGCCGCTACATCGACTGCAGCGGGGAGGGCGCCTATCTGGTTGCAGGTATCGCTGCGACGCTGGGGCAAAGAGATGCGTTCTTGGGCAGCTATTTCAACGGTGAGCGCGCCGCAGACTCTGAGGCGGCTGCCAAACGGCTGCGAGCGATCAGCTCCAGAAACTCACTGGACCTGATACACAGCTACCCGGAAGACGGCGTGCCCAATTGGGACGTATTCAGAGGCTGGAAAGACGGCGGACTGACACGTTATATCGGACTTGCGCGCCACCACGCGCGCTATTACGAATCAATGATGAAAATCATGAAGACAGGCACTATGGATTTTGTGCAGGTCAACCTGTCGCCGCTCGAGACGGAAGCTGAAGATCGTATCCTTCCGATGGCCAGGGACAAAGGTGTTGCCGTCACAATCAACCGACCTTTCATTAATGGACAGTACTTTTCGATAGTAAAGGGTCGGTCTTTACCAGCTTGGGCCGTGGAGTTTGACTGCACTAGCTGGGCGCAGTTTTCGATCAAGTACATCCTGTCGCATCCGGCCGTGACCTGTGTCCTTACAGAGACGGCTAACCTCGAGCACCTGATCGATAATCTCGGTGGGGGCGTCGGACATTTGCCGGACGCGGCAACCCGAAAGAAAATGCGACAGGTCATGCTGGACCTGGCATGACAGGCAGCGTCAAATTTTTCGGCAGAGCTGCGATTGACGGCTACCTTTCTCAATGGCGGACAATGAGGACTGAATCAACTGGTCCGATTTACTGGGGCCGCACCAAACGGCCAACAGCTGACATGTAAGGCCACGGCGTTGTAGTCAAAAGACCATTCCATGGCTGCCCGCGACGGCACCAAGGACGGTCAATATGCTGATAGTCAATAGAATCCAGTGCAACCTTTCCATCAGGCGAAATGTGCTCTCAGGCCTTTCAGTTGCCTTAACAAGAAACCAGCGATGGAGAAACAGAGGTTCGGCAACAAACAGCATCAGTGTAAACACCATCCATACCAATACCATGGCGTGCATCCACCAGTATGAGACACTTTCGAATCGGCCCCAGAGATTCAATACAGCAGTAATGTAGAAACCTGAGGCTCCAACGAGCAGCGTTGTCACACGGGCTTGCCATGCGAATCTTTTTTCGATGCGCTCAAAGAACGACACACGCTCTTTCGGATCTTTCAAGCGGCGCACTCCTGGGAGCAACACCGTTGTGACAAAACCAACGCCGCCTATCCAGAAAACGACACCAAATACATGAATTGCACGAGCAACTGTGAGGTCATCCATTTGAATACTCAATTGTCAAACCGCTACAACAGGTTGCACTAATACTATCAGGACACGCTCCGACCATAACGACCAGCTTTCATTGGTCCCTGATGTCCGCTCTGGGTTCAGCAACGGTCCTTTACAACCCCTTCAACCTGGCACCAGCTATCGAGCGTATGGGCCTTCCTCGCGAACATGCCCAGCCGGATGGTCGGTAATATACAAGCGTTGCCTCATGTCAAAGGACGTCGAAACGTTTGCGCAGTCTGCGGCTCGGAACCTCCAGTAATTCCTTACGTTTACGTGATAAGCGGTTGAGGTCCAGCTTCCCGACAGGTCTCACCACTCGCGAGATTGACAGTACTCGACAGGCAAAGCATTTTTGCCAATCAGACCGTCCGCGTTGGAAGTAGGTCGGGCGTCGTCAAAAGAAGAACAACAACGATCTGTTCAAGATTCGCCTTTGGGAGAACAGCATGAGAAGCAAAGCATACTTAACAACAATCACTGCATTATTCGTCACATTCGGCGTAATTGGCCTCGTCGAGACTGTGGGAGCTACCCCCGATGACTCCCAGCGACTTCGCGGTTTGGGGGATCGCGTTTTCCTGGTCAACGTAGAACTCACCTTTGACCCCTCCGGTTTCTTTAGCCCGTTGCCGGAAGGGACTACCTTTCCAAACTGCTACATTTTTGCGGCTGAGTCCGACGCCGATGGAAACAACTGGTTTGAAACAGCGTTTCCCGACACGAAGGGAACCTGGACTCAGGGATCCGTCGGCGCCAAGACTGGTTACGTTGTCGACTTAGGCTTTCCTTTTGCGCAGATGGGCCAAGTCACGCCGGCCCATGGTAAAGGGGTCCTGCAGTTGGAAGCCGAAACGTCTATTCCAGAGGTAATTGCGTTCTTTTCTGTGGGGGAAGAGATCGACGAAAGCGAAATGGGAGATCGGTGCCCGACGACCTTTATACCCACTATTCCGGATGCCGACTAACGTGTAGCGTGGTCAGAGCACGAGGGCGGCAATGCCCCCGCAGCTCGTGCCCGGCAATTGTTCGCCAGTATTGTGAATAAAACGCGCTTGTCGCGTTCCTCGATTGTGTGAAGATCTTCGGTGTCCGCTTCGAGTTGATTAGCTGCTTTTTAGCGGTCTGGCAGGCGAACGGCGGCTTCGGAGCGGTAAGCAACCTCTCGACACAGCCCTGCGTTGGCTTTCACCACGAGCAGCCACTCGCGAGTGGCAAGTTCGCAGTCAGAATGTCGATGTGGTACTGGTCTACCTCGATCTCCGGGTAGCTTTTTGCCATCTCCGCAACGCGCGAGTCCCAGTACGGCATCGAATGAATAATGCCATTGTACTTAGTGGCCGAACTCAGGTGCTTCGCCGGATCGATTCAGCTGATCGAGCGCGGTGTTAAGATGACGCGCAGCGATTTCGCAATGTCCCGATCAAGGAGTTCCGATGGAAGTCAGCAACAGCTCGATGGTGATCAGCAATACCGAGAGTATTCCAGGCCGTAAGATCGTCGAGTTCTACGGCGTAGTAACGGGCAATACGGTTCGCGCCAAACATGTCGGTCGCGACATTATGGCGGGTCTCAAGAATATCGTTGGCGGGGAGTTGCGAGGCTACACCGAGCTTTTGCAGGACTCTCGCAAAGAAGCTACCGATCGTATGGTCGAGCAGGCGAAATCGATGGGCGCCAACGCCGTCGTCAATGTTCGTTTTGCGACCAGCTCCATTTCGCAGGGTGCTGCCGAGCTTTTTGCCTATGGCACAGCGGTTCGAGTCGCATGACATGGAAAATACTATCGAAAATGTAAACCTGCTTTTCAATTATGGATTGCCGCTGCTGTTGCTCGTGGTCGCCTATCTTATCGGCAGCTTTATCGAGAAACGGCACTTCGCGAGTATTCGGAAACGCGAGGATGAGCTGCACGGATTCCCTGTCGTTTCATTCGATACGATGCCGGACGATTGGAAGGTTTCGTCATCCGATATGGTCACGGGCAGCATTGTCATTTCGCTCGACTATTTCAAGCGGGTTATCGCGGGACTGCGCGGCCTTATTGGCGGCCGCATCAAGACCTATGAGCCGTTGCTTGAGCGTGCGCGGCGTGAGGCGCTGCTGCGTATGAGCGAATCGGCCCGCGAGCAGGGCTATGACGCCGTCTTCAATGTACGCCTGGAGACATCGCGCCTCGCGAATGCGGCACGTGATGGTAAAGGAACCGCCGGCGTTGAAATGCTGGCTTTCGGTACCGCCGTCAAGTTTGCGAGCCGCTTCGCGTAAAACGTCGTGAAGTTCATCCCGAAGAAACCGCGGGAAGGCATCAACGTCAGTGATGTCCATCCCCTGGCGGAGGCCAGCATGCTGATTGTCGGCCTTTCTGCAATTTTCGTTGCGATTGTATTGCTGCTGATATTCATTATCGAAGTTGCCTTGTACTTCGTGCCCGCCAGCACCGAGGCGGAGCTGTTTGCGGACTGGATGCCGGAAGATCTGATGACGGTAGCGCCGGGCGATGAGCGCCTGTATCAAACGCAATTGCTGGTGGATCGCCTCGCCAGCCACTGGGCCGAGGCGCCTTACAAATTCCGGGTCGAGGTCGATGACTCGGAGATGGCAAATGCCATGGCGCTGCCTGGCGGTCTCATCATCGTTACGCAAGGGTTGCTGGATGAGGTGGAATCCGAGAATGAACTCGCGTTCGTGCTCGGACACGAACTGGGCCACTTCAGGAACCGTGACCATCTTCGCGCGCTGGGTCGAGGTATCGTGATCTCGTTGTTCTTTACGGTGATTACGGGCAGCGATGTGGCGGGGCTGGGTATCAAGGCCACCGATATTGCGCTGCGTGGCTTCAGTCGCGAGCAAGAGTCGAAAGCGGACGAATTCGGTTTGGCGGTCGTGCATGCCGAGTACGGCCATGTGCACCAGGCATCACGGCTGTTTGAACGGTGGGAGAATGCGGATAACAGCACGCGGGCATTCTTCACTTACTTGTCGACACATCCTCAGCCTGGCGATCGAGTGGATAATTTACGGGCCGTCGCCGATCGAGATGGTTGGCGAACGGATGGGCAGATTACGCCCTTGAAATGGCAATAAAAAAAGCCCCGCCACCTTACGGTAGCGGGGCAGAGCCAATGGATAAGACTTGCGGGGGAGTCGAGGTCCTATCCGTTATCAGGGCTCCAGAAGATGGACGCCAATCTTGTACGCCGTGAATTCGTTGGCGCTTACGTCGTACTTGCCGCGAGCATGCATCGAGCGTGCTTTGTCACCTTCCAGCAGGCTCGTGCTCAGGTCGTCAGCGAAGTCAGCGAAATCCGAATACATGCGCAGGCTGTCGGCCGACTTGATGTAGAACGCCAGTCGGTCAGTTTGCCGAGGCACGATGGTCGTATCGGAATCAAGCGCCGTGAGATCGATCAGGACCGGGCCCTGCTTGATGTAGTGGCGTTCATCGATATCCTCATTGTCGTTGTCGAGAACCAGGTACTCTCGCGTGACTTCGCTAAACGGCATTGCGGTGCCTTCGGCGCCCCAGCCAACGCCCATGACAGTTCGCACGTCGGTGTAGTCGATGATAGTGCGACCCGTGAAGTCTGGCGGCGCCCAGCCAAACGCTGTCGGGAAGCCGCGCGCGACGATCGGCTTGCCGGCCGCGAAGTCAGCGAGAGTCAGGTTACCCGTGGCGACCTCATAGTTATCCGGATCCGCATCTTGCGCTTCCGACTGGCCTGTGCCGCTGAAGTCGAAGATTTGTACTCGGCGGCGGTCGATCGAGTGCAACGTAATATCCGTCTGACCAGGCATGACGGTGTTCACGATGCCGGACAGCTGTGTTACGTGCATGCGCACAGAACCCTGGGTCGCATCGAACAGGATCTGAGGCGCCAGCGCGTCAGTCGTCGGTGTCGGCTGATTGCCACGGATTGTGACTCGCTGGCCGATGGAAATCGCATCGATTCCCAGGTCGGATGCGCGGTGACCTTCCTTGAATACTTTTGTATCGGGGCCGACTTCAACGACCACATCGTTGTGGAAATGCGTACGACGATCGGATGGAACAATAGTCGCACCGCGAATCGTCAGGAAGTTGCCGTCCCGCTTGATGACATTGCCGATTACGGCATCCCGGTCGATGCCGGGTACACTTGAGCCGGCGAGCACGACGCTCGCTGTGAATTCGCGTTCCGCAACGTTCAGCGTGCCTTTCGCGACGGTCGGTGTTCCAGGTCCGGCAACATCCAATGCGCGCAGGCCTTCAGCACCCGCGTAAAGCATTTCGTCAACTTCGAACTCGGTATCGTCAGTGACATGCACCTTGACTCTACCGAAGTCCCCGTCTCGGTCGTGGAAGGGGCGGAGGGCTACCGTGTAGCTCATCTCATCGTTATTGACTTCAACCAGCGGGCCACGAACTCGAATGTCCTTCTCGTCGACCGGTGCAACCTCGGCCAAAATGAACTGCTCCGACATGGCAGTGGCCGGTGTCGGAACGATATCTACGGTATGAGAGGCGTCCAGATCGAAGTCGAGCTGCAGTATTGCAGGGCGGCCTCTTGTGATAATCAACTGATCGCGATTCGATAAGTGGATCTTGAGCTCAGTCTGCGTCAAGGCATTGCCGGCGCGATTTGTAACGATGGCTGGTTTCGATCCATCAATAACGTCACCGGCTTCGACGAATACTTCGGCGTCGCTATAGTCGAGGCTGATGGTGCCGGCTACGTAAGTAGCTGGCGGAATGGTCGCGACGGTCACGAGTTCCGTCAGGTTCACGTAGTCGGTGAAGTTTATGCGGGTCTTGCGCGGCAGGGTTTCGACGATGCGGCCATTGGCCGTTTCGAGTTTCAGCGACAACACGTCGACCGTGTAATTGTGAAAATCTCCGTCCGCATCGGTTAGTGCGACCATGACGGTGCCGCATTCGGCGAATGTGCTCGCATCATCGGGATCGCAGCTAGCTGCAGTAGCGAGGTCTTCGTTTGCCGTTGTACCGGCGCCGCCACCACAGGCGGCCAGGACCAGGTAGGCGAACAACGTTGTGATCCAGCTGGCTAACTTCCTTGTGCCTGCGCGTCCGTGCAGGTCCATATACGCGTGTTTCATGGGGGTCTCCTTTCAGCCCGTGCTTTGGTGTTCAGGGCTATAACGAGGCTGCGCAGGATCGGTTGACCCGAAGAACACTTTCCGACTTATGTTAAGTGCTTGTAACTGCGAAGAAAGCAAAAAAATACAGCGACTTATCTTGTATTCCTGCAGCATCATGTCAAAATGTTTTCCCGTAATGACGAATCCGTCCGATACCGCGATACGACTGGAAAGCCGGCACCGTAAACCACGGGCCGGGGAACGCACTCGCGGCGCCGTAGACGCTTTGCAGACCAAGATAGCCGTTGGCCTGCAAAACCTCGATCCAGCCAACTATCTCGATCAGCTTCAGGCCGTTATCGATGAACTGCCGGACGCGACCGGCACCGACGCTGCGTTTATTGCGCTCATCAGCGATGATGGCGCGACGATCGAAACCGTGCTGGCTTCGTCGGCGGCATTCGCACAATGCAACCCGGCCGTGCTCACCGGTGAAAGTTTCGATGACTGGCCCTGGCTTCGACAACGCCTGGGACATCTGCGCGTGGTGGAGATCGCCAACACACTGACTGGTCAGGACGCCGCCAAAGGTGAGCTCGAGCGTCTGAACGAATTGCACATCGGGGCCGCACTCGCCATCAGCTTCTCCGTGCACGGCGAGATCGCCGGTTTTCTGACGATACTCAACGAACGACCGCTCGACGGCTGGGATGCAAACCTTCACCTGTTGATGAAGCTTTTCGGCTCGTCACTGGCCGCGGGCCTCGAGCGCATTAGTGACAAAGCGCTGCTGGATGAACTCCGGGAGCGCAACTCGCTCGTGGCGATGACGGCAAACGACGGAATCTGGGACTTCGACGGCGAGTCGAAACATATCAACCTGTCACGTCGCTGGAAGACCATGCTTGGCTATGACCCGGACGATGACGACGTGATGCTTGACTGGTATCACCTTGTCCACCCGGATGAAATGGCACGAGTGCAGTCGCGCATGCGGGAACACCTGGAGGGTAAGACGCCATTTTTCGAGTCCGTGCATCGCATGAAGCATCAGAGTGGCGACTGGCGCTGGATGAAGAGCCGGGCCAAGG
>Ga0209567_10000590_pt1 | contig 19800 bp, 17 predicted proteins | sample COG_12_FD_184756 | JGI IMG/M metagenome (GOLD analysis project Ga0209567, IMG submission 184756) | Pelagic marine sediment microbial communities from the LTER site Helgoland, North Sea, for post-phytoplankton bloom and carbon turnover... | ecosystem: Environmental > Aquatic > Marine > Neritic...
ACTGAGCAGGAGTCACTACCCGCAGATCGACCTGGAGGCCCCCTGAGGTAACGATCGCCGACTTGGTCGATCCGTGGCCGAGCACCTCGCGGGCCATCGGCAAGGACACAAACGCATCCATGATCGGCTCGGGATCATTGGAGGCAACGAGTATGTCGATGTCGCCGATGGTCTCGCGGAACCGGCGCAGGCTTCCGCAGTACTCGATCTTGCGGACCTCGGGCAAAGCACCCAAGGTCGCCACGAGTTCGTTCGCCACCGGCATCGCCTCGATGATGGGTGTGCGGCGCTGTTTGCCGGCCAGGCCGAGCCGCTCGATCGACCTTGCGATCTTCTCCTCACTGCGGGCCCCGAGTCCCGGCAGGTCGCGTAGTTGATGCGCGTCGATGGCAGTGCGCAGCTGATCTACGGAGCCGACCCCGAGCTGATCCCGCAGCAAGATCACGGTCTTGGGCCCCAACCCGGGGATCCTGGTCAGCTCGACCAGTTCCGGCGGATAGGCGGCCCGCAGCGCCTCGAGCTTGGCGATACCGCCGGTATCGACGTACTCGCGGATCTTGGTTGCGGTCGACTTGCCGATCCCGTCGCAGCCAACGAGGCCGGCCACCGACATGTCGCCGACGTCGGACGACAACTCCTTGACGGCGTCGACCGCCTTCTCGTAGGCCCGCACCCGAAATGACTGCGGGCTGCCGTCCTCGAGCTTGGTCAGATCGGCCAGCTCCTGGAGCAGCCGCGCCACTTCCTGATTGGTACCCGTCATTGCCCGCCGAGCCTATCTCCTAGAACGCAAGCACGGTGAAACCGAGGAAGATCAGGACGAGGACGACGCCTTCGAACCGGACGATGCGGCCTCTGGTACCGGTGCGGGCGAAGATGCCGGCCAGCACCGAAACGCCGACCATCACCCAAAGGGCTGGGATGGGAAGCCCGGGCAGCAGGCCGGGGCCGACCACACCGGCCAGACCGGCAACGGCGAGCGAGTTGAACAGGTTCGACCCGAGCACGTTGCCCACCACCAAGTCAGACTCCCGGCGCCGGATCGCCGCCGTTGCGGTAGCCAGCTCCGGCAGGCTGGTGCCGACGCCGAGCATCACGCCGAGGAATGTGTCGCTGAGACCGATCTCCTCGCCGATGTCCAACGCTCCGCCGAGCAGGAGGCGCGCCCCGAGCACGGTGAGCACCAGCGTCACCGTCCCCATCAGCGCCTCCCAGGCCACGTTGTGCTCGCCACCGACCATCTCCTTGACCTCGGCCTCGGCAAGGCTGACCGTCTCGGCGTCGTTCATCGACCAGCGGATCAGCAGGTAGACGGCCACCACAAAGCCGAACAGAAGGGCACCACCCTCCCAGCGCTCGACCTCCTGGTCGTACAGCACCGCGGTCAACGCCAGCAGCGAGGCGAGCATCAGCACGCCCTCGCGCCGCAGGATGCGCATTTCGGCGACGATGGCCGAGATGATGGCGGCCACGCCCAGGACCAGGGTGACGTTGGCGATGTTCGAGCCGACCACGTTGGCCATGGCAATCTCGATCTCACCGTCGGCCGACGCCAAAGCGGACACGAGCATCTCGGGCATCGACGTGCCCAGGCCGACGACAAGTGCACCGATCAGTACGGCCGAGATCCCCAGCGCTTCGGAGAGCCGGACCGCAGCGACGACGAGGCGGTCGGAGGCGAAGATGAGGAGCAACAAACCGCCGATCACAGCGATCGCCGCTGCGATCATTTGCCCACACTCCTCGTTGCCGGTAACCCAGCGATGCTAACCACCCCCGAGGAGAGCGCATGCTGCAACACAGCTAGCCTGCATCACTCATGGCAGACGAACGCGAACGAATCCACGAAACGTGGCTCCACTCCGATCGGGCGATCCCGAGCCGCTTCGTGCGGCCCCTCCTCCAGTTCACCCACGTCGAAGCGGCGGGCGGCATCGTGCTCCTGGCCGCAACCATCGCCGCCCTGATCTGGGCCAACGCCGGAACGGGTGAGTCGTACGAGGAGTTCTGGCACACGCATGTCAGCTTCTCCATCGGTTCCTTCCACTTCGACGAGTCACTGAAACACATCGTCAACGACGCCCTGATGGTGGTCTTCTTCTTCGTTGTCGGCCTCGAGATAAAGCGGGAACTCGTCGTCGGCGAACTACGGGACCGCAAACGAGCTGCCCTGCCCGCCGTCGCCGCCCTGGGCGGGATGATCCTTCCGGCGCTGATCTACGTCGCCTTTGTTGCCGGCACGGGTGGCGAGGCATTGCAGGGCTGGGGAATCCCGATGGCCACCGACATCGCGTTCTCCGTCGGCGTTCTCTCGCTACTGGGCAACCGAATCTCCGTCGGGGCCAAGCTGTTTCTGCTGGCCTTGGCCATCGCCGACGACATCGGGGCTATCGCAGTAATCGCCGTCTTCTACACCACCGACCTGGCATTCGGATGGCTCCTCGCCAGCCTCGGAGCCCTGGTCGCCATTGCCTTCGCCTCCCGCATCGGTATCCGTTCGATGGGCTTCTACGTCGTCGCCGGCATCGTCACCTGGTTCTTCGTCTTCGAGTCCGGCGTCCACGCCACTCTGGCCGGCGTTGCCCTCGGGTTCTTGACCCCGGTCTATGCGATGTACTCGGACACGGAGTACTACCGAAAGTCGAAGTGGATCCTGAGCCGCTACGACATGGACGCCGCCTCTCCGCGGGCGCGAGAACGGGTCGATCACGACGCGCTGGAACTCTCCACGATCGCAAGAGAATCGGTCTCTCCGCTCGACCGACTCGAACTGACGCTCCACCCGTGGTCGTCGTTTGTGATCATCCCGATCTTCGCCCTCGCCAATGCCGGAGTCCGCTTCGTGGACGTCGATCTGCTCGACGCCGCCGCCAGCAACGTCGCTCTCGGTGTCGCCGCCGGCCTGGTCGTCGGCAAGACCGTCGGTATCACGCTGGCCACCTTCCTTGCGGTCAAGTTCGGAATCGGCAAACTGCCGCCACGCTCCGGCTGGACTGAAGTCTTTGGTCTGGCGGCCCTGGCCGGCATCGGCTTCACCGTCTCACTGTTCATCACCGAACTAGCGTTCACCGATCCCCAGATCGTCGACCGGGCCAAGATCGGCATCTTCATCGGGTCGACGGTCGCCGGCATTCTCGGGTATCTGGTCTTGCGACGGAGCAAGACACCGGCCGAGGAACTCGAGGCCGGCCGGGAGCAACTCGGGATATCTGAGGCAACCGCCGAAGGCTGAAGGAATTCTTCTTCCGTCCGCTCCGTTGGCGACGACATGGCCGACACCCCCACAGGACCCAACCCGCTCACCGTCGCGTGGTCGATCTGGCGTGCGCAGCGGGGGCATCGCCCCCATCCGACCGGCACCGGGACGGTGGAGCACACCGAACTCGTGCCGGTGCTCGCCGCATTGCACGCGGGCGGTGTGGCAGTCCTGGCAGACCAGCGCACGACACTTCATGCCTATCGAGACCGGTTGGCGAAGATCGACCCCGACACGCTGTCACCCGATGCGGCCCTCGCCTACTGGTTGAACCTCTACAACGCCGGGGCACTCGACCTCGCTGCCGAAACGTTCGCCCAGCAGGCCACCTCGGTGCTCAGGCTGCCCGGCGGATTCCGACGCACCTGGGTCACCGTCGGCGACGAGGATCTTTCTCTCGACGCCATCGAACACGGCAAGATCCGGCGGTTCGGCGATCCCCGCATCCACGGAGCGCTGGTGTGCGGGTCGGCCTCGTGCCCCACGCTTCGCTACGAACCGTATGGCGGCGACCGTCTCGATGCGCAACTCGACGATCAGATGCGAGCTTTCCTCGTTGGCGGTGGCGCCGCGATGAACCAATCCGACGGCGAACTCCGGTTGTCACGCATCTTCCGCTGGTATGGCGGCGACTTCGCCAGACCGCACCGGATGCCCACCTGGCGGCCCACGGGAACCAAGAACCTCACCACGCTGCTCGCCCAGTGGCTCGATCCCGAGGTTGTCCGCTGGACGAAGGACACATCGCCCCGGGTGGTGTACCAGCCCTACGACTGGTCGCTCGCCTGCGCCGTGCGCTGAGCGGGAGGCTCGGCGCGCCCCGACCCGACGACCAGCAGGGTGATCGCAACGACCGCAGCCATCATGTCGAAGGGCAGCACCAGCCGCATCACCTGGCCTCCTTCGAGCAGCCAGCCATCCGCATCGTTGAAGCCGACGACGCGCAGGTAGTTCCAGATCGACCAGACGCAGAAGACCCCAAGCAGGCTGCCACCTACCAGAGCGGCGCCACGCCCCCACAGCCGGTAGGCACCGATCATGATGGCCGCTCCTGCCCACGCGATGTCGAGCGCCGACAGCAGTTGGAGGAACTGCAGTGACGGCTCCAGCCGCAGCGCCGCCGACGACGCCAGGGTGACCAGACCAACCAAACCGGTCACCACCACGACCAGCGAGACATCGCCGGCCAAACGCTTGGCTCGCTCTGACCAGCCCGTGAACTGATACCAGGCCGACCTGGTGAACCCGAGCAAGCGCGTTGTGACAACAAGGCCGAGCAGGACCAGCCCTGCGAGTTGGATCACGAACTTGGGGAAGACGTCCCAAGGCCCCGGGACCAGGAGCAGCGCGACTGCCGCCGCCAATCCGCCGATGAGATAGGGAAAGGCGGCAACGACGGCAGCCTCGAGCGCCGGTGCCGTGGTGCTTGCTGCCGGGGCGGGAACGCTCATCAGGAACCGCCGCTCCACCCGAGCGCGAGCCGCTCCGGATCGCGCTCGGGACCGCTCAGCGGTACGTAGCCGGGCACTGCATGGTGCGCGGTGCCCAGGTAGACCTTGGCCTCCGGCGCCTGGGCGAACCGTCCGTGACTCCAGCGCACCTCGACATGGCCCGCCACCTCTGCGGTGGTTCCGGTTTGCTGGTCGTGGACTTCGGCGCGCCACAACACCACCGGTTGACTCCGGTCGGGGTCGGACCAGGCATCGAGCTTGCGCAGCCGATAGCGGTTGCGGAAATCCCAGGGGGTGGCGACCCGGTATTGAAGCGGCCGGCCCTCAGCCGACTCGCCGAGGACGAAGTAGGGAGCAGCCTGGAGCCGGAGGAGACGCCAGAGCTGAGTTTCCTGATGGCGTCGATCGGTCATTGCTGCTCTCCACCTCTCGACCGAGGAACGGGAAACCTCCGCGGCAAATTCCCGGTAGATCTGCTGCAGGTCCCCGCCAAAGCGCCGCGGCAACCCCCGCTTCAACACCTCACGATGTTCCTGCGCGAGATCGGCTACTCGGTCGGGAAGCCCGGCGGCACCAAGGTAGCTGCGGCAGGCCAGGTAGAAGTCCTGATAGACATCGGGCGCCACCTCGAGGAACCAATCCGACCCGGCGTCACGCCGATCGCCCAGCAACCGGTCGAAGAGGTTGGCGGGCGACGAGTTGGTCAGGATGTTGGAACCGTACTTGCACGACACGAGATAGACGTGGTCGACCCGCAGATCGGCCGGCACCTGTTCGTAGCCGGGCGGACGGTGCCCACCCTTCCACTCCAGCCACCACGGGGGGCGGCCCCGCAAACCCTCCGCCGAGCGGGCGAACTCAACGCCGTTGCGCCAAGCGACTTCGAACTCACGACGATGGGTGCCGTCGAGGCGGGCGGCCGCCAGCCGGTCATAGTGTTCGGCCGCGACGTTACGCACCGCGGTGGGGCGCACCTCGAGAGCACGATCGAGCTCGGAAAACCCGAGCATCCCCAGCCCGGTGACGATTTCCGTGATCTCGGTGCGCAGCGCCGGCACGGTCGCTCAGCTATCGTGAAACAGCGGCGCAAACTGCATTTCGGCGCCAACCAGATCAGCAGGAACGTCGGATGCACTGAGGACCGGTTCGGTGTAGACATCGATCTCGATACCGGTGTGGTCGATCCACGCCGCGATCGCGTCACCCCACCGTTCATCGAGCAGCGCCGCCTGCATGACCTCACGTTGGGCATCTGTGAGCTGCGGCGACTCGTTGCGGGCAACGAGCCGGAGGGCCAGCGCTCGCTGCAGCACCTCTAGGTCCTCGGCGAGCATGAGGATCGGAGGCGTGTCGCGCACCACTGCGCAAGCTACGGTCGCGCCTTTCACGCCAACCCCTCGAGGTCGGCATCGGACCAGAACCCGGGCAGCGGGTGCTCGACAGTTCCCGAGGCGTACTCCTGGAGTCGTCGCCTCCCGTCGTCGGACAGCATCTCGATGGCGTCCCAGAATGAGCCCGGTCCCGCAGCCCGCAACGCCTTGTCACCCTCGCTTCCCGGCTTGGGCAGATCGGAGGTGAGCAGCAGCAACCGCGGACAGTCGCCGACCTCCGGGTTCTCACGCAAGACCAGGGCCCGACCAAGCGCCTTCCATACCGTGTCGGTGCGCAGTAGACCGCCCCGCGTAGTCGTGAAGGCGCCGGAAACATCGACGTACCACTGGCCACCCTCCTTGTCGCTCACCAAGAGGTTGAAGCGAACTCCGGCCCTGCTGACCTTGTAGTCCTTCTTGACGATCGTGAACTCAGCCTCCTCCAGAACCTTGCGAGCAATCGCCTGGGCAGCCTTGCCCTCCCGAGTCGCCCTGGCCTGGAAACTCTCATCGGGATCGGGCAGCTTCGGCTGGACCGGCATCGGGCTCGGCGGAGCGGCAGCGTGCCCCTGGGTGCGCTCCGCCCGCTCAGCGCGAAACTCAGCGACCCGTTTGCGAGCCGTCTCCACATAACCGGGGTCGAGGTCGTAGCCAACGGCGCGGCGCCCTTCTTTGAGCGCGGCCACCAAGGCACTGCCGGACCCCATGAACGGGTCGAGCACGAGATCGTTCTCGTAGGTGTAGAGCTTGACCAAGCGCTGGGGCAACTCGACCGGGAACGGTGCAGGGTGGTTGACCCGCCGGGCACTCTCCGACGGGATGTCCCACACGTCGAGGGTGGCGGCCATGAACTCATCGGCAGAGGTCTTGGTGTCGAACGGCAAGCCCTCGGCTTCGCGCTGCTTTGGCGAGCGGGCCCGGTCGAAGCGACCCTTGCTGGCGATGATGACCCGCTCGGTGATGTCGCGCAGCACCGGGTTCGCCGCGCTGCGGTATGAACCCCAGGCCACAGACCCGGCGGCACCCTCTGCCTTCTTCCAGATCACCTCACCGCGCAACAAGAGGCGCAGCTCGTCCTGGAGGATGCGGACGACGTCGGCCGACAGGCTGCGGTACGGCTTGCGGCCGAGGTTGGCAACGTTGACCGCGATTCGTCCACCGGGTTCGAGGACGCGGACACACTCGGCGAAGACCTCATGCAGCATCCCGAGATACTCGGCGTATGAGGCAGGTACCCCACCGAGCCCGAGCGTCTCTTCATACTCCTTGCCGGCGAAGTACGGCGGTGAAGTGACCACGAGCGCCACCGAGTTGTCCGGCAATGCCGCCATGTCTCGGGAGTCGCCTTGGATGCAGATCTCCGCCAGTTCGGGAGCGGCAGCCACCGAGTCATCGTCGGAGAGTTCGGGTGCGGGAAACCGCTCGTAGAACTTGCTGGCGTCGTGACTCTCTCGACGCCCTGCGCCGAAATTCGAGGTGCTGGTTGGCTGCCGTTTGCCCGCCACGGATACTCCTACTCAATGTGCATGGTCACCCTACCGGGGCCATGTGACACAGACCGGTGGGTTGCGACCAAACCCGACCTAGCCGTCCGCCGTTCGGCGCCGCAACAGCTTCTCCAACTCAACCGCCCAAAACACGGCGGTGGAAACGAGCAGCACGATCACCAGGTCCGCGGCCGCCAGCGCTTCGGTGTGGAGCAGGTTCTGCATCGGCTCCCAGTAGATGATGACGATCTGGAGCGCTGCCGTCAGGATCACCGTCCACAGCAGGGGCTTGTTGCTGGAGGGTCCGAGCGTGAAGAACGACTGACGCTCCGACCGGATGGCCAGCGCGTTGCCGAGCTGGAGCAGCGCCAGCGTGGTGAAGATCATCGTCTGCCAGGGGCGGCCGGTCGCTTCGCCCCACACCCCGAGCCCAAGGGTGACGAACCCCATCAGCAACCCGACGAAGATCACCTGTTGCCATATGCCGTGGGCGAAGATGCTCTCATTCGGTGGCCGCGGCTTGCGCTCCATCACGTCGGGTTCGGCCGGTTCCACCCCGAGGGCGAGGCCGGGGAACCCGTCCGTCACCAGGTTGATCCAGAGGATCTGGACCGGCAACAACGGGATGGCCAGGCCGACAAACGGACCGAGAAACATCACCCAGATCTCACCCGCGTTCGACGTCAGCGTGTAGCGGACGAACCGCCGGATGTTGTCGTAGATCCGTCGCCCCTCGCCGACCGCGGTGACGATGGATGAGAAATTGTCGTCGGTGAGGACCATGTCGGCAGCTTCCTTTGCAACCTCAGTCCCGGTGATCCCCATGGCCACGCCGATGTCGGCGGTGCGCAGTGCGGGCGCATCGTTGACCCCGTCGCCGGTCATGGCGACGATGTCGCCGTTCTCTTGCCAGGCCTGGACGATGTCGAGCTTCTGTTCGGGCGAGGTTCTGGCGTAGACGGCAACCTTGGTCACGTGATCGGCCAGGCCTTCGGCATGCTCGGTGGCGAGCTGGGTCCCGGTCATGACCTGCTCTCCGCCGTCCAGAATCCCCAGTCGGGCGGCGATTGCCTTGCCGGTTGCCGGGTGGTCGCCGGTGATCATGACCGGAGTAATACCGGCGGTCCGGCACGCCTCTACGGCGGCATGGGATTGGGGCCGCGGAGGGTCTGCCATGGCCGCCAGCCCGTAGAGCACGAGATCCTGCTCGGCTTCGACCACATGGCCCAGCTCGCCGTCGGGGACGGCGCGGCCTGCGAGCGCCAAGACCCGGTATCCCTCGGCGGCAAACTCGGCAGCCTGGTCGAGTACTTCTGCTCGCAATTCCGGGGTCAGGTCGACGTTGCCCGTCCCCACGGCGACATGCTCGATCGACTCGATGGTTGCCTCAATGGCCCCCTTGGTCGCCACCAGACCGGCGTCGCCGTTGCCGGTGCGATGAACGGTGACCATCCGCTTGCGATCGGAATCAAACGGGATCTCGGCCGTGCGGGGGTACTCCTGGTTCATTCGTTCCTTGTCGAACCCGGCCTTGGCCGACAACGCCAGCAGCGCACCTTCGGTCGGATCGCCGACCACATCCCACTCGCCACCAGCTTCGGTTGGCGGCACCAGCACGGCATCGTTGCACAACGCCGCTGCGGTCAGCAGCCGGGCCATCGGAGTTCCGACCTCGACGCCGGCTCGATGACCATCAACCGTGATCTCCCCCGCCGGCTCGTACCCCGACCCGGTGACATCACCCTCCTGGCCCGTCGTCCACACCTTCTCGACCAGCATCCGGCCCTCGGTCAGGGTGCCGGTCTTGTCGGTGCAGATCACGGTCACCGACCCGAGGGTCTCGACGGCCGGGAGCTTGCGGATCAGGGCGTTGTGCCGAATCATCCGTTGGGCGCCCATGGCCAGCCCAATCGTGACCACGGCGGGGAGCGCCTCGGGGATGGCCGCTACCGCCAGGCTGACCGCAACCAAGAACATCTCCTCGGTGTCCTCCCCACGGGCGATACCGACGAGGAAGACAACGACGGCGATGATCACCGCAGCGGCGGCCAGCCAGCGGCCCAGGACGGCGAGTCGGCGCTGCAGGGGGGTGCGCGGGGCCTGATGGGCCTGGAGCAGACCGGCGATCTGGCCCAGGGCCGTGTCCATCCCGGTTCCCACGACGATGCCGCGGGCCCTGCCGTAGACAACGGCGGTCCCCTTGAAGACCATGTTGCGGCGATCTCCCACCAACTCTCCGGACTCCGCGGGGATCACGTCGGGGGTCTTGTCGACGGGAACCGATTCTCCGGTCAACGCCGCCTCGTTCACTCTCAGGTTGGGGCACTCCGTCAGCCGGGCATCGGCAGCAACCACATCGCCGGCGTCGAGCACGAGGAGGTCGCCGGGGACCAACTCGGGAGCGGTAACGGTCCGCTCAGCGCCATCGCGAATGACGCGGGCACTTGGCGCCGACATCGTGCGCAATGCGGCCATGGCTTGCTCGGCCCGGTACTCCTGGAAGAACCCTATGGCCGCATTGAGGACGACGATGGCACCGATGACGATGGCGTCGGTCGGCTCGCCGATGGCCACCATGATTCCGGCGGCCACGAGCAGGACCACGATCATGGTGTTGGCGAACTGCGCCAGGAAGATCCGCCAGGCAGGCTGCGTGGCACCTTCCTCGAGTTCGTTGGGACCGTACTTCTCCAGGCGCTCGTCGACCTGGACCGCGGTCAACCCGCGCTCCGGATCGGTGTCGAGTTGCGCAGCAACCGCTCCGGTGTCGTCGGCCCACCACGGCTGAGCCTCGGGAGACACGGAAGTCGTCACGGGTCCTCTTTCGTCGGCAACGGGCTAAGCCTAAATCGAACCTGAATCGTCGGAGGCAACCGGGCGTACCTCGACACGCCGTACCCTGCGACGTGTGGCCTCCATCACCTCGAACTCGTAGCCGGAGGAGGTGACAACATCGCCAACTCGAGGAATGGTCCCGGCCCGGTCGGTGACCAAGCCACCGACGGTGTGCCAGTCGCCGCGGCGAAAGGTGGCACCCAAGGCGTCCTCGAGGTCGTCGACGTCGGCCGTGGCGTCGACGCTCCACAACCCGTCACCGATCTCTTGGATCGGCACAACCCGGACCTGGCCCTCATCGGACACGTCACCGACGAGTTCGGCGACCACGTCCTCAATGGTGACGATGCCGGCCGTCCCCCCGTGCTCATCGACCGCCACGGCGAAGTGCTGGGCTGCCCGCTGCATCTCGCGCAGCAGCCGGATCACGCGTTTGCTCTCCGGCACGATGAGCACCGGCTGCATCACCGACTCGACCGCGTGCCGCGATCCCTCGGCCATGGCCTCCGCCAGGTCACGGAGACGCACGACGCCGATGATGTGGTCGAGGTTGTCGTTGTACACCGGCAACCTGCGATGTCCAGAGTCGACGGCAGCATCCAACGCCTCACGGATACTGCTCGCGGCAGGGATGCCAACGATGTCGATCCGCGGAACCTGAATGTCGTCGACGCGAATGTCCCCGAGATCAAAGGCGCGTTCCATCAGCTCGACATCGGACTCGTCGATGGTGCCGGTCGAGGCGGCCTCTGCCGCAAGGTGGCGCAACTCCTCCTCCGAGACGCCGACGGGCCCGGCGATCCCACTACCGGGGACCTGAAGGTCGGCGAAGGCCACCAACAACGAGACAACGGGGCGCAGCACCCGGGCCAGACCCCACACCGGGCCGGCCACCGCTTTGGCGACCCGCATCGGTTGGCGGACCGCAAACGTCTTGGGGATCGCCTCGGCGTACACGAAGAGCACAAGCGTGAGAGCAACGGAACTCAGGGTGATTCCGAGGCTGCCGAAGTGGCGTTCGGCGAACACCCCCATGATGGTCGCCGCTCCGATCTGGACGAGGAGCACGACCAGCAGGACCGTGTTCATCACCCGGGGCAGATCATCGAGACAGTCGAGGACGCGCACGGCGCGCCGGTCGCCCTGATCCGCTTGCACCGCGGCCCGTACCCTCGGCACTCGCAACAGCGAGGCCTCGGCCGCAGCGAGGAACACGGCGATCAGCAGCAGTACGACAATCGCGGCGATGAGCAGGATATCGATGGACACGTCTCCCTCAGGATATGGCGAGGAGGCTCTAGGTTCTACTCGGGCGAGCCGAACTCGTTTGCGCCGCCTCGACGACCTGCCGGAAAGGTCACGTACCGGCGCTGTCGCCGGACGGTCCGACGAACGGCAACAATGACCGGATGGACCACGCAACCCCGCCGGCCGACCGGGACCGCGCCGCGCTGAGCGACGCTGCCCTCAATCGGCTGCTCGCCGCCGGTGGAACATGGGTCCACGGACCGCTGACTTCCGTGCGCCACGAACGGATCGGGACCGACTACGGGCTGAGTGGTCGGGTGTACCGCGTCGCCGCGATCGCAGCCGATGGCTCACCGGTTTCGCTGGTCGCAAAGTTCGAGCCTGCCACCGAGATCGGCCGGGCTGTCGCATTCCGCATGGCCAACGCGTCGGTCCTCGGTGGTTTGATTCCGGCCTCGTACGGCGCCGAGGTCGACCACGCCGCCGGCCAAGGCGTCATCCTGCTCGAGGACATCCACCCTGCGACCCAAGGAGACGATCTCCTCGGCTGCTCCCGGCACCAGGCACTCGACATCGCCGCCGTCGTTGCCAACGTCCACGCATCAACCCGCAAGTACGCCCCCCACGACGCTCGGGCAGCTTGGGGGACGCCGGTGTGGGAAACCGACCGCTGGCAAGACCGGCTCCGGGTCGCAGCCGCCCGCTATCCGGACCAGTTCACCACCGACGTCGTGGCGGCGTTGCGTCCGCTCAACAGAGCCGCCGGCGAAGCAATCGGGGCACTTGCCACCTCCGCGATGACATGGGTCCACCGCGACTCGCATCCGGACAACGTGCTGTGGCGAGACGACGGGAGCCCGGTGCTGATCGACTGGTCGGGAGCCGAAATCGGTCCCCCAGCCATCGACCTTGCCGTCCTCCTGACGAGCCTGACCTTCCGGGCGAACCCGCCGCTTGAACCGGAGGAACTGCTGGCGCGCTATGCGGACGAGTCGAGCGCAGCAGGGGTTCCCACCACCGTCACCGCCGTGACTGCATCGGCCCGACGTGCCTTAGTTCCCCACCTGCGAGGCATGGTCGGATGGGTGGGCATCCGTGCCACTCCCGCACCTGTTGGCCGTCACGCCGCGTTGCGCGATGTGGCCGCGGGTCGGGTGGTTGCGGCCCTGCGCTGGCTCGGAGCCTGAGCTCAGTTCCGGTCGGCGCGATAACTCCCCAGCACCTGGAGGTGGGCCAGAGTCGCGGGCGGCGGATCGATGACATGGAGCAGCCCTTCGGGACCCGGATCGTGTTCGAGGTCGACGAAGAACCGGTAGCTCCACGCCTCATCCGAAGGACGCGACTCGATCCTGGTGAGGTTGGCGCCGCGCAGGCCGAGCTCAGTGAGGGCAAGGGCCAGAGCACCGGGACGGTGCTCGGTGATGAAGACCATGGTGGTCTTGTCGTCGTCGGGATCAACCTGTGGCGCGCCTGGGGCCAACACCACGAAGCGGGTGGTGTTGTGGTCGCGATCCAGCACGTTCTCCGCCAGGACGATCAGCCCGTGGGGAGGGCCGGCTTCTGGCGGGGCCAGCGCCGCAGTGGCGGGGTCAGCCGCTGCCGCCACTTCACGTACTGCGCCGGCCGTGTCGTGGCGGGGCACCGCCTCGACCTCCAACTCGAGCAGGCGCGCTTCGGCCTGGGCCAGCGCCTCGGGGTGGGACTTGACCAGCCGCAGCCCCTCGACCGTTGCCCCGGGTACGCCGAGCAATGCGTGGCGGACTTCGACGAGATGTTCGGCGATGATCGAGATCGGTCCGTGGTCTTTGGTACCGGGGAGCCGATCCAGCACGGGCAGGACGCTGCCGGTGGTGGAGTTCTGCACCGGCAGCACCAGGCGCTCGACGAGGCCGTCCTCGAGGGCGGCGAAGGCGGCGACGAAGCTCGGGAGTCCGATGTGCTCGTCGGAGGGGAACAGCTCATTGGCTGCCCGGAAGCTGTACGAGTGGGGTTCGCCCTGGTATCCGATCCGCATGACGGGGAAGAGTAGGCGGCTCATCGACGGGCGCCACTCCCGCTATCCGGTAGCGTGCGGTGATGGGCGTATTTCTCGCCGCCCTTGCCGCGGCGTTTGCCGGCACGGGTGACTTCCTGGGAGGTCTGGCGAGTCGTCGGGCCAACACCTGGGCGGTCGGCACGTGGAATCACGTTGCCGGGGCCATCACCGTTCTGGCGATTGCCCCGTTCCTCGATGGAGAACTCACCACAGAACTGATCTGGTGGGGATCGTTGGCCGGGATCGGTGGAGCCATCGGGGTCATGGGGCTGTACAGCGGGTTCACGCGCAGCGACGTCGCCGTCGTGTCCCCCGTCGCTGCGGTGGGGGCGGCAACGTGGCCCGTGGTGTGGAGCATCGTCACCGGCGATTTCCCCACCGGGTTGGTGGTCGCCGGAATCGTCGTCGGCCTCGCCGCGATTTGGCTGGTGAGTGGGGGGAACCGGCAAGTGCTTGCCGGCGACCGCGAGGGTCTGAAGTTCGGTCTGATTGCCGGTCTCGGCTTCGGCGCCCAGCTGATCTTCCTGAGCTTCACCGCCGACGGTTCGAGTATCTGGGCCTTGCTGCCGTCGCGGATTGCCGGCGGGATCCTGATTGCCATCGTCGCGCTCGCGCTCGGGAAGAGCCTCGCCCTCCCCCGCAACGCCAGGGTTCCCGGACTTGCGGCAGGGTCATTGACCGCGATCGGAAATGGCTTCTTCATCATCGCCACCGGGCTCGAATCGCTCGCGGTCGCCACAGTGATCGCGGCAATGTTCCCGGCGACCACGGTGCTCCTCGCGCGGTTGGTGTTCCATGAACGTCTCACCACCAGGCGAATCGTCGGCCTGGCGCTGGCGCTCGTGGCGGTGGCACTGGTCTCGGTGGGCTGAGGGTTTTGAACGAACGCCGTGCGGGATTGCGCCGGCGTGGGAACACTTGGTCCTGAACGTTGCGGCAAGCCCAAGCTGGCACTGTTCTGCAGCCCCCTAGCGGTTCTACGAGAAGGCCGGTACCCGGCCGCGCTCGCCGACGTGTTCGAGAACGATGCCCGAAGATCATCACCGCGGGCCCCAGCGACGACCATGCCTGCGATTCAAAGCGGAATGGCTGTCCCTACCGCGGCCGAGACCGCGGCTTCACGGTGGAGGTTCCCCCCGGGCGTTGGCGACAAGCTGCTCGAAGCGGTGATTGACCACGTCGAGGCGGAAGTCGAGCATGTCGGGTGGGTCCCGAAGCGGCTTGGGAGTGTGCTCCCCACCTTGGGGAGTGATCCAACGTAGTTCGCCGTCGGGTCGACCCACCATGACCCAGCCTTCGTCGTGGAGCATCCGGTGGTGGTAGCCGCACAACACGATGAGGTTGTCGAGATCGGTCGGCCCGCCGTGAGCCCAGTGCACGATGTGATGAACCTGCGTCCAGCGGGTGCGGCGGCAACCCGGGAATCGGCAACCGCCATCCCGCTGGCGGACAAGACGCTCCAGCCAGAAGGGAATGCGGCGGGTCGTCCTCCCCACGCCGATTGGGGTGCCGTCGTCGGTGGTGGTGATGAGTTGGATCCGCCCGTCGCATGACAGGCGTTGCGCTTCGATAGCCGATATGACGGGACCAAACTCGACGTCGGCGGTCGCTTCGCTTCCGGGTACGAGGGCCGAGAGCGGAGCGTGGACAACGACCGTGGCTCGGTCGGCGTTTGAGGCGCCACCGAGGGACAGTGATGCCATCTGAATGAGTGCATCGGCGGCGCGCTCCTCAAACGGCCTCCATAGGCCGCTGAACGAATCGTGAGGAGCAGTGAGCGCTAGGTGCTGGACGGCCTTCTCGAACAAAGCGCCGTCGACACCGGGAAGGGCGCCCTCGAAATAGAGCCACCGCTGTTCGTCGTCCCACCACATCTCAACTCGGCGGTGGAAACGATCTTCGGCAACCTTCGGCTGGGGGCGCGGTGTCTGCTGGCGGGCCGCTCGTTCCAACTCCGCCGCCGGCGTGTCCAACACGGCGTCGACCACAATCGACTCGTCCTCGGGATCGAGGTAGCGAAGCAGTGATTGGGCTTGGTCGAACGCCAAGCTCCCTTCTGCCAACCGTTGGGCAATGACCGGAAAGTCATCCAGCTTGCGAGCGGCACGCACCCAAGCACGGGCGGTGCGGGGAGCGACCTGAAGCTCAGCGGTGAGCCAAGAAACCAGTCCTGTCGCTCCGGCCCCGTAGACACCATCCTGAGCCGCCGCCCCGACCTCCGCCAGAATCCCGGCGAGCGCCTGCGTCATCAGAGCATGCTGGCCGGCGATCCGCTCAGTGCGGCAGCGAGACGCCGTGCTCGACAACGACATATGCCCAACCTCCATCGTCGATGGACCTACCAGTTGGGGAAGCTGCAACCAACGTATCAAGGACGGGTGACAGATTTGGCCGCTCCGTGGCGTGGTGACCTGCGGCTGACCGCGCTATCGCATCCGAAAGAGGATGTTGGCGATCTTCCATCCGTCCGGGGTCTTGACCAGTTGGAGGTAGTCGACGTACTCCAGAGACACCGTTCGAGCGCTTGCGATCTCTCCCGAGATATCGTCGACGATGATCGAGGACGACGCGTCCGGGTCGTCGCCGCCGCCCGAAGCGGTCAACTCGAGCATCCTTTGCTTCGTCACGACCCGGAGCGTGTGCGTATCCGATGCCTCGTCATGGATCGGGATCCGTTTGGCGAGATCGTCGTGCAACGCCCGATTCATGCGCGCCACGTCACCGAGGTACCAACCTTCGATGTAGTCGGCGGCGGCCGCCTCGACGGCGGCTGTCTCTTCTGAATCCATTACCCGAGGCTACCAAGGCGGCCGAGTGATGGCAGAGAGCGTCTGGAGCTACTCGGCCCAGGTAGCGTATCGGTATGTCACAGCGCAAGCAGGCCAGGCCCGCGTGACGGACCCTTCTGGAGACGAAGTATGAGTTGGGACATCTTCGTGCAGGACATTCCGCCCAACGCCCGTTCCGTCGCCGAAATCTCGGCCGACTTCACTCCAGAGCCAATCGGGAATCGGATCGACATCATCGCCCGCATCACAGAGGCGGTTCCAACGGCCGACTTCTCGGACCCAACGTGGGGTCGGATCGAATCGGACCAGTATTCGATCGAAGTCAACATCGGAGAAGCCGACCCGGTTCGCAGCTTTGCGTTGCACGTCAGGGGAGGTGTCGCCGCAGCGGACTTGGTCGCCGACATTCTGGACAATCTCGGCCTTCGGGCGTTCGATCTGGAGGCCCCGACCGGCATCTTCGACCGAGACACGGCCCGCGCCTCGATGGCACAGTGGCGCAACTACCGGGATCAAGCCCTCGAGCAATGACCACCCCGTTCGACCGGCCACCCGCCTGGGTACGGGAATGCGGTCTGCCAACTGATGGTCTCGCCGTCGAAGACGGCGGTCGGGCCTGGATTGGCCATCGATGGCGCTCTCTCGTGTCGTTTGGAGCCCGTAGGGGCGTGCTGGTCTAGGAGATGTCGGCTGGGGTGAGGTTCGCGCCGGTGACGAAGTTGTAGGCGTCGACGAGAATCTGGATGGTGACGTCGAGCTCATCGAGTGTCTCGGGGCTGTAGACCATGACCACACCGTCCCAGAAGCCGTCGCGCTCTACCCACGGGTGGAGTTCCCCCCAGTTCTTGTCCTCTACCTCGATCGCGGAAAGGACCGCGAGCCACACGTGGAGGCTGCCGTCGGGATGGATGTGGGCGAACTCGCTACTACCCGCGAGGACGTCCGGGCGTGCGAGGTCGAAGCCGTCGGAGAATGCGAGGCCACGGGCACCTGGGAGCGAGCGATCGGATGGGAGGTTTTCGACTCCAGGAAGCTGAAAAGCGCGGCGTCGCAACTCCGTGTCGACGGCCGGGACGGGTTCGGCGTCGAGCTGGACGTGGGGAACGCTTCCGGTTGTCTGGCGAGGCGGCCCTTCGCGCTCCGGGAGTTCCAGTGTGCCGCTGGTGGGCGCTGCCGTCGCGGGTATCTCGCGCTCCGACGGCTCTGTCACAGCCGGCGCCGGCTCCCCACCCGAGCACGCACCAACAACCATCGTCGCCAGGACCAAAAGGAGGAATGTCGCCGCTGAGTTGTTTCGGGCCATAACTGCCTTGCTTTCTCAGCGGTCTTCCGAACGCACACACATGGAGGCCGTGACGGTGTCAAGGGATGCTTGGCTTGCGGTGTCCATGTCGTGCACTCCGATCTCGCATCAGTCTTTGATGCTACGCGGTCCGCCGCGAAGGATCTGACCAGCGACTCAAGACCCAGCCGCCGCTTCGCTACCAGCGGATTTGTCTCTGCCCCCTAGCAGCCGACATCGATTCCGAGGGAGTCGACTTCTGCAAGAGCGTCGGCGAGGCTGAGTGGCACACCGTGGATTGAGACGATGGTCATCGGCAGTTCGGAGTTGCAGCTGGCATCGATGAGTCCGGTGGTGCGAAGGGCTTCGAAAAAGATTGACGGTCCGGGCAGAGCGACTGTGAACCCGAAACCTCCGTTGTAGAGGTCGCCGTTGACCACGAATACCTCATCACCGGTGTTGATGGCGGTCACCAGCATGTCCCCAGCATGAGGACCGGGAACGCTGTAGGCCGTGATCGTGTTGACGTCATCGTCCAGTGTCAAAGATGATCCTTCGGCCACTTCACGGACCACAGCATCGACTGGTGACTGAGACAGTGCATCGGGGCGGATGATCGACTCCGCCGTCAGAACCCTGCCCCAAAGATCACCTACACCAGGTCCCACCACCAATTCGGCACCGGCCGCCACAACCGAACGCACGCCTGAAGCGTGGTCGACATGGTGGTGAGTCTGGACAATATGGCTGATGGGCTGGTCCGATATCTCGCTGGCAACGTCGATCAGGGTCGACCCGTGGGCCGGAGAGAGTGGAGCTTCCAGCAACACGAGCCCATCGGCTTGTTCAACGATTACCGAGCCGGTGTCAGCCGCAACATGATGGACACCGGGCGCCAGCTCGACGACAGCCGCAATCGGCTGTTCCGGGAAGTAGGTGAAGCCAGCTCCAAAGAAGCTGAGAACAAGGTGATGGGATTGTTGTCCGAACTCGGCCAACGCCGGGTCGTAGGCTGTTGGATCGGCGAGAGCCAGGTTGTCGAAGTGGTCGGCTGGGAACCGCTGGTTTGTGGCGAACGAAGTCCGGTTTTCTACCCAGATCGACAATCCATCAACCACGAGCTCGACCTGAGCCGGGTAGGGCATGCCCTCGCTTCGTTGCCAGTCGCGGTAGTGGACCTCGACCTCCACGTCGCGGACCAGCGGGTTGCTCTCCGTTGTGACCAGCTTGGAGATCAGTGCCGTGCGCTGATCCACATAGAGACGGATTGGGGCAACGTCGTTGTCGAACGTGAGCACCCGGTGGGGGCGGCCATCCAGCTTTGTTATCCCGCCGACGGTCACAGCGTCCGGATTCTCAACGGCCTCAGCCAACAACAATTGGGGATTGAACAGCATCTGCTGTCGCCACAGGGCGCTCACGTGCTGGGTCGCCAGGTCACCAGGAAAGGTGAACAACGCCTGGTCGGACAGATGGCCGATGTCTTGGTTCGCGACGATCGTGAAACTCTCCTCGGGGAAGAACTGGAACACTTCGAACAAAGGCTGACGGGTTACGTCAACCCTGATCAGGTTTTGATCGAGATCGATCGAGTAACTCCGGCTGTACGCGTCGGCTGCAACAACCTCACCGGGATCGAAGCCCTCGAACGAGACCCGAGCTTCCCCGCTCGCTTCGATCTGCAGGGAGGAAGTAGCAACCAGGGCCTCGGCTCCCCCAATGGCCTTGAACGCCCGGTTGAGCACGCCGTGCCCCGCCTTGCTCGGCGCGGCTGTCGCCGCGGAGAAGGACGAGACAGCGACCAAGGCCGCAACCGCCAACAAGATGATCCCTCGACTCATCCACCGCGAGCGGCCAAACGAGGGAGGAGTCGAGATCTGAGACAACATGGCCTCTCCATTCCTTAGGGATTTGAGCAACATAGTGTAGCTTAAACTACGGCGTGTAGTCTGAACCGTCAAGAGCGTCACCGGTTGGTCCTCTGGGTCCGGCCGATTTCCCGGGCGATCGACGTGCCGGACCGCGTGGGTGCGTGTGGTCGCCCAGA
>Ga0209567_10000592_pt1 | contig 19761 bp, 16 predicted proteins | sample COG_12_FD_184756 | JGI IMG/M metagenome (GOLD analysis project Ga0209567, IMG submission 184756) | Pelagic marine sediment microbial communities from the LTER site Helgoland, North Sea, for post-phytoplankton bloom and carbon turnover... | ecosystem: Environmental > Aquatic > Marine > Neritic...
GCTGATGTCTTCGGGGGGAATGAGACTCTGGTGCACGAGAACGATGATTCGCCGTCGCTTTAGAGTGGATGCCATGTATCCCGCCGGTGCAGAAGGTGCACTGTGTGCACCGTCAACATGATGGCAAAGTCGAGCTTCGTCTGACGCTCCCCCTTGGTGAGCCGGAGCCGGAGCTCGCGGCACCGGCCAATGATATCACGAAGCACCTGATCGACGGTGAACTGATATTCGCCCGTGAAAAGCGAAATCTGCTCGCGAATTTGGCGGCGGTTTCGGCGCAGAAACGAGGCCGCCGTCTCGTTGTTCCGATAGCGCGCGGAGTCGCTGAAGATCTTGAGCAGGTCTCGATCGTACTCGTCGCTGAAGCCGGGACTGTAGTGATCCTGACGCCGTTCGTAGTGACGCCGCAGCGTGTGGCGGAGCCGCGGCAGTGAGTAAGGGCGGGCGCGCGAGCTCACCTGAGGCTTCTTGTCGGAGAGGTCGGCGGCGAGCTCCTCGATGTATTCGAGCTTGTCGAGTGCCGACGAGTGCGCGTACTGCCTCCTCCAATTGGAGCGCGGGGCGAGCCAGACCGCGAAGGTCTCGGCGAAATCCTCCACCGGGTGGGCCTGCGCGTACCAGCCGTCCAAGTGTTCCACGAAGCCTCTGCTCAAGGGGTTTGGCCGATAGAAGTCCGGATAGGGCTCCGACGCCCGGCCAAATGCGCGTTGCCAAAGCTTGCGCCGCTGCAGGTTGTAAGCGTGTTGCAGAGCATGTCCGGCTTCGTGGCGTAGCAGACGCATGCATTCGACGCGGGTGCCACCTTCCACCTCGAACATCATCTGACGTTCGAGACGCATGAGCCGCGGATGCGCGAGGTAGAACGGTATGCCAACGCCAGGAATGCCATCTGGAGAGCACCACTCGTCGCTCAACCAGGCGTGAAGGCGAAAACGCCGAAGCCCGGCGTCGTCCAGCTCTTCGCGAAGGCGTCCCACGCAGTCTTCCAGCCACGTATCGGCGACTGTGAGACCCAGCTCACTGAGGCGTACATCGAGGAGCTCCTCAGTTGGCAGGCTTTCCCAATCGACGGGCACAACCCGAGCAGCTTGACGTATCTATCTTCGCTGGACAACAGCCGTGCGGCGCTCAATCCCACTCGTGGCAGTAGGTGCCCGTCCAATCGTCCAAGCAGTGGCACTCGTAGGACCCGTACTCGTTCGCGCAGCTCTCAGTCCCGAAGGGGTTACAGAGCCCAAGACCGAACGCGCACTCGTCGATGTCGTCGCATACGAGCGAGGGTGTCTCCCAGCTGCCATCGGCTTGGCAGACCACGCTGGCGAACCCGGGGCCGAAGCCCCACTGGCAGCTGAACACGACCACGTCGCCGAACTCCGTGCCGGTGATGTCACCCGTTTCAGCGTTTTCAGGAGGCTCCGGCGGGTTTCCGCACCCGATTGGCACGTTGCAGTTGGTCCCTTCGAAGCCCGGATCGCAGTCGCAGACCACCGCATCCGAGCTGTCATCGCAGCTCCCATTGATGCAGGCGTTCGGCGTGGCACAACTTAGCAGCTGCACACTGCACAGGCCGTTGCTGTCGATGGCCCATTCCTCGTAGCAGTTGCACGACGATGAGCGAACGCGATCGAGGCACTCGCCTTGGAGGCAGTCGACCCCGGCGCAATCGTCAATCCATTCGGCGCAGGTGGGACCCGCGTAGTCGACAGGTCCGCAGACGCACTCGCTCCCCACGCAGACCCCGCCGTTCTCGCAGGCAGGCGTACATGCAGCCCGCGGACCGGGGCCCTCCAATCCGGCCAGCCCGGATCGATCTGCGAAGCAACCGCTCACGGCGGCCAGCAGGACGAGCAAGCACGCACGAAACTTTCCGTTTACCCCCTGGCGCACACTTCAATGAATCAGACCCGATTCACGCTTGCCAGGGTCACATGTGTGATTCTGTGGGACCGGCTACCAGGGAAGCCGTTCGCCGTTGGCGTGCCAGAACCCGCCCGAGTCCTGCAGTCGCAGCTCGTCGATGCGCGCGATCAATCCTTCGGCCGATTCCTCGGTGGGAATCCCGTGATGACCCGTCATTTCGGTAGCGACCATGCCGGGGTGCAGGATGGCGACCGAAATGCCCTTGCTGCAGAAGTCGTGGGCGAGGTTCACTCCAGCCATGTTCAATGCCGCTTTCGCCATGCGGTAGCCGTAGTAGCTGCCCGAGCCATTGTCGCCGATCGAGCCCATGCGACTGGTGATGAGGATGATCTTGGAGCCCCCCGAGAGATGTCGGTGCAGGATCGAGGTCACCCGCAGGGCGCCCAGCGTGTTGACCTCGAACTGCCTGCGGATCTGATCGAAGTCCAGGCTGTCGAAGGATTCGTTCCCAAAGATCCCGGCGTTGTTGATCAGGATGTCGATCTGCTTGTTGCCGAGCTCCCGTGATACCGATTCGAGCGCCGCGCTGTCGGTCACGTCGACGTTCTCGAACAGCCGAACGCCAAGTGCCTCCAGCTCCGGGCTTCCGCGACGACATACGGCGATGACCTCGTCGCCGCGCTTGCGGAGCTGCCGGCTAAGCTCGAGGCCGATGCCCCTGTTTGCGCCAGTGATGAATACCGTTGCCATGAAGCCTTCCTCGATCCGAAGGCTATCATAGGGCTCCTAGCGGTTTGTCGAGCCCAGTTGACTCAACGAATGGGAACGCAGAGCCGGTCCCCCGCGACGAACTCGCAGCCGAAGCCCGCCGGCACGTCGCAGTCGGCGTCGATTTCACAGCGCTCGAGGCAAACCCGCGAAGTGAGCGGCCCGCCAAGAATCGCATGGTCCACACAGGCGCCCGGCAAGCCATTGAACTCCGAAATCGGGCAGTCGAGGTCGTCGAAACAGTCAACTGTGCAGATCGCGTTGACGAAATCGGTGTAGAGGTCGCCGGGCAACGCCAACTCCTCGCAATACCGGCCAGCGAAGCAGTCGACATTCGAGTAACAGACCTCGTACATGATCGCTTTGGGAGCGGGTTCGAAGACGTCTTCGTAGTCCCCAACGAAAATACATCCTGAAAGCATTGAAGCGAACAGTGCGATCCCCAACCAAGTGAAGCGTTGAATCGTAGTAAGTTGCATGGCGAAAGTCCTCTCCATACCCAGACAGACGTACCACCCCGCGTCCCGATTCAACGGAGCGCTTTTCCCTCTGATTCTCGACAAATCCCACCAGGGCGTTCGCTTCCCCATCGTCTCCGCAATGGTGGTATCGTCATCCAACGTGACGACCAGTGTGCCTGGAGCTCAGCATGCGAGCGGACCACCGCGGAGTCGACTTGTCCTAGCGCCGCGCAATCGTCACGCTCGACGGCTGCTACACCTGCAACTTGGTCGGCAGGTTGTCCCGCTCCACCGCCCCCGCACTATCGTCCGGAAGGCCTTCGGCCGGTAGTTTGTCCCGCTCCACCGCCCCCGCACTATCGTCTATGTGACGGGCTGCTCGGAGGCCTGAGTAGACGCAGTCGGCGATCGACAGGCCGCTTACGTACTGGCGTGAGCAAATACCAACTGCGTTCCGGCCTGCAGCGTAGAGGCCGGGGACGACCCCTCCGTTCTCGCTGAGGACTTGGCCTGTCTTCTCGTCGACGGCCAGGCCGCCCAGGGTCATCACTGCGCAGAGGTGCCGCTTCGAGCCGAGGGAGCAGTCGATCGCGTAGTACGGCCCTTCGCGCATGGGGTGCACGCTGTCCGGGGCTTTGTGGAACCGATCGGAGCGAATGCCCTTGGCTACGGCGTCGTTCTCATCGAACGTCTTTTGAAGCGCTTCCCGTGGCACATCGAGCATCTTGGCGAGGGCGTCGACGTCTTCGGCTTTCTTGCAGTTGAGGTAGAGGTTCATGAGCGCGGCCGCCCGCTGAAACCACTGGAGCTCACCAGGTCTGGACTGTTCGCGGGCGAGCTTCTTGAGCTCCTCGTCGATGATCAGCGTGGCGATGCCGTGGTTCTCCTCGACCATGGCTTCGCCGATCTTCGCCCCGTACCAAAACTCGTTTGCGAAGCGCGTTCCGTTGCCATTGACGAGCACGCCCTGAGCGAATGCATTGGGTGGGTAGAGAAATCGCCACGCCGAGGCGCGGTGCATCTGGTCAAGCCTGCCGCCCACGCTTTGGCCGAGCCGGATCCCCACACCGTCGTCGCCAGCGGTTCCGAGTGGCAGGCCGGGAACGAACTCCGGCACGTGCTCTGCGACCATCTCACGATTGAAGACGAAGCCGCCGGCGCAGAGCATCAGGCCTCGCCGGCACCGAACGCGCCGAGGCGACGAATGTTTGTCCTCGATGGAGTTACAGCGCTGGCGGAGCCATCCGGCGAGGCGCGGAGCGATTTTCGCGATCGTCGTCTCCAAGTTGTGTAAACGCCGGTGGGCCCCCCGCCAGAAACCCGAACGTATGGTTTGATACTCGGCGCCAACCACTGCGCCGGATTCGTCGATAATCAACCGGCTGACGCGCGCCTGGAGCTCGATGCGCACTCCGTGTTCAATCGCGGTTTGCCGGAGTGGTTCGATGATGCTCGCGCCCGGAAAAGCTCCACCATCGGGGCGGTGGCCTCGCGGCACCGGCTTCGCGTGGTCGCTGTAAGGAGGAAAGGGCTCGTTCCCGGAGTAGTAGAGATGGTATTCGTTCGTCGGATACGAGGTTTTGACGGGGCAGAGGTTCGGTAGGAACGGGACTCCGCGGTCGGTCAGCCACTTTACATTGCCAGCGCTGGTTTCGCAGAAGTCGCGCAGCGTGTCCTCGGAAACAGCGTCCTGCACCTCCATCGATAGGTACCGGTACATGTTCTCCACCGTGTCCTCGACACCGGCTTCTTTCTGGATGTGCGTGCCGCCGCCGGCGTAAAACACACCGCCGCTGATCGAAGTTGCGCCACCGCCCTCGAAGCGGTCTAGCAGGAGGACATCTGTGCCGCGTTCACGTGCTTCGATGGCGGCAGCAATGCCCGCCGCGCCCAGGCCCACCACGACCAGGTCGGCAACGTCATCCCACTGCGCGCCTTCCACGTCTTTGACTACGATTGGCGTCAGGCCGCTCATAAGGATTGCGCAAGCTAGCACGTCGGTTCAAGTTCGGTAGCGACTCATGGAGCTCCCCGTTGATCCAAATCAAGTCGGTCCCGTCTGCCTGGTGACCGGCGGCAATGGCTACGTTGGCAAGCACCTGATCCGCCGCCTCTTGGAGTTGGGTTGTGAGGTCCGGGCCCTCGATCTAGCGCCGCTTCAGGGCGATGCGCGCGTGACGAGCATCGTCGGCGATATCCGGCGAATGAGCGACGTCGGCCCGGCCTGTGAAGGTGTCGACACCGTCTTTCACACCGCGGCGATCATCAACACCCTCACCCTTGCACGGGCAAGCGTTCGTCGGCAGGTGTATGGCGTCAACGTCCAGGGGACCGAATGCGTCATCCGCGCCTGCCAAAACGCCGGCGTGAAGAAGCTCATCTTCACGAGCTCCATCACCGTTGCCGTCGACGGTCCGATTCGCGAGGGAGACGAGACGACGTCCTATGTCAGAGACGGTGGCCTTCCCGACCTCTACTCGCAGACCAAGAGCCGAGCTGAAAAGATGGTTCTCGAAGTGGACAACCCCGATGGCCTGCGCACTGCGGCGGTTCGACCGGGTGGTGTGTGGGGACCTGGTGAGGGTGCCATGATGGTGCGTGATTTTCTCGAGCATCTCGCCGCTGGTCAGTTCAAGGCCACGATTGGCAACGGGAAGTCGGTGACCGACAACGTTCACGTCGATTCGGTGGTCGATGTCCATTTTCTGGTGGCACAGAAGCTCTCCGAAGATCCAGGCCTCGTCGCCGGCGAGGCGTATTTCGTGAGCGACGACGAACCGACCAATCCAGTGATTTGGTATCGTCCGATCGTCGAAGCACTGGGATACGCCTGGCCGAAAGTGCACATTCCATACCCGGTCGCCTACGCGTTGGCGTACTTGGGAGAAGTCGCGCACTACTTTGGCGGTCCGTTTCCAACGGTCACGCGCCGGGGAGTACGGTCCATCTGCTGTGACGCATCCTTTCGCGTCGACAAGGCGCGAGCCCACCTCGGCTACGAGCCGCGAACGAGCGCCGCAGCAGGCATTCCGGAGCTGATGCACGAGTTTCGCGCGACCCACGATCGCTTGAAGGCGGCGCAATGATCAAGCTCATCTACTTGGTTTGGCCTCGCCAGCCAATGGAACCTGACGAACGCCGTGTCGCCTTGCTCGAGCGATGCGCACCGAAGCTTCTCGAGTCGGGCGCGCGGTATCTCTTGATGAACATCGATGACGACTTCGCCGCCGTGCCGTCACCGACGCCGACGACCAAGCTCACGGATCCATTCGCGGCCGAAGTCAGCATCTGGGTCGACGATCTCGACGCACGCGGTGCCCTCGAAGGAATTCTACTGGATGCGGATTTCGACATCGCTGGCTATCGCGTCCGCGAGCACCTGTACACCGACTATGGAGGCAACGAGCACGGCGCGCCCCGCGATTGGCCTGATGGAGAGCGCTCGCCGTACCTCATTTCGGTGACCCCGCTCGAGCGTCCAAAACGCATCCCTAAGGACCGCTGGATGCGACACTGGTTCAATCGTCAGGGGCCGATGTCGGAAAAGATGCAGCCCCGAGCTCGATATGTCCGAAACGTGGTCGAGGAGGTCCTCACTGCTGGCGCATTCCCGTACGAAGGAATCGTCGAGGAATCCTGGCCGTCGCCAGAGCACATGACGAACCCGTACACCTTTTACGGCGCTCGCAATCGATTCGAGCTCATCAGAAACATGGGCATCATGGCGATGAGCGTTGCGGCCTTTCTTCCGATTTGGAAGATCACCAGCGTCACCACGAGCGAGTATTTCCTACGCAGCCCGCACGCTTAGAGCGTCGTTTTCCGCTGGACCTCGGGCACGCCTCTATGGGTACACTCCTCACTCCAATGAAAACCGATCGACGTGATTTCCTCAAGCTATCCGTGGCCGGAGCAGCCGCGCTATCGACGATGAGCGCTGGTGCAACCTTGTCGGGATGCACATCGAGCGGGCCGGAGTCTGGGATGAAGATTCTTCGCCCCGAAGACGTGGAGCTTTTACGCGCGCTCACTCCTGCGGTGATGAAAGGCAAAATCGCGCCGGGTAACTCCGCGGAGATCGACAAGACCATTCAGTCTTTCGACACGTTGATGGTGGACATGTCGGAGCCGGTCGTTGCAGAAGTGCTTCAAGCCTTCGACGCGCTGAGTTTCGGGCTGAGCCGCGGACTGATGACCGGTCAATGGTCCAGCTGGTCCAAGGCCTCGTTGGAAGACGCCGAGAGTGCCCTCGCTCGTTTGCGGGACAGCGGCATCGGCTTGCTGAATGCGGTCTACGCCGCACTGATCAAGTTGATCATCAGTGCCTGGTATCTCATTCCGGAGAACGCGGCGACGACAGGGTACCCCGGCCCGCCCAAGAAGGTGGCGAGCCCCGCACCTACGGTAGCTCCTCCTAAGGAGGTCACGCCGTGACGGATCTATCGACGGTCACGCTTGGGAGCACCACCGATCCCTACAACAAGGCGGCCGAACGGGGTTGGAACATCACCGACGCCAGTCAGCTCACGGCGCCACTGGAGCTCGAAGCAGATGTCGTCATCGTTGGCACCGGGGCCGGCGGAGGCACAGCCGCCGAGACCCTTAGCAAGGCGGGCTTGAGCGTGGTTCTCCTGGAGGCAGGCCCGCTCAAAACCTCGAGCCAATTCGACATGCAAGAGCGTGCGGCGTACCGCGACCTCTATCAAGAGGGCACTGGCCGCGGCACGAAAGACCTTGGCATGGTGATCTTGCAAGGCCGTTCGGTCGGTGGCTCCACAACGGTCAACTGGACGACGAGCTTCCGCACCCCACCCGAAACGCTGAACTTCTGGGCGGAGCACATGGGAGTGAGCGGCTGCTCCGTCGAAGAGATGGCGCCGTACTTCCAGCACATGGAGCAACGCCTCAACATCCACAAATGGCCCCAGGCGCCAAACAACAACAACGCCATGTTGCAGCGCGCTTCCGAAAAGCTCGGCTACCCGTGGGCGACGATTCACCGCAACGTGCGCGGCTGCCTGAACCTCGGTTACTGCGGGCTTGGTTGTCCGGTTGACGCGAAGCAATCGATGCTCGTCACCACGATTCCCGGCGCGTTGGACAACAAAGCCAAGCTCGTCCACCGCGCGCGTGTCGTGCGCGTGCTGCGCGACGGTGATGTCGTGACGGGCGTCGAAGCAGAGGCACTCACGCCCAACGTCCGGGGCACGACCGGGCAGAAGATCAACGTCCGGGCCACCCGCACGGTTTTGGCGGGCGGCGCGATCAACTCGCCGGCGGTCTTGCTGCGCTCGAATGTCCCCGACCCGTACGGCCTCGTCGGAAAGCGAACGTTCTTGCACCCCACGACGCTGACGATGGCGGTCTATGAAGACTTGATCGACCCGTACTATGGCGCGCCGCAGTCGATCTACTCCGACCACTTTCAGTGGCAGAACGTTCATACTGGGCCGATTGGGTTCAAGCTCGAAGTGCCGCCACTTCAGCCCGCGTTTGCCGCCGGATTCTACGCGGCCGCAGGCGAAGAGATCACCCGGAGCATGGATCAGCTCAACCACACCCAATGCATGATCGCCCTGATGCGCGACGGCTTCCACGAAGAAAGCCAAGGTGGCGTGGTCGAGCTCAACGACAAAGGGCATCCCATCCTCGACTATCCGCTCAACGACTATGTCATGGAAGGCGTGCGGCGGGGGCTCAATGTGATGCTCGAGATGCAGTTTGCCACGGGTGCCAAGTCCGCGCGCCCTGCGCACAAGCAGGCAAAGCACTACATGTCGTGGAAAGAAGCTAAGGCAGCCGTCGCCAACCTCAACGTGGTCGCGCACAAGACAACGGTCGGCAGCGCACACGTCATGGGCGGCTGCCCAATGGGCGATGACCCAAAGCGAAGTGTCGCCGGCGTCGAGGGCAAGTTCCACCACCTCGACAACCTCTACGTCCTGGACGGCTCCCTCTTCCCGACGAGCATTGGCGCCAACCCGCAACTGTCGATCTACGGCCTCGTCTACAAGCTCTCCAGCAACCTAGCCAAACAGTTCCAAGCCTGAAAAAGGGGACTGTCCCCTTTTTGCTAGTCGAGGGTTTTTAGGAACTTCAGGAGATGTTCGTTGACCGCCTCCGGTTGCTCCTGCTGCGCAAAATGGCCGGCATTGGGGATGAGCTCGATGCCTCGCAGGTCGGAGACGCGGTTGGGCATCGTTTCGAGGGTCTTGGGGGTAGTGATCTGAAGGACCGGGTCCTTCTCGCCACAAAGGAACAGAGCAGGATGCTCGATTCTTGCGCGGCCGTAGTCCGGGTCGTGCTCCCAATTGAGGTCCATCGCGCGGTAGGAGTTCAGGCCGCCGATGAATGCAGTCTCGGGCCCCGTCTGCATGTACTCATCGACTAGATAGTCGAGGTCCGCTTCGCTGAGCCATGGCCACGGCAAGGGCTCTTTCGGATCGGCAAGCACGTCCAAGTAGCCGGTGCCCTCTGCAGGGAAGCGCTTGAAGTCGAGCAAGTTACCTCGCGCGCTCAACGCCCAATAGATGCGCTTCAGGAAGCGCCGAGGGTTGCGGCCGAGCTCCGCTTCGGCCGGCCCAACCTTCTGGAAGTAGTGCAGATGAAGGAAGTGGTTCTTTGCGATGGCCGCGTAGGTTTCGCTTGGCTTTGGGCCCTTCGGCTGCGCTTCTTTGATTTTCGTCGCGCTTCTCGGGGTCTCCTGCTTGTCTCGAGCAAATCCGACGCCGTACGGGACGGCTACGGATACGACGCCGCGGACTCGCTCCGGCGCATGAAGTGCCGCCGCCCATGCGGCTTGCGCACCGAAGTCGTGACCCACGAACACCGCTCGGTCTTCGTCTAGCGCGTCGAGGAGCCCGGTGAGATCGGCGACGATGGTCTGATTACCGTATTCGGTCGCGTCCACGGGGCGGTCGGTCCGGCCGTAGCCGCGCATGTCGACGGCAATTGCCCGGAAGCCGGCGTTGGCGACTACCGGCAGTTGATGGTGCCACGAGTACCAAAGCCCGGGAAAACCGTGGCAAAACAACACGGCCGGCCCCGTGCCCTGGCTGACCGCATGCATTCGAATCCCGTTGGATTCGATCTCTAGGTGCTCGGCGCTGCTCACAGCTGCTGTGCGCTACGGCTTCGCAGCTTCAGCTACGGCGTTGAGTAAGCTCTTCGAGAACATGCGCCCCGTCAGGTTGTCGCGCACCTTCTTGTGAGCTGCTTCCCATTCAGCCTTGGCATCGCCGGCTTCGACCGGTTCGATGCCCTTCTTCAAAACGACTGAGTAGGCCTTCTCGTCATCCTTGCGGATGGTCTTGTTGAGCAATTCGTGCGCGCGAGCGGCCGTGGAGTCGAATACTTCTTGAAGCTCGGGCGCAAGCTCGTCGTACTTGTCTTTGCGCATCACGGTGCCGCCCGCGATGATCGCCGAGTTGTGTGCGGTCATGTATTTCACGCGCGTGTACCACTGAAGAGCCACCGCAGTGAGCGCAGACGACGAAACCACATCGACCATGCGGGTTTGAAGCGCGGGATAGACCTCGGGCACACCAAGCCGGACTGCGCTTGCGCCAATGACCTGATAGAACTCGACGAAGATCGGATCGTCCTTCCAGACCCACGGACGCATCGCCTTGATTTCGCTGGGCGACTTGATGGGCTTCACCGAGAACAGGCGCGTTTTGCCGGCGTCGCCCCAGCCGACGAGCCTCATGCCCTCCTTTCCGAACATGCCCTCGAACTCGGAGGCCATTTTCCCGCGCACGCGGTCGAGCTCTTCGTAGGTGTCGAGGACGCCAGGGAGCGTCAGCACATTCATCGCCGGGACCAGCATGCTCATCCCGGTCATCGTGACCACGCCGCCGTCGAGCTGCCCGACTCGCATCTTGCGGACGAAATCACGCTCATCGCCCTGGGAGCCGCCCGGGTAGAAGCGCATTTTGAGCTTCCCCTCGGTCTTGGCTTGAAGCGTCGTGTTCCAGGCGTTGAGAACCTTCATCCAAGACGAGCCAGCCGGCGCGAGCGAAGCGATACGCAGGGTGTAGCCCTCCTCGGCCTTGGTAGGCGTGGCGGTGCCTGGCAGCGCAAACGCGGCAACTAGAAGTAGTAAAATCGGTACAAAACGGCGCTTCATTCTCCAAAACCTTTCACGTCGCGTGGGGGCCGGCCGAGAGTCACAAGTTACTCCGTCGTCGTCAATACGAATGGTTTGCTTTCTCGAGCATGCTGGACGCTTCCTTCCTCGAATAGCTCGACGAGGCGGCGGAGGCTTTTACTCACTACCTCGTCAATCCTGGCCCCTATGATGACCTTTCCGGCGTAGCTGAGGGTGCTGAGGCCGACGCCGGGAGAGCTGTGCTATCTCGTCGTTCGATGGTCCTAGACGTCATCGAGAACCGCGACAGCACTGCGCGCGACCACCTGGCGAACGAACGGACCTTTCTTGCATGGGTGCGGACGGCGCTTGGCCTGGTAGGCCTCGGGGTTCTGCTCGAACGGCTGGGGGCGGGACACGATCGCGTGATTGCCATCGCCGCGGGAGTTGGCTTCATCAGCTTCGGCGGACTCACCTTGATCTACGCCGTGAGCCGCTACTTGTGGGTCGCAAAAAACCTCGAGCGCGGGAAGTTCCCGGTGGCGATTCGGGGCCCCGTGTTGATTGCGATTGGGGCACTTTTGGTTGCGGGTGGCGCGATGGTCTACGTGCTGCTTCTGCACTGACCCTGTCAGAGTCGGCGTTCCTCAACCCAGGCGTAAAGCACAGGCACGACGAATAGCGTCAGTAGGATGGCACCCATGCCTCCGACGGACGGCAGCGCCATCGGCACCATCACATCGGCGCCGCGGCCCTGAGAAGTGATCACCGGGAGTAGGGCTAGAGCCGTCGTGGCCGTGGCCATCAGGCAGGGGCGAACGCGTCGTTGTCCGGCTTCGATTGCGCGTTCGCGAACCTCTTCGACGGTGTGAGCCGGGGCCGCGCGGAAACGTTGGGCAAGATACGTAGCCATGACGACGCCAGTGTCGGTTGCGATCCCTAGTAGGGCGATCACGCCGACCCAGACGGCCACCGAGAGGTTGATGGTGCCAACGTGGAAGAGGTGCTGCATGTCCGTGCCTAGAATCTCGAAATCGAGGAACCAGGGGCGGCCGTAGAGCCATATCAGGATGAAGCCCCCCGCTACGCAGAGCACGACGCCGGAGTAGATGATCAGCGTGGTCACCACGCGGCGAAACTGAAGGTACAGCAGCAGAAACACGAGCGTCAGCGCGACCGGAATTAGCAGAATCAAGCGCTGCTCGCTTCGAACTTGGTTCTCGTAGCTTCCGGCAAACCGGTAGCTGACACCCGCGGGCACTTCGAGCTCGCCGCTTGCGATCTTCGAAGACAAGAATTCCCGCGCGTCTTCCACCACGTCGACCTCAGAAAGCGCTGGCAACTTGTCGAAGAGCACGTAGCTCGTGAGAAACGTGTCCTCGGACTTGATGACTTGCGGCCCCTTCACGTACCGGATCTCGGCGAGTTGCTCGAGGGGGATTTGCTCTCCGCCCGACGCGGACACCAGAACCCGGGCAAGCGCTTCGATGCTGTCTCGTTCCTCGCGCATGTAGCGCGCGCGGACCGGGTAGCGCTCTCGCCCTTCGACCGTGCGTGTGAGCATCTTGCCGCCGAGGGCGACTTGAATGACATCCTGCACGCGGCCGATAGTCAGCCCGTATCGTCCGATCGCCTCGCGATCGATGTCGATTTCGATGTAGGGTTTTCCAACTACTCGGTCCGCAAAGACGGTTTCAGGGCGGATGGCAGGGAGTTCTCGGAGCAGCCGTTCGAGCTCCATTCCGAAAGCTTCGATCGTTTCGAGATCAGGGCCGTAGACCTTGATGCCCATTGGCGCACGCATCCCGCTCTGCAGCATGATGATGCGGGTATTGATCGGCATGAGCATCGACGCGCTGGTCAATCCGGGTGCGTTCGCTGCCTTGACGATTTCGTTCCAGATGTCTTGCGGTGAGCGGATGTGGTCGCGCCAGTTGCGGACGCGATTGCCGTCTTCGTCCAATCCGAACTCGGGCTTGTATGTCACCAGGGTTTCGAACATCGAGACTGGGGCCGGGTCCAAAGGGCTCTCGGCGCGCCCGAGCTTCCCCACGGCACGGTCGACCTCCGGGATCTCCTGGATGGCAGCGTCCATCGTATGCAACATATCGAGTGCTTGTCCGAATGAGGCGTGCGGCATTGTCGTCGGCATGAAGAGGAAGGACCCTTCATCGAAGGGCGGCATGAACTCGCGGCCGAGGGTCGACCAAGCGCCCACGCCACCGACGAGCACTACTGCCGGCAGCAGCAGAGCAAGAGCTTTGTGTTTCAACGACCAGCGCAGGACGGGAACGTAGCTGCGTTGAAACGCGAAGAACGCCAGCAGCAAGACGCCGATCATCACGACGACGAACAGAAGGTTGGTGATGAAATGGTGTCCGGGCCCGAGCGGAAGCCAGTCGGCGGTGAGTAACAGGGTGATCGCGAGCACGATGACCGCAATCCAGACGCTCGTTGCACGCGGGTTTTTGGGTTTGCTCGGACGTCCGCGAAGCACCAAGTGCGCCAAGGCCGGCAGCGCAATCATCGACACCAGCAGTGCCGCGACGATCGCGAACGACTTCGTGTAGGCAACCGGCCGGAACAGCTTGCCTTCCGCCGCCGTCAGGGCGAAGACGGGGAGGAAGCTGACCACCGTGGTGAGCGCGGAAGTCATCACCGCAGGCGCAACTTCCGCAGTCGCGTGCGCGATGACCCGAGCGCGGCTCTTGTCCGCTGGCGGGTTCTCGAGATGCGCCACGATGTTCTCGGTGAAGACGATGCTCATATCGACCATGGTTCCAATCGCAATCGCGAGTCCAGCCAGCGCCATGATGTTGGCGTCGACGCCGGTGGCTTTCATCGTCATGAACGCGGCCAGCACGGCGAGCGGAAGCACCGCTGAGATCAAGAGAGAGCTTCGGAGGTTGCGGAGCATCACGAGCACGATGATCACAGTGATGAGAATCTGCTGGAAAAGCGCGGTCGAGAGCGTATCGAGGGTCTCGTGAATGAGCGTGGTGCGGTCGTAGAACGGATGGATGGTGATCCGACTCGTCGTTCCGTCGGACAGCGTTCTGCTCGGCAAGCCAGGTGTGATCTCCGCGATCTTGGCTTTGACACGCTGGATCACCTCGAGAGGGTTTTCGCCATAGCGAACCACCACGACGCCACCGACGGCTTCGGCACCCGCATCGTCCAACGCGCCTCGTCGCTGCGCCGGCCCCAAGGTGACCCGCGCGACGTCCGCAATGCGAACCGGAGTGTGTTTGCGCGTCGTGATGACGGTTTGCTCGAGGTCCCCGACCGAGCGAATGAATCCCAGGCCTCGAACCATGTACTCCGCTCGATTGATCTCGAGAGTTCGCGCGCCGACATCCAAGTTCGACTCGCGGATCGCTCTTGCGATTTGTTCGATCGTGACCCCGCTTGCCAGCATGGCTTCGGGGTCGACGTCGACCTGGTATTCCCGAACGTAACCTCCAACCGAGGCGACTTCCGAGACACCAGGCACCGATTGCAGCGCGAAACGCACGACCCAATCCTGCGTAGACCTGAGCTCGTGCAGATCCCAGCCACCGACGAGCTCCCCTTCGGGCCCGCGGCCTTCGAGGGTGTACCAAAACACCTGCCCCAATGCGGTCGCGTCTGGACCGAGCGCGGGGGCTACGCCGTCAGGAAGGGTGCCTGCGGGTAGTGACGCGAGCTTCTCGAGAACACGCGAGCGCGACCAGTAGAACTCCACGCCCTCTTCGAAGATCACGTAGATGGTCGAGAAGCCAAACATCGAGCTGCTTCGTACCGTGCGAACGCCAGGGATTCCGAGGAGCGCCGTCGTGAGCGGATAGCTGATCTGATCCTCGACGTCTCGAGGCGAGCGGCCCGCCCACTCAGTGAACACGATTTGCTGGTTCTCTCCGATGTCGGGAATTGCGTCCACCGGAACTCGGTCGCGTGGCATCTCCCCCAGCTCCCAATCGAAAGGAGACACATAGACGCCGCCCGCAATGACGCCGGCCACGAGCACAAACACGATCAGCTTGTTGTCTACGAAGAATCGCAGAAACGCTTCCCATCTCGGCGACACGACCTCTTGCGGGTCCGGTTTTTCGCTGGAAGTCAATGCTGATGCCCCTGCATCTGTCGGCGTTCGTGTCCCGATGGCACAGATGGACCGGTTGGTTGCGGCTGGCTGGGCAGGTTCATCATCGAATCGCCGCCCTGAATTTGGAGATCGGCATCGATTGCAAACGCACCGTGGACGACCACGCGCTCCCCCTCGTCCAACCCTGCGAGAACGGGGTAGACTTCGCCCATGCGAGGTCCGAGCGTCACAACTCTCGCTTCGTAAGTCGAACCCTCCGCGTCCTCGAGCTCGACGTAGACGACCGATCTACGTCCCGTAAACAGCGGAGCAGTAGCCGGAATGACGAGCGGAGCTTCCTGATCCGATTCTCCGGCGCCGTTGCTTCGCACACTGGCTTCGACGAACATTCCCGGCCGAAGTCGCCGATCCTGGTTCTTCACCTCGATACGCACCCGGGCGGTACGTGTCTGCGGGTCGAGGACCGGGTCGACGAACGTGACGCGTCCCCTGAACTCCTCACCGGGCAGCGCTTCAACCCGAAGGCGAACCTCTTGACCAGCCTTGAGCAACGCGAGGTCGCTCTCGTATGCGTCTAGCTGCACCCATAGCGTCGACAGGTTCGCCACACGATACAATCCGCTTCCCGTTTCGACGTAGCTTCCCTGTGTGGCGAGGCGCTCGATCACCGTGCCGCCAAACGGGGTGCGAATCCGCGCTCGTTCCGATGGTTTGTCGGCGAGTTGCATCGTTCGAAGCTCGCCGTCCGGGACTCCGAGCAACCGCAGCCGATCGCGCGCAGCGTTGAAGGCGGCTTCGGCTGCGAGGCGGGCGCTGGGCGTCGCTCCGTCCTGCATGCGTTCGAACTGCTGTCTTGCTTGAATCAAATCCTCGTGCGCGCTGTAGACTTCCGGGCTGTAGAGGGTCGCGATCACCTGACCGCGCTTCACACGCTCGCCGGTGGTGCTGACGTGCAGTCGGTCGATGCGCCCGCCGACCCACGCGGTGACCGTACGGAGGCTTCTTTCGTCGTAGTCGACGCGTCCGAGTAGCCGGCGCTCAACGCGTCCCGAGCCGAGGCGCTGCGCTTCGGCCGTGCGAATACGTGCGAGTATTTTCGCGCGTTCTGACAAAGAAACGCGTCGCGCGTCCTCCTCGGTTTCCGCGCCTCCGCCCAACGGGATCAAGTCCATGCCGCAGATTGGGCACTGTCCGGGCTCGGTCTGGCGGATCTGTGGATGCATGGAGCAGGTCCAATTCGTTTCGGCCGAATCGTGTCGATGGGCGACTTCGTTGGGTGCAGCGGGCTCGGACCCTCCCAGGAGCCAGCCTCCGAGCCCGAATGCCAGGGCCGCCACGACGGGGAGCGCGATCCAAGGTGCAGTCTTTGCGAGGCGCTTGTTCTTGAAGTCGTTCATGGTCGCTCTCCTTGGTCTGTGGGTTGAACGGGGCGACCTGCGACCGCTTCGAGCACCGCCCAGGCTCGAGCATGGTGCGCTCGGCTTCGAGCCAGCTCGAGTTGAAGCTCGAGGAGCTCCCTTTGCACCAAGAGCGCGGACGCAACGGTCGAGCGCCCGCTCTGGTACCCGCCGAGCACGGATTGAAACGTGGTCTCGGCTTGGGGAATCAGCGTGTGTCGATAGAGGTCGATTCTTCGCTGTGCGTCTCGGACCGCCGAAATCGCTGCTTGCAGCTGGGCATCGGCTGAGTAAAGCGCTGCATCACGATCCGCGCGATGCGCAGCTCCCTCGGCTCGCGCAACGCTCATTGCGTCGCGATAGTTGGGGCCCCAAAGCGGAACGCTGAGCCCCGCGGTGACGATGACCGCGTCTTGTCCGCTCTTTTCGACTACCGTGGGCGACTTGCCGGTCACGATCCAGTCCAAGCCGGCGAGTAAGCTAGGCGCTCGTTTCGCCGCTTCCACGCGAACCTGCGATTCGCTCGCGTCCGCCATGAACTCGGCAGCTTCGATTTGGGGGTGCTGCCTCGCGTCGCGATACAGGGCGTCTTCGCTTTCAGCCGGAAGTCCTTCGAACGGTGTGTCGGTTGCGGCGAGCCGGTGCTCTCGCCTTGGCGCACCGATCGCGCGCAGAAGCTCGGCTGCGGCAACGCGCTCCTCTTCATGGTGCCCTCCGTGATGGTCATGGTGCCGCGCGATGCCCAGATCGACTTGGTTCAGATCGGCTAGCGATGCGGCCCCCGTGCGAACCCGACCTCGCACGGTTCCAGCGAGCGTTTCCAGCACGATGTCGTGCTCGTTCTTGAGGCGATGCTCCTCGTGGATCAACCAAAGCCTCCAATACGCGTCCGCCACCGCTTGCTTCACCCCGAGGACCTCGGCGTCGAACCGACGCTGCGCCGCTCGAGCGGTTTCCGACGCTGCATCCGCGCCCGCACTCAGCGCCGTGGGCCAGGGAAACGACTGCATCAGGCTCAACTTGTGGTTCTGGGGTCCAACGCGCGTTTCGACGCTCCGAACGAAGTAACTGTACTTGATGATGGGTTCGGGCATCCGCCGCGCGCGCGAGATCCTCATCGTCGCCGCCTTCCACCTTTCGAACGAGGCACGGAGCTCGGGACTTCTCGCGAGTGCGAACGCCAAGTAGCTGCTCAAACTGCCATCGAGCGTCGGCTCCGATTCGGGCGGGGCCTCCTCCTGTGCGACGATGGTGGCCGCCGTGGCGAGATCGTTCCTGGTTACCGACTCGTACGTCCCGCGGCAACCGATCACCGCGCCTTGCGTCATTGCGAGCGTCACTGCGAGAAGCACGGCGCTGTGCTTCCGATTTGTAGTCATCCCTGATGGGATATTCCTCTTCATTGATTCCTCCTCTGATCGAGTGTCCGCGTTGCGTAGTCGTCGAGGTTCGGTTCACCGACCATTGGGGTGCGGCAAAGACCGGACGCACGACGTTGCGGCGCCTCATTCGGCGCGTGCAGGTCAGCGCTCAGACCGGCGCTACGCGGGACTTCAATTCAGGAAGGAACAGTTGCGGACGAAAATCGGCGGGCCGTGGACGTTCGGAGGAGCTCGCTCCCGAAAGAGGCCCAGCTCGCAAACGTGCCGTGACGTGATGATACTGCCGTCGGCGACGCCAACGAGCGCGACCGAGGCTTCGTCGACCTGCGGTGCCGAGGCTTCATTCGTTGCGAGCAGCTCGCCCGCATTCGAGCGCTCGACCGTGCAACAAGGCGGCGCTTGTAGCTTGGTGTCCGCGTCGTGCGCGGCATGTTTGTCACCGGCGTCATGGTCGGCATGAGCACCATGGTCAGCCTGCTTCTCGCAGTCGCAATTTCCAAAAACCACGCCCCCCATCGACTGGCAGACGTGTAGAACGACGCCGGCCGCGCCCGAGGCGACGAGAGGAACCGAGAGAAGCAGCGCTAGAAGGCGTCTCCGCATGACTGCACCCAAGATAGCATGTATCTACAGACCATGGGCGGCCGCCATTCACACGGCAAGATCGCCGATACGCCCCCGGCCGAGGGACGGGTCCTCGATTGGACCTGCCCGATGCACCCTGAAATCGTCGGGACCAGCCCGGGAAGCTGCCCGATCTGCGGCATGGCCCTCGAGCCGCGCGACGTCGTCGCCGATGAAGATGCCGCAAATCCTGAGCTCGCCGATATGACGCGCCGCTTTTGGCTGGCGGCCGCGTTCACCATTCCGCTAGTTGTGGTGGCGATGGGCGACCTACTTCCTGGGGAGCCGATTTCACGGATGTTTTCTCCAAGGGCGCGCACTCTCCTGGAGCTCGCGCTCGCGACACCGGTTTGCCTCTGGGCTGCCTGGCCCTTCTATGCCCGTTTCGCTCAGTCGCTGAGAAATAGGAGCCTCAATATGTTCACGCTCATCGGTTTGGGTGTGAGTGTTGCTTACGGTTACAGCGTCGTCGCAGCTCTGGCGCCTCATATTTTTCCTCAAGCGTTTCGCGGGGCGGGTGGACAAGTCGCGGTGTACTTCGAGGCGGCCGGCATGATCGTCACGCTGATCTTGCTAGGTCAAGTCCTTGAGCTTCGCGCCCGTAGCCAAACAGGAGCCGCAATCAAGAAGCTCCTAGGGCTCGCGGCCAAGACGGCGCGCCGCATTCGCGAGGACGGGAGTGATGAGGACGTTCCTTTGGACGCCGTTCGCGCAGGGGATCGATTGCGCGTGCGACCCGGTGAAAAAGTGCCGGTCGACGGAGTGGTTCTCGAAGGCGCGAGCTCCATCGACGAGTCGATGGTCACCGGTGAGCCGATTCCTGTCGAAAAGCACCAGGGCGATCAGGTGATCGGAGCCACGATCAACGGCACCGGGATGATCATCATGCGCGCCGAAAAGGTGGGCACCGAGACGCTTCTATCCCGGATCGTCGCGATGGTTGCTGAAGCGCAACGGAGTCGCGCCCCCATTCAGAAGCTCGCGGACCTGGTGTCCGGCTACTTCGTGCCCATCGTGATTGCCGTTGCTTTCCTGACATTCTTGGTTTGGGGACTGGTTGGCCCTGAGCCGCGCATGGCGCATGCGCTGATCAATG
>Ga0209567_10000593_pt1 | contig 19751 bp, 20 predicted proteins | sample COG_12_FD_184756 | JGI IMG/M metagenome (GOLD analysis project Ga0209567, IMG submission 184756) | Pelagic marine sediment microbial communities from the LTER site Helgoland, North Sea, for post-phytoplankton bloom and carbon turnover... | ecosystem: Environmental > Aquatic > Marine > Neritic...
CCTGTAGTACTCCGGCTCCGGGTAGCGCATGGATAGACGGCCCTCGCGGACAGGAATCGTTCTGCAGAACAGCACGCGTTAAGATTTCAATATGGCAGAATCAGCCGTATACTGAAGTTTTTTGTTTTTGGACAATCGGATCTAACAGAAAAAATTGCCTGATACAAAAGGGAGACTTGTCCGGGATCTGGCCTGCATCATCCTGATGCAGAACACCCACCCCAAAGCACTCGAGGGGATCGATTCGTTGATCCATCAGAGCGTCGAACCCGAAATCCTGATCGTGAACTCGGGCGCTGGAAATCCTTATGCTCTCGCGAAGCCCTATGACGGTAGAGTACGAGTAATCCACCATGGTGGAATGCTCCAGCTGGGTGCGTTGCGTAATCTGGGTATTTTGTCTACATCGGCACCCATCGTTGCATTTATGACTTCTGATTGCATAGCCGAGCCGGACTGGGTCCTTCAACGGCTAGAAGCCCATACTCATGCTTCCGTAGTTTCCTGCAGCGTCGGCGATGCAACCGAATCGGGTCTTTATGCGCTTGCATCAAGTTTTCTTATACACACGAGAACTATCCCGGGCACAGTGAGGGAACCGTGGATGCAATATTGCATGTCCTATTCGCGCACTGTCTTCCGCCGCTACGGCTATTTCAATGAAGATCTTCGCGAGGGCGAAGAATGCGAGTTTCATCAACGCTTCGAAAACAAGCTTCATATCCAAAGTTGCCGCGGATTGCTTTCCCGTCACCACCATACCGCCAGGTTGAGAGCGCTGGTGAATGACCAGTATGTTCGTGGTCGTCGTGCAGTTACTGAACTCAGAGAGGCGGGCAGATATGTTCCGGCGCGTTGCCATTGGCGGATCTCGCTTCGCAAATTGTCGACCTTATTGAAGCATCGCTGGGCAGCCGCACATGGCCGCGAGCGGATACGCATCGGTTTAGCGGCGCCTCTGATCGCGTCCGGTGCCATCGCCTATTGCGCCGGTGCCCGTGTACGCAATCAGCCTCAAATCGATTTGGCGATACAGTCTGCGGATACTGACAATGGCGTATATGCTCTTCTACAGGTCAGAAACGGGATGCGATATCTTCCGGGTTATCTGGAGAATCTTCAAGGCAACGTCAAAGGCGTAATTGCGCTGGATGATGGCTCGTCAGATGGCACTCGGGAGTATCTTCAAAAAAGTAAACTGGTCTGCACGCTGTTATCCAATTCTGCCATCGTACCCCATCAATGGAATGAGGTGGACAATCGAAAACGACTGATCGATGCCGCGTTGAGGCTCGGTGCGACTTGGGTGATCGCTGTAGACGTTGATGAACGTCTTCCGGGCAACTTTTCGATCCGGCTGAGATCTACACTGAAGCGCGCCAGGATCGAAGGAATCGATGCGTTTGCCGTCTGGCTTCGGGAACTGTGGGATCAGCCGGAAAGGTACAGAGTTGACGGAGTATGGGGCAGTAAAAGAGTCGCCCGGTTGTTCAACGTTCAACAGGGTAAGCAGTGCGATGACCGCAAGCTGCACGGCCAATGGGCTTCTCCCAACAGCAAACAATCGGGTAAGTATATCCAGGCCGATCTCGAGATTTTTCACCTGAACATGATACGGCACCAGGACCGGTTGAGACGCCGGTTGAAGTACGAAATGCTTGACCCCGATCGTCGTTGGCAGGCGGTCGGCTATGAGCATCTGACGGACGAACGCGGTTGCGTTTGCCGCTCAATCAACCATAAATCGATGTACCAGCCCGCGGCAAATGGCCCGGAAATGAACCCGCAGCCGCCGCGGATACTCGCTCTGCTCGCTTTTCACAACGAGACTCGGTTCCTCGTCGAGTACCTTCGTAACGTGGCGCCCCAGGTCGACGGAATTGTCGCACTGGACGACGGCTCTACAGATGGTTCCGCCGAGATTATTCGGCATCATCCCAAGGTTCTGGAATTACTGTCCAATCCGATTTCTTCCCCACATGAATGGAACGAGACGACAAACCAGCGTCGCCTGCTCGAGGCGGTGTCGCACCATGATCCTGGGTGGATTCTGGTAGTAGATGCTGATGAACGAGTCGAAAAGTATTTTCGTGACAGGGCAAACGCAATTATCTGGCTTGCGGAATCCAGGGGTGTAAGCGCGCTGAGCCTTGCGTTGAGGGAGCTTTGGGGATCCCGGGACACGTACAGAAGTGATGGGGTGTGGGGAGAAAAACGAAAGGCCAACCTGTTCAAGTATCGCCGTGATCACGAGTTTGACGAACGCCAAATGCACAACTACTGGGCGCCGCTCAACAGCCGCGTAAACGGCCAGTACTGTCACGCGGATCTGGAAATGTATCACCTTCGAATGATCGAACCACAGGACAGGGAGGCTCGTCGCCGACGCTACGAACGGCTCGACCCGACACTTACATGGCAGCCGAACGGATATGACTATCTGGTAGATGAAACCAGCATAGAACTCACGGCGCTCAATGCGGAACGCCACTTTTTATAACAAATCCCATCAATGAACATGCACACCACCAACTGCCCGGCGACGTCAGAATGCTACATGATGCAGGTCGTGATTCTTCCGAAGATATGAACTCGCTTCGTGTGGCTCCCACGTCCTGTGCCGAACGCAGAACCGACCCAAGTGTGTGGCGATGAGAACTTACCGCCCCGAAACCGGACTGAGCGTTGTAATACCGACGCATTTGCCATGCAGTCTCGAACGCACGCTGACGGGTTTAGGCCGGCAATCCGAGACCAATCTCGAAGTCATAATCGTCGAAAACGGTATCAGGTCGGACAGCGTAAGCACCTCGATAAAAAGATGGCAAAACAAATTGAACCTACGCTACTTTTTCGATGCCCTCCCTGGCCTCAATCGCGCGCGGAACACCGGAGCGGGGCTGGCGAAGAACCGCTACGTTGCTTTGATCGACGATGATTGCCAACCTTCCGAGAGATGGGCGGAATCGATTTTAGTGAATCAACACAAGTTCGCAGATGCCGCTGCGATCGGTGGTCCAGTCACACTCGAGTTCGAATCGTGTCCCCCGGATTGGCTCAAGGGCGAGTTTCGAACGTGCCTGTCCGAGCTGGATCGCGGGGGCACAACAAGGGTGCTCGACGAGGGTGAGTTTCTCTACGGTGCCAATATGGCGTTCAGCAGATCAGTTTTTCGGAAAACCGGAGGCTTTGCGGAAAATATCGGGATGAATACCCGAAATCCGCCACAGTTGGCCAACGACGAGATCGTATTTCTTGAAGAAGCGACGCGTGTATCGAGGTCCGGCCAGGTCTACTGCCCTGAAATGTGCGTCGCACACTACATTCCGACATCGAGGATGGCTCTGGATCGCATGTTCCAACGCCGGTACGGACAGGGCCTATCCGACGTCGCACTGATGCGGCGGCGCCACGGTCCGGGTTCCGACAAAACGCTGCTACGCTATATCGGCAGCGTATTCCCCCACCCCTGGCATTATCAACAATTCCGCAAGAACCTGCGGCAGCTCGAGCCGAAGGCAGGCGGGAAATATCTCAGGCATCATGTCGTATGCCGCACCGGGTACCTGTTGGGCTACCGGCAGGCACTGTCAAATTCGGCCGACTCGGATGTCAACGAATTCCTCGGCAGCCCGCTCCTGGATCACAAAGCTGGTAAATTCGAGCACCGGTCACATCCTATGAACTGCACGTGCACCAAGGGGAAGGCGATGGACATCGACGTGTACATGGCTGAACTGATGTATCGCCGTGACAGCAGTGGAAAGGCAACAACAAGCTTAGAACAGGCTGATCATAAACTGGGCCAGTTAATCACCTTGGCGCGTACGCTCGAACCTAGGTTATTCAACCACCCCATGTTCGGGCACAACTCGGACAAGTGTCACGACGAAATCCTCAAGACATCAGCTTGGGCTAATCGCTGAGTCAATGATGCGTCAATTTCGAACTTGTAGAAACACGTTCTACAGAGATTGGAGCAGGACCTGGAGAAGGCCCCTGATTCTCATGATTGAGGCACATTTCAGATGAAACGGAACGACTTCTAAATGCAGATAACCTATCTGGGCCACGCAGGTCTATATATCGAATCCAATGCGGGAACCATCCTGTGCGACCCGTGGTTCAATCCCTGCTACTTTGCGTCCTGGTTTCCGTTTCCAAGCAACGAGGCGGTCGAGTTCAGGGATATTGCGAACCCTGACTACCTGTACATCTCGCATGAGCATCAGGACCACCTGGACGGATTGTTTTTGCGAGAACATGTGAGCAAGGGTGCCGTCGTAATCCTCCCCGACTATCCTGTTCGGTCACTAGAGCGCAAGCTACGTGAACTTGGCTTCAGTTCCTTTCTGAGAACTGAGAACTCTAAACCCATCGATATTGAAGGTTTGCGTATCATAGTGATTGCACTGGTCACCCCCACCGATGGACCGGAGGGAGACTCTGGACTCATTATCGATAATGGCGAACACCGGATCTTCAATCAAAACGATTCCCGTCCATCGGACATGGACGCAGTGGCAAGTTTCGGTCCCTACGATGCGCATTTTCTCCAGCACTCCGGTGCGATTTGGTATCCCAGCGTCTACAAATTTCCTGACGATGTGAAGAAAAAACTCAGCGAGAGGAAGCGCGCTAATCAACAGGCGCGGGCGTTTACTTTTATTCGGCAGGTTGATGCTTCGTTTGTGTTCCCCGGCAGTGGCCCACCCTGCTTCCTTGACGAAGATCTTTTTCATCTCAACGATGTTTGCCAGGATTCTCACAACATTTTCTATGACCAGACCGTGTTTCTTGAGTACATGCGTGAACACGGGGACGAACGCGGGCGGCTGGTCGCGCCCGGAAGCGTCATACGCCTGGAAGCGGCACAATGCGATATCGTTCATCCAATGTCTCAACAGTCGTTGGACAACATATTTACGAACAAGAAAACTTACCTGGAAGCTTACAGGAATCGAAAACAACCAATCATTGCGTCCGCCAAGGCGTCCTGGCCTCGCGACGGGTTGGACCTGCTGATTTCGCTCAAGGAGCACATGGAGCCCCTGCTTACTAACGCGGATTTCATCTGTTCGGGTATCAACGGGCGTGTTCTTCTGGACTGCTCGAATGACAGTATCGTTCTGGACTTCCTGAATCGCAGCGTGTATCGATGGAGCGGTCAGAAATGCAAATACAGGTTTCGCATCGATCCTGGATTACTTGAAGCGTGCGTATTGAATGCGGAGGAGGATTGGGTCAATTCACTTTTTCTTTCTTGCAGGTTTGAGGCGGAACGCGATGGCCCCTACAACGAGTACGTATATACATTCTTCAAGTGTCTGAGTGCGGAACGACTGCTGTACGCAGAGCGATTCTATGCTGAGCGAGCTTTGGCGGATGAATCGTTCAAGGTCGGCAAGTATCTGGTTCAACGGCGGTGCCCTCACTTGAATGCTGATCTCAAGAAGTTCGGCCGTGTAAACGACGAAATTCTGACATGCGCCATGCACGGGTGGCAATTCGAGATTCCGACTGGACGGTGTCTGACGTCGGATCAGTGCACACTCCGCATAGAGGAAATCGGTGATCAAGAAGAGTTCGGTGAGTAGACCAAAAGTACATTTATCCAGGGACCCATCGTCGTGAAAGCTGACCGGACTTCCATGTGATCCGATCCGATCCAGAACTCGCAGTCGTGGTGCTTGCGGTCGGTGCGCCAGCGGAACTGAAGACAGCAATAGAGTCTCTACAGCGTCAGCCCGTTCCACTGGAGATTGTGGTAGTGAACTCGGGCGGCGGTGATCCTCACACGGCACTGCCGAATAGGGATGGAAACATAAAGGTAGTTTCAATTCCTAATATGCTCTGGCCGGGTGCAGCGCGAAACGTCGGGATCAATGCGAGCAGAGCACCGTGGATTGCATTTATGGCGTCAGATCACATCGCAGAAGAAAACTGGGCCGCCGCCCGGCTCGAACTGCATTACAGTGGCCACCTTGCCGTTGCCTGCGCGGTTGTAAACAGCCACCCACGCAACCTGTACGCCTGGGCGTACCACCTTTCAATTCTAGTCCGGCGACTCCCCGGGGTTCCGCCTGGGGAAGCAATTCTTTACGGTGTAAGCTACTCTCGTTCCCTGTTCGACAAGTATGGCACGTTCCGCGAAGACCTGCGGATCGGCGAGGATACCGAATTCAACAACCGCCTCACTCACGGCGACCGCCCAATTTGGGCACCGCGCGTTCAGACAGTCCATCTGAATCCGACCTCATTTCGCAGCATGGTCAGAAGTCAGTACGCACGCGGGCGGCGGTTCGGATTTCACTGGTCTCCGGAGACTGAAGAATCTCTGCTTGTGCAAATACACGAGCGATTTAAATCCATTCGCAAGCTTTCCTACAGGTCTGTGCAAGGGATTGATCGGTGGTTCGTGGTCAGTTGTTGGCCACTTCTGCTCGTATGTGTGGTCGCTTATGTTCTTGGAATCAATGCCGGTGTTCGGCAGCGGATTGCATAGTTCCTGATCTCATCAGTATGAGTACCGGAAGTCATACCGCCAATTTGAGCATCGTTGGATGCGGCTGGTATCGCTTGCCGCTGGTCGGGCGTCTGCAGTCCCTCGGCTGGATTTTGAAAGGCAGTAAGTCTGCCGTCGCCGGTGTTGACGCACTTCGCGCGGGTGGAATCGAAGCTCACCTACTTTACCTGGACCCTGTCGGTGTCGAATTAGCGTTCATGCGGCGACTGGAAGCTGGACCAGTCCACGGCAATGCGTCTGCCATCGGAAATCATCAATCTTCTTCGGTGCGCGCTGTCGGGGGCTACAGACAACGATCAACTGCTGCTTGAGCAGCAGGTTCTCAGCGATGATGCCCTTAACACCACCGGGGCCAAACAGCCCGGCGACGGCCGTCAGTAAATGGATCAAAAGCAACGAGATTTCCTTCATGTGGTCGGCAGGTTACCAGAATTGCCGACGACGACAAGATTGCGCTAGCCATTGATCTAGAGGGAAAATTACGAATTAGACACCCATAGGTTACAAACTGCATGAAACAGTATGAGACAAGGATGGAAATTATGAGACTGGTGGGCCGTGCAGGGATCGAACCTGCGACCACCTGATTAAAAGTCAGATGCTCTACCGACTGAGCTAACGGCCCATGTTCCAAATTCTTTGTCGCGGCGGGAGGGCCATCTTGGAGTTATCGCGGCGGGGCGCCGCTCCTACCTGCTCCGATGTGCCAGCTCCTTACGCGAGCGGACGCGCGATTATCTAGAAGGCGAATAGTGCTGTCAAACCGGATAAGCGTTGAACATTGCGGTGCAATCCAATCGCGGGTAGCCCTGCCTACCCCCCTTCAGCCTGCAGCTTGCGCAACCTCGTCTGTGCGGAAATCGCGACCCGGCTTCCCGGAAAGCGGTTGACGACCTGGGTAAAGGTCTGTCTTGCTTCCTCCTTGGCGCCCAATTCGTACTGGATATAGCCTAACTTCAACATCGCTTCGGCAACCCGTGCACTGTCGGGATACCGCTTGACCACCGTTTCGAATGCGGTTAGTCCGCTTGGAAAATCCCGGGTGACGTACATCGCTTCACCGATCCAGTACTGAGCATCGTCGGCCAGTGCGCCGCCGGGGTGCCGCGCCAGCTGCTGTCGAAAGGCTGTCACTGACTCCGGGTAGCGGCTCTGCTTCAGCAGATTGAAGGCCTCGTCGTAGGCAGTCTGTTCTTCGGGTGTCGCAATGGCGGCCTGAGGACCTGTAACTGGCTGAGAGGCTGCCACCGTACCCTGGGGCACGGACGCCATGCTTTGCCCCCCGGTGGAAACCGTATTGTTGGTAACCCCCGATGAATCCGGCGACAACTGTCCGACATTGCCGCCGGCGGCCGGCGCCGTCGTTGTACCAGGTTGCTGGGTAGCGAACCCGGTTCCGGTGTTGCTCGTTCCCAGCCCGGCGCTCCCTTGGGCAGGCTCGGACAACGTGAGCCCGCGGCCGGCGGTCCTTTCCTGTTGGCGCAGTCTGTAGTCCAGGTCGTCATACAGGTTGCGTTGGCGCTCCGCCAACTTGTCGAGCTGGTTCCGTTGCAGCTCGATCTCGTTGCGCAAGCGCGCCAACTCTTCCCGGAGGCCCTGCACTTCAACAGTGTTGCGTACTGCCTCGCTGCTTGACCCAGTCGTGCCCGTGGTATTTGAAGATGTGGGCCCGGTGGTTTCACAGCCGGCTAGCGCAGAGGCGGCCAGCACGGCAATACCAAATTTAGCGTAACACTTCATCTAAAAGTTTTGACTTCTTAACTCTGGTTCTATCTCAGAATCACCACCCGGCGATTGAGCGCCCATGCCGACTCGTTATGCTCCAGCGACTCGGGTCGCTCTTCGCCGTATGATATCGTTTGCATGCGATCCCGCGCGACGCCGTACGCAACCATTATTTCCGCGACCGAAAGCGCACGCCGCTCGGCTAGTGCCAGATTATACTCGCGTGTGCCGCGTTCGTCCGCATGACCCTCCAGAACGGCCGTGGTACCAGGTTTATTCAGCAAATCCTGGGCATGCGCCTCGATCAGCAGCCGGGATTCATCCGTCACGGATGCGCTGTCGTACTCGAAATATACCTTGTTGTTGGTGGCGAGGTCGCCCCCCGCGCCGAGCGCCGAGCCCATACCACCCGTGCCGTCGCCAAGAGCGGTTGTGCTGACGCCCTCCTCGTCGCCGTCTTTTACGCCTTTTTTACCGCCACACGCGGCCACGGTGAGACTCAAAATTATTACCAAGAAAATGGAAGTCTTGTTACGCATTGTTTATCTCCTAGAGTTTGCGGTTGTATGGCGACCAGGCGGGCTCTCGGACATCACCCTTCTGGAATCGCAAAACTTGCTTGACGCGGCCGTCCGCTGATACGGCGGAAAGTACGCCACTGCCCCCCTGCTGGGTGGCGTATAAAATCATCGCCCCGTTTGGCGCGAAAGACGGGGATTCATCGAGGGTGGTATCGGTAATGACGAACAGCCCCTTGCTGTCCAAATGAAACACGCCAATACGGTAGCCTGCTCCCTGGTTCGTCACCATGGTCAGCCTTTTTCCATCCGGGGAGTATGACGCACGGGCATTATAAGTGCCCTCGAACGTCAGCCTTTGCACACCGGAGCCGTCCATCCTCATGCGGTATATCTGAGGTCTACCGGCACGATCAGAGGTGAACACGATGCTGCTGCCATCCGGGGAAAAAGCGGGTTCGGTGTCGATGGCAATGTGGTTAGTCAACCTGCGCGTCTGCTTGTTCTGCAGGTTGATCGTATAGATCTCGGCATTGCCTTCCCGCGACGATACTACGGCAAGGGTGCGGCCGTCGGGGGACCACGCCGGCGCTCCGTTAACCCCCTGATACGAGGAGACCAGATCGCGCTTACCGTCGCCCAGGCGCTGTACGAATATCATGGAGCGTCTTTGTTCGAAAGACACGTAGGCAAGCCGCTCTCCGTCTGGAGACCAGGCAGGTGATAGAATGGGTTCTTTCGATTCCAGAATAGTCACCGCGCCGAATCCGTCGGAGTCGGCAACCCTCAGCAGATAACGGGTCCGCGTCGGGCTCCGTTCCAGCGTAACGTAGGCGACGCGGGTATCGAAGGCGCCGCGCTCTCCGGTCAGAGCCTCGTAGACTATGTCGCTGATCTGGTGGGCGAGCTTGCGCAAAGATTTGCCGGGCACGTTGTAGCGGAATCCGGTCAGTTGCTTTGACTTGAACACGTCGAATACCCGGAACTCGACCTGATACTGGTTGGTGCCGGCCCTCTGCAGCCGGCCCACGACAAGGGCCTCGGCCTTGATCAGCCGCCAGTCCTTATAGTTGACCTGGAGATGGTCATGGGGATTGCTCAGAAAATCCCCTCGAGGAATGGTGTCGAAACGGCCGCTGCGCTTGAGATCAGCCTCGATGATATCGCTGACGAAATGGGGCGGCACGCCGGGTCCGTTCCACTCGAATGGCACCACCGCGATGGGTATGCCGGCTTCCACGCCCTGAGTGATCTCGATTTCGAGTGCCGCATTGGCATTGACACAGTAAAACATCAATCCCGCCAGCATCGACAGGACACCCGCACGTCTTAACATATTTACATTATTGGAACCAAAGCTCATCAAATCAGATCTTCCGGATTGAAGTTAAGGTCCAGTTCACGAAAGCGCTCGTTCACGCCCCGCTCCTGGGGTATGGGTAGAGGAGAGGCCTTGTACACCGCGTTGACCACCGACCGATCGAACACGGAGTTGCCGCTGCTGCGGATCAACTCGGCGGAAACGACTTCGCCGCTGGAAGTCAGGCGAACCGCCACCTTCGCAGTGATACCCCGCTGCACGCTGGCTGGCTTGTTCCAGTTGCGACTGACCTTTTGTGTGATGATCGGAATATACTGATTCAGCGCAGAAGACACCATTCGCTGCTGGCGCTCGGCTTCGAGCTTGGCCGCCAACTCCTCTTTCTTGCGCTTCTCTTCCTCCAGTTTCTTCTTTCTGGCCAGTTCCGCCTTCTTTTGTTCCCCTTCTTTCTTCTTGCGCGCCAGCTCGGCCCTCTTTTTTTCTTCCTCTTTCTTCTTCCTGGCCAGTTCCGCTTTCTTATTTTCCTCGGCCTTCTTCTTTTTCGCAAGCGCAGACTTCTTCATTTCTTCCGCTTTTATCTTGTCCGCCTCCTTTTTCTTCAGGAGTTCCTGCTCCTTCTTTAATTGCGCGAGTTTTTCCTGTTCCTGCTGCTGTTTTTTCTTCAGCTCCTGGACTATTTTCTCGGCCTGCTGCTGTTCCAACTTTTTCTTGTTCTCGCGATCCTCGATCACCTGCAACTGTTTCTTCAGATCGGCCTCGGCGACGGCGGTTGCCTGAATCGGCTGCGTTTTGGGCTTGGCGGCGCTGAACTTCATCTGTCCGGTATTGAAATTGAAGCTCACCAGCAGTAGCACCGCGATAACGATGTGTATACCAATGGCATAAATCAGGGATTTCCTGGTCAAGCCGAAGTTCTTCTTCTTGGCGGAAGGCTTTCTTTGCGCCCGGGTATTCATATCATCCCTCAGGGTCGGTGATCAGACCGACGCTGGGAACACCGCCCTGCTGCAATAACACCATGGCGTTCACTACCGCTTCGTAAGCCACGGCCTTGTCGCCGCGCACCATGAACTCGACTTTCGGGTTTCGCCGCAATACCGCCGCCGCGTATGCCCGGATGGCTTCGGGCTCCTTGGCCTCCTTGTCGATGAAATAGTTACCGTCCTTGTCGACTGTCAGAACCACCGGTTCCTGTTGCTGGCTGTCGATCTGACTGGCGTCCGCCTGCACCAGGTCGACCTTGACCCCTTCGTTGAGAAGCGGTGCGGTCACCATGAAAATGACCAGCAGAACCAGCATGACGTCGATGTAGGGTACGACGTTGATTTCCGCCATCAGTTTCTTCTTTCGGTGTCCCATCGAGATCGGATTCAAGAAGCCTTGCGCAGCGGATAGGTCTGGCGATTGACGATGCTGATGAACTCTTCGGTGAAGGTTTCATACCTCGACACCAGCCGCTCGACATGATTGGAGAAGCGGTTGTAGGCGATTACCGCGGGGATCGCCGCGAACAAACCCATCGCCGTGGCGACGAGGGCTTCCGCGATGCCGGGAGCAACGCTGGCGATGGTTGCCTGCTGCGCCGCACCCAACGACCGGAAAGAGTTCATGATGCCCCAGACCGTGCCAAACAGTCCGACGTAGGGACTGGTGGATCCCACGGTCGCCAGGTACGACAGGTTCGTTTCCAGCTCGTCGACCTCCCGGTTGAGCGCAACACGCATCGCGCGGTGTACCGCATCGAGCATATCGGCGCGATCTACCGCGCCTTTCTTACTGAGACGGGTGAATTCACGGTACCCCGCCACGAATATCGCCGCCATCCCCTCGGTGTCGTTGCGACGACCCGACCACTGCTGATAAAGCGTCGTCATGTCCCCGCCAGACCAGAAATCTTCCTCGAATTCATCCGCTATTTTCAGTGCGTTCTTCAATCTGTAGTGCTTCGAAAAAATCATCGCCCACGAGACGATGGAAGCGAGCAGCAGGCTCAGCATCACCAGCTGCACCAGCAGGCTGGCCTGCGTGATCAACGACAGCATTGAGATACTATCGTTCGATGCTGCAATATTTATGGCATTTTCCATTTATTTATCTCTGACATAAGCGGCTCGGGTATGGCGATCGGGTCGAATCCGGCGGCCTCCAGACAGGCGAGGCGAATCGTACCCTGACACAACAAATCCCTGTCCCGGTAAACGAACTGTTCGAGCCGGATGCTCGCTCTTTTGAGTTCCTGAACGTCTACCGTGACGGTCAGCAGATCGCTCAAACGGGCTGGTTTGTAGTATTCGACGTTTGTGGAGCGGACGGCAAATACTATCCCGTATCGCCTGTTGACATCATCGATATCGCATCCGATGTTCCGCAGCCAATCTGTACGGCAGCGCTCCATGAATTTGAGGTAGTTCGCATAGTATACAACTCCCTGCGCATCGGTATCCTCATAGTAAACTCGCACGCGAGACTTGAACCGCGCCGCCGCCAACGGATCCGAAATGGTGTGCAGGGGGTTCAGCTCCATTTGAGCGCTCACGCCGGGGCTTCGAACAGCGCCTGCTGCGCGGCGGATGCGGGCGCCTCGATTCCAAAATGCCGCCATGCCGACCGGGTTGCGACGCGGCCCCTCGGTGTCCGCATCAACAGCCCCTGCTGGATCAGATAAGGTTCGATGACGTCCTCGATGGTGCCGCGTTCCTCACCAATGGCCGCCGCCAGGCTGTCTACGCCGACGGGCCCGCCATCGAATTTGTGGATGACCGCGAGCAGAAGGCCTCGGTCCAGGACGTCCAAGCCCTTTTCATCGACCTCGAGCATGTCCAGCGCGAGCTTGACCATATCCACCGTCAACCGGCCTTTGCCCCTGACCTCGGCATAGTCCCTGGCCCGCCGCAGCAGCCTGTTGGCGATCCTCGGCGTACCTCGGGCCCGCTTTGCCAGGACTTCTACGGCCTCGGCATCAGCTGGCACATTCAGGATTTCGGCGGAGCGGCTCACGATTTGGGACAGTTCCTCCGTGGTATAGAACTCGAGGCGCTGCACGATGCCGAAACGGTCGCGCAACGGCGACGTCAACAACCCGGCTCGCGTGGTGGCGCCGACCAGGGTGAATGGCGGCAGGGTGAGCTTCACCGAACGCGCGGCAGGCCCCTCCCCGATGATGATGTCGAGCATGTGATCTTCCATCGCCGGGTAGAGGATCTCTTCGACAACGGGGCTGAGCCGGTGGATTTCATCCACGAACAGGACGTCATAGGGTTCGAGGTTGGTCAGCATCGCTGCAAGATCACCCGCTTTCTCGAGAACGGGCCCGGAAGTCTGGCGCAGCTTCACGTCCAGCTCATTAGCCACGATGTGCGCCAGGGTGGTCTTGCCGAGGCCCGGCGGTCCAAACAAAAGCACGTGGTCGAGCGATTCGTTACGCTGCCGGGCGGCGGTAACGAAAATCTCGAGCTGCTCGCGCAGCTTCGGCTGGCCGACGAAGTCATCCATCTTCGACGGTCTGATGGCGCGATCGAATACGACCTCATCGTCGTCGGGCTGCGCCGAAACCGCTCTTTCCGTCATGCCGCCCTGCCCGACAGCAGCTTGAGCGCTTGCTTGATGATTTCTTCACTGCCTTCGGCTTCGCGTCCCACCTCGCTGACCGCTCGACTCGCCTGCGGTGGTCTGTAGCCCAGCGCTATCAGGGCGCTGACGGCATCCTGCACGGGAGTCGGGCCCTGCGTCTCAGGCTGTGCCGCCTGCAACGTCGTCGCGTCGGTTTCCGTGAGGACGCGGTCGCGCATTTCGATCAGCAGACGCTGTGCGGTCTTGCGCCCGATGCCGGGGACATGAGTCAAGCGATCGACGTCTTCACTGGCCATGCATGACAGGAACTCTTCCGCCGACAGGCTGGACAGAATTGCAAGGGCAACCCGCGGACCCACCCCGCTCACTTTCAACAGGCTCCTGAACAGTTCGCGCTGCGGCCTGCGGGTGAATCCGTAGAGTTTCTGGGCATCCTCCCGGACCACCATGTGGACGTGAAGCATCGTTTCGACACCGTTATCGGGTAGATCGTAGAACGTCGTCATCGGTGCTTCCAGTTCGTAGCCGACGCCGTTGACCTCCAACACCATGACCGGGGGGTGTTTTTCCAGCAATCTGCCCTTTAGATAGGCGATCAAGACAACATTCCCAGAACAATCCCGGCCTTCAGGCGGGTGGCGCTTTGTGCGGAATTGCAGTGGCATATGGCGCAGGCCAGCGCATCGGCGGTATCGGACGCCGGTAGCGACGGCAGGCCCAAAAGTACTCGAACCATGTGCTGGACCTGCTGCTTTGCCGCCTTGCCTTGGCCCACGGTGGCCTGCTTCACCTGGAGCGCGCTGTACTCGACCACTTCGATCCCTAAATTGGCGGCCGCGACCAGCGCTGCGCCCCGGGCCTGACCCAGGATCAGCGCGGACTGCGCGTTGCGCGCCATGAATACTTTCTCCACCGCCATCACCCGTGGTTCGGTGCGTTCGATGACACCGGTCAGCCGTTGAAAAATTAATCTCAGTCTTTCGGAAAGTTCGGCATCCGGTAAACGCAGGTTGCCGCTTTCGATATGACGGAACACGCTGCCGTTCAGCTCGATGACACCGAATCCTGTAACACGGGAACCCGGATCCAGACCTAGTACACGCACGCTGTGATTCTATCCTGCTTCCGAAAAAATGGAATCCGGAAAATCGGCATTGGAAAATACGTCCTGCACGTCATCCAGTTCTTCCAGGGCGTCCAGCAGTTTGAGGACTTTTTCGCCATCGTCTTCATTGAGCGTGACTTCCGTGGTTGCGCGCTGAATGATATCGGTATCCTCGGGTTCGAGGCCGGCCTTGTCAATTGCGCTGTGCACGGTATCGTAGTCCTCTGCCGAAGTGACCACCTCGATACTGCCGTCGTCCTCGGTAACGACATCCTCGGCGCCGGCTTCCACCGCCACTTCCATGATTCGCTCCTCGTCGCTGTCGGGTGCGAATCGGATAAGCCCGACTTTCTTGAACAGGTAGGCAACCGAGCCGTCGGTGCCCAGATTCCCGCCGTGCTTCGTAAAGGCATGCCGCACCTCACCGACGGTGCGATTTCGATTGTCCGTGGTGCACTCTACCAGCACCGCTATGCCACCTGGAGCGTAGCCTTCGTATCGAACTTCTTCATAATTGACCCCGTCGAGCTCCCCGGTGCCCCGCTTGATGGCGCGTTCGATCACATCCTTGGTCATGTTGGCGTCCAGCGCCTTATCGATCGCGGTGCGTAACCGGGGGTTTGAGTCCGCTTCGCCACCGCCGCTGCGGGCCGCGACGGTAATTTCCCGGATGAGCTTGGTGAATAATTTTCCGCGTTTTGCGTCCTGTGCCGCTTTCCTGAATTTAATATTGGCCCATTTACTGTGGCCCGCCATACGCCGAATTCCGCCCCTGTCTCGGTTGAACCAGGTCGTTAACGTCTGCTGATTTCCGACCCGTCAGTTTATACCACCTCAGTTTAGCATTGTACCGGGTTTTACCCCAATATATAGTGTAATCACATTTACGTTTCTCCCAGATATGGGAATCTATTGGAGGCATTCGACGATCTCTGGAATTCAGGTGGAAGATCCGAAATTCGTTGGATAGCGGACGGGGCGGAGACCCGTCCGCCTGGCAAACCCCGCGGGCCAGCCCGCGTATTGCACCGGTATCCCGAGCGATGACGCAGGACAGGTTTGGCTGAGCGCCGGTCTGGTGCACTATGAGGGCTAGAGCCAGCGGTATTTCTTCGCTACCGCCGCGATGGCGCCACGGTTGGACCAGGACCAGACCAATTCCTCGGCTTCGGACGCGGATTTCCAGGTGTAGGCCGCATGTTCATTGGGATCGAGGCGGACGGGCTGATTGCGATCGACCTCAATCGAGAACATGTGCTCGAGGTTGTGCTCCGTTTCGGGTGCGTATCTGGGCCTGAATTCATCGAGAATCCGAAACGTCTCACTGTGGCGCCAGTCCCGCAGATTTGGGCCGACGATGCCGGTTTCCTCCTGCAGTTCTCTCACTGCGGCGTGCGCTGCGCTCTCCCCCCAATGAAGGCTCCCGGTAACCGACTGCCAGAAATCGTCGATATCCGATCGCTTGAGCAGCAGAAATCCGCCGTCCGGGTCGTGAACGATCACCAGGACGGATTCGGGTCGTTTGTACCCGGCCATGGCTAATCGGATGCCGCCGGAGGCCGGGGCTTGCGTCCTCGCCGCAATCGATCGGCGCGGGGCGCGCCTCCTACGGGAGAATCGATGACCTCGACAACCCGGTGGGAGCGGCACCCCGCCACGGTTCCGGTATCGGCGCGGGGCGCGCCTCCTACGGGAGAATCGATGACCTCGACAACCCGGTGGGAGCGGCACCCCGCCGCGGTTCCGGTATCGGCGCGGGGCGCGCCTCCTACGGGAGAATCGATGACTTCGACAACCCGGTGGGAGCGGCGCCCCGCCGCGGTTCCGATATCGGCGCGGGGCGCGCCTCCTACGAGAGAATCGATGGCCTCGACAACCCGGTGGGAGCGGCGCCCTCGCCGCGATTCAATCAAGCGGGGGCTTCTCTTCTGCGCAGCCTGATGTGCAGATCGCGCAGTTGCATATCGTCCACGTGGCCTGGCGCCTCCATCATGAGGCAGGACGCTTTCTGCGTCTTCGGAAAGGCGATGACGTCTCGAATCGAATCCGCGCCGGCCATCATGGCCACGATTCTGTCCAGGCCAAATGCGATCCCGCCGTGCGGGGGCGCTCCGTACTGCAGCGCATCCAGAAGAAATCCGAATTTTTCGCGGGATTCCTGCTGATCGATATCCAACGCGGCAAACACTTTCTGCTGCAGGTCCCGTCGATGTATACGGATCGACCCGCCCCCGATCTCGGTGCCGTTGAGCACCATATCGTAGGCCCGCGACAACACCCGGCCGGGCTCGCTTTCGAGGTGTTCGATGTCCTCTTCTTTCGGCGAGGTAAACGGGTGATGCAGAGAAATCCATCGCCCGGCATCGGCATCGAACTCGAAAAGCGGAAAATCCACTACCCACAGCGGCGCCCAATCCGCCGTGATCAGACCCATTGCGTGGCCGAGTTCATCCCGCAACGAACTCAGGCTGTCGTTTACTATCCTGGCCTTGTCCGCGCCAAAAAATATCAGGTCTCCCGGAGCCGCGTCCGTACGTTCCAGGATTCCTTCCAACACATCATCAGGAAGGAACTTGACTATGGGAGACTGCAGTCCGTCCCGGCCTTTGCCGGTCTCATTCACCTTGATATAGGCAAGGCCTTTGGCGCCAAACTGTTTGACGAACTCCGTATACTGGTCGATCTGCTGACGCGTCAACTTTCCACCTTCGGGGACACACAGTGCCGCCACCCTGCCATCTTCGGCTCTGGCCGGACCGGAGAATACCTTGAACTCGACCTCGCGCATCAGGCCCGTAACATCGGCAAGTTGCAGCGGGTTGCGCAGGTCAGGACGGTCGGTTCCATAGCGTTCCACCGCCTCGGTATAACGCAGTGTCGGAAACGGATCGGCAAGCCGGACACCGAGAACAGAATCGAATACCGCGCGCATCATTTCTTCCATGAGATCCGTGATCTCCTTTTCACCCATAAACGACGTCTCTATGTCGAGCTGCGTGAATTCCGGCTGACGGTCCGCGCGCAGATCCTCATCTCGAAAACACCGCGCAATCTGATAGTATCGTTCCAGCCCCGACACCATCAGCAACTGCTTGAACAACTGAGGTGATTGGGGCAGCGCAAAAAACTGTCCGGGGTGGGTTCTGCTGGGGACGAGATAGTCCCTGGCCCCCTCCGGGGTGGATCTGGTAAGCACCGGAGTCTCAACCTCGGTGAATGCTCGATCCTCCAGGAATGACCTGAACTCCCGGATCACATCGTGCCGAAGACGAAGATTGCGTTGCATCGAAGGGCGGCGGAGATCGACATACCGATACTTCAGTCGCACCGCCTCATTGACGTCGTCTTCATCGAGCTGGAAAGGCAGCGGTTCGGCGCGATTCAGAATTTCCACCTGCCGTGCATAGATCTCGACTTCCCCGGTTGCAAGCTCCGGATTCACCGTACCCTCGGGGCGTCTGCGAACACGCCCCGTGATGCGGAGGACAAATTCACCGCGCACGGCGTCGGCGAGTTCGAAGGCCTCTTTTTCGTCGGGGTCGGCGACCACCTGCACCAACCCGGTCCGGTCGCGTAAATCGATAAAGATCACGCCCCCGTGGTCGCGGCGCCTGTGCGCCCAGCCGCACACGGAAACGACCTGGTCGATCAACGATGTTTCAACTGTTCCACACTCGTGGCTGCGCATGAGAACTCTTTCCTGGTTGTTGGAGCTGCTCCGGGATCAGGCTTCCCGGGCCATCTCTCGTTGTTGCAGCGCTTGCTGAATCAGTTCATCCGGCACCACGACGCCCGTCGACAATATGAGCTTGAGACCCGCCTCTACCGAAATATCGAGTTCGACGATATCTTCCCTGGGCACCATGATAAAGAAACCCGACGTCGGGTTCGGGGTCGTCGGCACGTAAATACTCGCCAGATCACGCTCCGTAATATCGATCAGACCCTGTGCGGTGTCACCGGTCAAAAAAGCCAGTGTCCACAATTCCCGCCTCGGATACTCCACCAGGACCACTTTTCTGAACGACTTTCCCTGGGCCGAGAATAGGGTCTCCGTGATCTGCTTGACCGAGGAGTATATGGAACGCACCAGCGGAATGCGCGCCAGTATGTCCTCCCACAAACGCACCAGGCGCCGGCCAAACAGATTGGCGAAGATTATGCCGGTAATGATCACGATCAGCAGGGTCAGCGCGATGCCGACGCCGGGCAGATTGAAGCCGAGGACATGTTCCGGTCGATACTGGGTTGGAAGCAGCAGCAGGACCTGGTCGGTCAGATCGACCAGCAGCTTGACAACGAGGAAGGTCACACCAAGCGGGACCCATACCAGCAACCCGGCTACCAGCCATGTTCGCAGTTTACCCATGCTCAATCCGCATATCGCGCAAATTCACTCCGGAATGATGAAATCATGGAGTCAGAGTCAATTCCTATCGATGGTGTTCGCGTGGACGGATGCAATAAAAATATTGACTCTGACCTCATTTTTCTCCTATCTCAGCCTGAATCAGCCGAGGGCGAGGTGGTTTTGCTGCTGCTATTACTCGTACTCGAACTCGCGGAGGTGCCGGCAGATTTTGATTCGCTTGATTTCGTATCGGATTTTTTATCGTCTTTTTTCGGTTTTGCGTCCTTGGCTTCCTCTTTTTTATCGCCTTTCGGAAGGTCCTCCCCGTCGCCTTTTTTGTCCTTGTTTTTGAAGTCCGTTTCATACCAACCCGTGCCTTTCAAGTGAAAGGCCGCCGCGGTGAGTTTCCTGCGCAACGAAGCGGCGCTGCACTCGGGGCACACCGTCAGCACGTCGTCGCTTATTTTCTGCAATCGATCGAATTCGTAGCTGCAGTTATCACACAAATAGGGGTAGATCGGCATCTAGTCACTCCAACTCCGTTCAACACCAGTTGATCCATATCTTGGGGTCGCACCGGGCGAAAACAACCGGGCATTATAGCCGTAGGTTGAGCGTTTACCAGCCGGCAAGCG
>Ga0209567_10000594_pt1 | contig 19750 bp, 17 predicted proteins | sample COG_12_FD_184756 | JGI IMG/M metagenome (GOLD analysis project Ga0209567, IMG submission 184756) | Pelagic marine sediment microbial communities from the LTER site Helgoland, North Sea, for post-phytoplankton bloom and carbon turnover... | ecosystem: Environmental > Aquatic > Marine > Neritic...
GCATATTGCACCAGTATCCCGAGCGATGACGCAGGACAGGTTTGGCTGAGCGCCGGTCTGCAGCGAGGAGCGTAGCCGTAGCTACGGTCCGAGTGAAGACCAAGCTCAGGCAAAGATGGGCAAGTCAGCTCCGGGACGGGTTTGGCTGAGCAGGTGCGCATAGCAACATCGCGTTTTGGGCTGGGTTTGTTGTTCTTCGCCTGGTCGGTGTGCGCTGCGGCGGATAGCGAAAACCTGTTTGCCCGAATCGAGAGGCTCAATAAAAGCGGGGCCACGCAGCTGGCCTTGCGTATCCTTGACAGCGAGCAGCCGCCTGTTGAGCAGATCGAAGACTGGTTGCGCGCCGAGCAGCTGCGTTTTGCAATTTACCGTAAACAGGAGGCCTGGGATGCGCTTACCGGCCGACTGGATCGAATTCCTGCCGAACTGCCTCTCATTTACCAGCACCGTGTCGTCACCCATGCGGTAGAGTCGTTACTGCAATCGGGGGTCGGCACCGCCAGCCGAAAATATCTCAGGGATCTGATCTGGCGCGGCAGCGGTGATTCCCTTCAGGTGGCGCACTGGCGCCGGCTGGTGATACGCAGTTACCTTCTTAATGATTTCCTGGTCGATGCGCGCATCGCCATGGCGCGCTACCAGAAAGAATATGCTCCGACGGATCAGGACTGGTCCTATCTGTACGGATTGACATTGTTGAAATCCGGGGCATTCGAGCAAGCTGCCGCCCAACTCTCACTGGTTCAGACGGACGGCGCGCGGATCTTGATGTGGCTGGCCCGGCTGCGCGCCGGTATCGATGATCCTGGTGAGGTCATCAATCAGGCCGAGGCTCTCTACGCGAAGGTAAACAAGAATGACGATCGGCAGCCCACCGTGTTGCAGCGCATCTGGTCGCTGCAGGCCGAGGCGGCGGCCATGGCCGGGAATATGGGATTGCGGGTCAAGGCGCTGGAAAGATTGTTTTCCCGACCACTGCGCGCGGATGTGGAATTCCCGCTAAAATTCAGTCCGGAGCATCTCTGGCAGGCCTATGAAGAACTGGGCGCGGATGCCGGAAACCGGCAAAACCTCCTCGTTGGCGACACCGAGTCGTGGCTCAGGCGCGCCGCGGAACTCAGGTCGGGAAACATGTACGATGCCCGCGCTATGTACGCCTTGCTGGCGCTGCGTTCCCGGAATATTGAGCAGATGGACAGGCTCCACGGAAATTTTTACGACCTCCTGCGTGGCGCCGATCTGGAGTTTGTCGGGATCAGTCTGTACAAAGATCCATCTCGATTCTCCAAAATAGAGCAGATCCCCCCCTCGGTCAGGCACCGCATCGTCAATTACGCGGTGCAGAAGCGCGATCTCGGCCTCGCCGCCGCCATGGCCCGCGACCTGACCACGACCTATGCCGGGCAGTCCCCGGATGAATGGAAGCTCGTACGGGCGAGGCTGGCTATCTATGCGGGCGAACTGTCCGCAGGCAAGGCCCTGCTCTATGAGTTGATCAGACCGCAGGCAAGTCTGCAGGAAGATACGGCGGATCGCATCTTGCAGCTCGTATTCGATCTTCAGAGTGTGGATCAACATGCACAGGCCCTCGAACTGTTTCAGTTGATACTGGAGCGTGTTCGATCTGAAAACCTGCAACGGGAGATCCATTTCTGGATCGGTGAATCGCTGAAAGACATGGGGGAGTATGAACGCGCCGCCGAGTCCTTTATCCGCTCCGCTTTCTACGCTGGCGACGATCTGGATATGTGGGGGCAGACCGCACGCTATCATGCGGCTGAAGCCCTCGCTGAAGGCGGCATGCTCGAGGACGCCCAAGAAATGTACGACGATCTGCTCAAGGTCACCACCGATCCCGCAAGGGCCATGTCCCTCGAAAGAAAAATTCAGGACCTGTGGTTGCGTAAACAGGGTCTGGAAAACGGTGATAACTGAGTCATCGGCGTGTTGAACACGGGTACGGATTGGCACTGAACTCCGAAAACCTGGACACCATCGAGCGTTTTCTGGATGCCCTGTGGCTAGAGCGTGGCCTGAGCGAAAACACGCTCAGTGCGTATCGCAGGGATCTAGGCGGGCTGGCGCGGCACTTGTCGAAAAACGGTGTCGGCCTGATCCATGCCCGCCCGGAGCACCTGCACTCCTATCTCCATGCGCTCTTTCGCAAGAACATCAGTGCCCGCAGCGTGGCACGATGCGTCTCAACGTTGAGGCGTTTTTATCAGTATCAGCTGAGGGAAAACAGGATTGCGATAGATCCCTCCGCAGAGGTCGAGGCACCCAAGCTGGGCCGGACCCTACCTCACACCCTGACCGAACGGGAGGTCGAGGGTCTGCTGGCGGCGCCGGACACGGGCCAGGCGCTGGGCCTACGGGACCGCGCCATGCTGGAAACGCTGTACGCCACGGGCCTGCGCGTGTCGGAGCTTGTCAATCTGCTGATCATGGAAGTCGACATCATTACGGGGGTGGTCCGGGTCATGGGAAAGGGCGGCAAGGAACGGCTGGTGCCGCTAGGCGAGACCGCCATACATTATCTGGATCAGTACATTTCTCGAGGCCGCGGTGAAATTCTCGGCCGAAAGCAATCGGACGCGTTATTCGTTACCCGGCGGGCCGGGCCCATGACGAGGCAGGCCTGCTGGCATATGATCAAGCGATACGGCCTTGTGGCGAACATCAGTGGTCACCTCTCACCGCACACCCTGCGCCACGCCTTTGCTACGCACCTGCTCAATCATGGCGCTGATCTTCGCTCGGTCCAGATGCTTCTGGGGCATTCGGATCTGTCGACGACGCAGATTTATACCCACGTCGCCCAGGAGAGATTGAAGAAACTTCACCAACAGCATCATCCAAGAGGCTAGCCCGCATTTCTCACCACGCCGGTTAGTTCAGCGCCCGGGCAAGCCGCTTTCTGTATTCGCTTACGAGTTCTCCCTTGCCGCCCGCCAGATCGAAAACGCGCAGTATTATCCGCCGGGGTTCGTCTTCTCGGAAGTTTCTGTCACGTTGGATGATCTCTATCAGATGTTCCAGTGCATTGGCGAGTTCTCCCTCCCTGACCAGGAGCCCGGCAAGCTGAAAGCGTGCTTCGAGGTTATCGGCGTCCTGGGTGACGGAACGGATCAATTCGTCCACGGATTGATTTGATTCCGCCACGGTTCCGAGATCCACGCGAGCAGAGACCGGGGCATAGCGGGGATCATCCTTGCCGTCCCGGGTGATTCCGTCGAGTATTTTTCTGGCTTCTTCAAAACGCTTCTGGTCGGCCAGCCAGCCGGCCAGCATAAATCTCGGCCGATCGTTGTCCGGATCATCCGAAATCGTCTTCACCAGCATGTCGATTGCACCGGCGGTGTCCCCGGAAGCATGCAAACTTTCAGCTCGTACAAGCTGTTCATCCGATTCGCGCACCACGTGTTTGTCGATCATGCGCCGGATAGCGGATTCGGGTTGCACGCCCATGAACTGATCGACGGGTTCGCCGTTGCGGAACAGAATTACCGTAGGCAGGCTCCGTATGCCGTACCGGGAGGCAAGTTGCTGCTGCTCATCCGTATTCACCTTGACCAGCCGCGCCGCACCCGAATAAGCGATCATGAGCTTTTCCAGTATCGGCGCAAGAGAACGGCAGGGCCCGCACCAGGGCGCCCAGAAATCGACCAGAATCAGGTGCCTGGAGGAAGGCTGCAGGACATCGCGGTCAAACGCGCTCTCGTCAGAGTCGACGATATATTGTTGTGCGACCGTCATGTCGTCAATCTGGGGATTCTCCAGACAATATCAAGACTAGACAATATCAAGACTGATCTACAATCGCACTCGATTCAGCCGAACTGCGTTTGCAATCACGGAGACGGAGCTCAGGCTCATTGCGGCGGCGGCAATCATAGGCGAAAGCAGAACGCCTATGAACGGGTACAGAATGCCGGCAGCTATGGGCACGCCGATAGAGTTGTACACAAAGGCGAAAAACAGGTTTTGACGTATGTTTTTCATGGTCGCTCTGCTCAAGCGGATCGCGCGCACTATGCCGCTCAGGTCTCCTTTGACCAAGGTTACGTCAGCACTTTCTATCGCAATATCGGTACCGGTACCCATTGCGATGCCGACATCCGCCTGTGCCAATGCCGGGGCATCATTGATTCCGTCGCCCGCCATGGCGACGACCTTACCCTTTGATTGGAGCGATTTGACCACTTCGGACTTTTCGTCCGGCAGCACTTCGGCGTGCACGGTTTTGATACCCAGCCTGGATGCAACGGATTCCGCGGTGCTATGATTGTCCCCGGTGAGCATCACAACGTCAACGCCGGACGTTTGTAAATCGCCTATGGCCTGCGCCGTAGAATCCTTGATGGGGTCGAAGATGCCGAATATTCCTGCCATCGCGCCAGCAATGGATACGAACAGGACGGTCTGACCCTCGACGCGGTACGTGTCCGCTACTTCGATCCACTGTGGGCATTCCACACCTTGCCGCCGCATCATATTGCGATTGCCGATGACGACATCTTCATTCCCAACGGTCCCGCGAATGCCCTGGCCGGTAACCGACGTGAAGTCGGTGACAGGTAAAAGCGGCAGTTCTCTCTCCGTGGCAGCGCCCACGATGGCCGAAGCAAGCGGGTGTTCACTCGCTTGCTCGAGGCTGGCGGCGAATTGCAGAACATCGTTCTCATCGGCGCCTTGCGCCGTTGTGATCGAGGCCAGAGCTGGTTTTCCCTGAGTCAACGTGCCGGTCTTGTCTACGACGAGGGTATCGATGCGTTCCAGTTTTTCGAGTGCGGCTGCGTCCTTGATCAGCACGCCCGCGAGAGCGCCGCGTCCGGTGCCAACCATGATGGACATGGGCGTCGCCAGTCCTAGCGCACAAGGGCAGGCGATTATCAAAACCGAAACTGCGGATATTACAGCGTATCCCAGCCTGGGCTCTGGTCCCCATAGGCCCCAAACGAGAAACGCTGCCAATGCTACCGAAATTACCGCCGGAACGAAGTAGCTTGCGACGGTATCGGCTAGCCTCTGCACAGGCGCCCGGCTGCGCTGTGCCTCGCTTACCATGCGTATGATCCGGGCGAGGAGCGTGTCTTCGCCGACCAGTTCCGCCGTCATCAGCACGCTGCCGGTGCCGTTGACCGTAGCTCCAATCAGTCTGTCGCCCGGTTGTTTTGCGACCGGAACGGGCTCACCGGTAATCATCGATTCGTCGACGCTGGTAGTCCCGGTCTTCACCGTACCGTCGGTGGGAATTTTCTCACCCGGCCGGATGCGAAGGATGTCTCCCGCCTTTAATTGTTCCAGCGGGACATCGGCCTCGGAACCATCGCTGCGAACGATGCGCGCGGTGTTCGGTGCCAGCTCGAGCAACAGCTGGATGGCCGCTCCGGTCTTGTCACGTGCCCTCAGTTCCAGAACCTGGCCGAGCAGTACCAGCGTGACGATTACCGCGGAAGCCTCAAAATATACCGGCACCGAGCCATCCGCCATTCTGATACTCGCCGGAAACAACTGCGGAAGAAAGGCGGCAACCACGCTGTAAGCCCACGCCACCCCAACTCCCATCGAGATCAAAGTAAACATGTTCAGACGTCGATTGACCAACGACGTCCAGCCACGCTCGAAGAACGGCCAGCCGGCCCAGATTACGACCGGCGTCGCCAGCAGGAATTCAAGTTTCTGGACCACCGGCGTAGAGGCCACGCGCAGCAATAGATCCGGAACCAGATCGTGCACCATGGCCAGAACGAAAAGCGGTACGGAAAACGCCAGAGCAATAAGAAATCGCCGGTACATGTCATTGTATTCCGGATTCTCTGGCTGTGCTCTGATCCGATTCGCCTCCAGCACCATGCCACATTCCGGACAGGTACCCGGTGCATCCCGCTGGACCTCGCGATGCATCGGACAGGCGTACAGCAGTTTCCCGCGCGGGAGCGGCGTCTCCGGCTCCAAGGCCATGCCGCATTCAGGGCAGGAGGCGGGTCCGATACTCTCGACGCCCGGGCACATGGGGCAGATGTATCTCCTCCGGTCGTCAGTTTCCTCTGCCCCGATGCCGGAAGGCGAGAGGTAGCGATCCGGATCGGCCGTAAATTTGTCGCGACAGCCTGTGCAACAGAAATAGTACATTTGCCCTTGGTGAGTAACGCTGGAAACCTTTTCCGGATTCACCGTCATGCCGCAAACCGGATCCTTGGCACTTGCCGTGGAATCTGTATTCTCTGCGTGGCAACTCATTTTCTGTTTCCTGTATCCGATCCAGCCATTTCACTCCCGTCGAGCTGAAGCCGATGGACAATCCGTTCCTTATACGATGCCGGTTGCGTCGCCGTGTTGACTCGACTGACGGGTGAGGATGAGATGCTAACGATGTATTCGTTGATGTCCCATCTGGCGCTCCCTAGGGGATTCGAACCCCTGTTACCGGCGTGAGAGGCCAGCGTCCTAACCACTAGACGAAGGGAGCGTATTGGATGCGATAATCCGTGGTATTCATGGTATCATGGAGCGCCATATGAAGAACATAACCCTTAGGTTTCTCGAGCAGGTGGGGTAATTCCTCGGAGTGCAGCAGCTAGGTCGTACGCCGGAAAAGATCCCCCCTTCCGCTCATCAGATTTCCCTGTCAGCGGTCAGCAAGCCGGCGCTTAAAATTGTAAGGCAACTTAATGACGCCGGGTATGAAGCCTACCTGGTGGGCGGCTGCGTGCGTGATCTGCTCCTTCAGCATATTCCCAAAGACTTCGACGTGGCGACGAATGCCTACCCGGAAGAGGTCAAGGCCGTATTCAACCGTGCCCGGCTGATCGGACGCCGTTTCAGACTGGCGCATGTGCGAATGGGCCGAGACGTCGTCGAGGTCGCAACCTTTCGCGCCGGTTTTACGGAGGAACAGGGCGCCGAAAACCGCCACGTCAATGAAGACGGTCAGATACTGAGAGACAACGTTTACGGCGGGATCGAAGACGATGCTTTCAGGCGCGATTTCACCATCAATGCCCTGTATTACGATCCTAATACCCAAAATGTGGTGGACTATGTAGATGGTACCGCGCATTTGCGCGAACGCCGATTGGTCACCATCGGTGACCCTGAAATCCGCTTCAGGGAAGACCCCGTTCGAATGCTGCGAGCGGTACGCTTTGCCGTCAAATTGGGCTTTTCCCTGGATCCCGAGGTAAAGAGAGCGATTCGACGCTCCGCGGATTCGCTCAACAACGTGCCCCCCTCGCGCATGCTGGATGAAATGCTCAAGCTTTTACACAATGGATACGCACTGGACGTTTATCGGGAACTCAAGTCTTCGGGATTGTTCGTTCACCTCTTTCCTTTCACCGAGGCCTGTGAATTCGGTGACAGCAGAGACCTGATCGAGCTGGCGTTGTCGAATACCGACGCAAGAATACGCGAGGGGAAGCCCGTCATTCCGGCGTTCCTGTTTGCCTGCTTCTTGTGGAAACCGTTGCGCCAGGAGACAGAGACGAGGATACGGCAGGGAATGCCGCCCCGGCCGGCTTTTTCGACGGCGAGTTTCGATTTGCTGACGAATCAATCGATGTATGTGGGGATCCCGAAAAGGATAGGAACGGTGGTCCGCGAGATATGGAACCTTCAGCAAAGGCTGGAGAGGAGATTGCCGCGCGGCATAAAAATGCTGCTCCGTCACCAGCGATTTCGGGCAGCCTACGATTTTTTACTGCTGCGCAGGGAAATCGACGAGGTGGACAGCGAGCTTGCCGAGTGGTGGACACGGATCCAGGAAGTGGACTCGGGAAGGCAGCATGAAATGATCAAGTCGTTGGCACCGCCTCCGAGTAGCGGCCGGCGACGTAAACGCCGGCGCCGCAAATGACTTTATCTTGAACTACCTGAACTATCACTTTTTGCCGATGGCCCAGTATTTTAGTATTCACCCGGACAATCCCCAGTTGCGACTCATAAAACAGGCGGGTCGGATATTTCTGGATGGCGGCGTGGGCGTCTATCCGACGGATTCCAGCTATGCCATTGGATGCAGTATCGGAAACAAAACGGCCATGGACCGGATCCGCAGGATTCGGAAAATCGATGACAGTCATAATTTCACTCTGGTAGCGCGGGACCTGTCTGAGATAGCCACGTACGCGAAAATTGGCGACGAGCAGTACCGCCTCATCAAAGCCACGACCCCCGGACCCTACACGTTCATTCTTCCGGCAACCAGGCAGGTGCCTCGCCGTCTGCAAAACCCCCGGCGTAAAACCATTGGATTACGTATACCGGATTCCCGGATTACGCAGTGCCTGATAGAGGAATTGGGGGAGCCCATCATGAGTTCGACCTTGATCCTGCCCGGCGAACAGTTGCCCATATCGGATCCTGCGGTAATCCGATCAAAACTCGAACACGAAGTGGACCTGGTCATCGACGGAGGGTTCTGTGGTGTCGATCCAAGCACCGTCGTCAGCTGGGTAGAAGACCGGCCGAGCGTCATTCGCGTCGGCCGCGGGGACCCTGCGCCATTTCTGTGATGTCAGCTCGTACATTGCGTCAAACCGGCCGGCGAGGGACCATCGTGATGATATACTTCGCGCCAATTTTTTTGTTGCTTGTGCGAAATCACCCATCCACATCATCTTTGGAGAGTAGCTCTTGATTAGTCGAGCTGGACAGCCGGAGCGCGTGTTGTCCGGTATGCGCCCCACGGGACGACTGCACCTGGGGCATTACCACGGTGTATTGAAAAACTGGGTGGAATTGCAGCATGAATACGACTGCTATTTTTTCGTTGCCGACTGGCACGCCCTGACCACACACTACGAAGACGTCAATCTGAACATGGGTGAGTACGTGTGGGAGATGGTGATCGACTGGCTAGCCGCCGGTGTCGACCCTGCTCAAACCACCTTGTTTATCCAGTCCAGGATCCCGGAGCACGCCGAATTGAATCTTGTGCTGTCCATGATCACTCCCCTAGGATGGTTGGAGCGCGTTCCAAGCTTCAAGGATCAGCAGGAAAAACTCAAGGAAAAAGACCTGGCTACACATGGATTTCTGGGCTATCCGGTGCTGCAAAGTGCCGACATCTTGATGTACGGTGCGAGCAGGGTGCCGGTCGGTGAGGACCAGGTACCCCATATCGAACTGACCCGCGAGATTGCGCGGCGTTTCAACTTTCTATTTGGACGGGATCCCGGCTTCGAGCAGAAAGCCGAAAATGCCATCGTCAAGCTGGGTAAAAAAGGAGCCAAGCTGTATCGCAAGCTGCGAGTTGCCTACGTCGAGCGGGGTGACGAGGAGGCCCTCGAAAAAGCACGGGCTTTCGTGGAGGAAAACCAGAATATTTCCCTCGGCGACAAGGAGCGGTTGTTGGGATATCTTGAAGGCGGTGGGCGCATGATTCTCGTCGAGCCGGAGGCCGCGCTCACGCCCGCATCGAAACTTCCCGGCCTGGACGGGGAGAAGATGTCCAAGTCGTACAAAAACATCATTGCGCTGCGCGATGATCCGGACAGGGTGGAGAAGGGATTGAAATCGATGCCGACGGACCCTGCCCGCAAACGACGCCATGATCCGGGCGATCCGGACAAATGTCCGGTGTGGGAACTCCATCGGGTGTATACCGGCGACGACGTGCACGCGTGGGTCAACGAGGGGTGCCGTAGCGCAAAAATCGGATGCCTGGACTGCAAACAACCGTTGATCGATGCAATTCTCGCGGAACAGAGGCTCATGCACGAGCGGGCGCGGCAATACTTGGACGATCCCACGCTGGTGCGAAGTATTATCGCTGACGGATGCGAAAGAGCGAAGGACGTTGCCGAAGAAACGATGGAAGAAGTCAGGAACTGCGTTGGCCTGGCGTACTACTAACCTGGTGTACTAAGAATGACGGCAAACAAAAAATCGGACAATCGACCCGAAAAAATCCCGGTCCAGAAAAGCCTGCCGGATACGGCCGAGCCCGGACAGGCCATTGTCAACGGCCAGGTGCTGCAAGAATTGCCGCAGGATCTCTACATCCCCCCGGATGCGCTGGAAGTATTCCTCGAGACCTTCGAAGGCCCTCTGGACCTGCTGCTTTATCTGATCCGCAAGCAGAACCTGGATATCCTGGACATTCCCGTGGCCGACATTACCCGGCAGTACATGGGGTATATCGAGCTCATGCGCGCCGTCAAACTGGATCTGGCCGCAGAATATCTGGTCATGGCAGCGACGCTTGCCGAAATAAAATCTCGCATGCTGCTGCCGCGGCACAGCGAAGAAGAGGAGGACGAACAAGATCCCCGAATCGCCCTGATACGGCGGCTGCAGGAATACGAACGCTTCCGGGAGGCGGCGATGGATCTGGGCGACCGCCCGCGTGTAGATCGTGATATTTTCCTGGCGTGGGCGTCATTCGTCGACGAGGATCCACCTGCACCGCAGGTCGATGTGACCGTGGACGAGCTTGCCAGTGCTTTTCAGCGCGTCATCGAGCAGGCCGAGCAGTTCCAACATCTGCACATCACGAGGGAGGTGCTTTCGGTTCGTGAACGCATGTCGATAATCCTGAACCGGCTCCAGGAGCAGGAATTCGTGCGCTTCGAAAGCCTTTTCGTCAAAACGGAAGGCCGCATGGGTCTTGTGGTTACCTTTGTGGCGATCCTTGAATTGATCAAAGAGGAAATGTTGTTCGTTGTACAGAACGAGCCTTTCGCCCCCATCCATGTTCGTTCCGCAGCGTAGGTCAAGTTTTGGGCAAATCGAAAAACGAACTCAAATTTATCGTCGAGGCGGCGCTGTTCGCCAGTGAAACCCCTTTGAAAGTGGGCAGTCTGATCAAATTGTTTCCCCACAATGCGGCTCCGGAGCGCGATGATATCAAGGCCGTGCTCAACGAACTGCAGCAGGATTACAAAGACCGGGGCATAGAACTAAAACGTGTTGGAAAGGCCTGGCGTTTTCAGTCCTGTGAGAGGTACTCGCCCTGGTTGCGAAAATTGAACGAAGGCCGCTCGCCCCGCTACACCCGGGCCCTGCTGGAGACCCTGGCGATCATCGCATACCGTCAGCCCGTGAGCCGGGGCGACATCGAAGAGATTCGCGGTGTCACGGTCAGCTCGGAAACGATGAAAACCCTGCTGGACAGGGAATGGGTGAAGCAGGTGGGACAGCGCGAAGTGCCTGGCAGGCCGGCACTTTTTGGCACGACGCAGAGGTTCCTCGAATATTTCAATCTGAGCAGCCTGAGTGAACTGCCACCACTTATGGAAAAGAGGGAACCGGAAGAGATCGCAATGGAACTCAATTTGCGATTGCCGCTGGAAGACCCCGCACTCGAACAAAAGGAAGAAACCGGTGCGGAGGACGACGTTCAACAGCAGACCACGGCGGAGATCATTAGGCTGAATCCCGCTGGTGAACATGGGCAGAATGACGTGGCCGAGCAGAAAACCAAGCACTTGGTACCCGATACAACTGACACAGAAGAATCAGGAAAGTCCTGAATAGCGATCGTTTCGGTAGGTTTGATCGGGGATGTGGCAGCGAAAAAAACGGGCCGCCCTGGTGCAATCTTCTGGATGAATTTCCTCGATGACCACTGAGAAACTGCACAAGGTCCTGGCGGCGGCTGGGCTGGGTTCCCGGCGGCAGATCGAAAAATGGATCGCGGAGGGCCGGGTCGGGGTCGACGGGGAGGTTGCGCACGTCGGGCATCGCGTTGGTCAGGATGTGGCGATTACGCTTGATGGCAAGCCTGTTGCGTTGAGGGAGGCACCGGTAACCCGGGTAATCATCTATCACAAACCGCTGGGTGAGATCTGTACGCGTTCGGATCCCCAGGGCCGGCCCACGGTTTTCGATCGACTGCCCGGTGTATCCGGGCGCTGGATATCGGTCGGCAGGCTCGACATCAACACAACCGGCCTTCTTGTGCTCACCAACGACGGCCTGCTGGCATCGCGCCTGATGCACCCGTCTACCCGTTTAGAGCGTGAGTACATGGTCCGTGTGCATGGTAATCCCACATCCGGACAGCTCGATAGGCTCACAACCGGGATCGATCTTGATGGCAGGCCCGCCCGATTCAATGCACTGGAATCCCTTGGAAAGAAAGCAGACGCAAAAAACCAACGTTACCGGATTAAATTGAGCGAAGGTCGAAACCGAGAAATAAGACGTCTCTGGGAAAAGATTGGCTGTCGGGTGAATCAGCTCAAGCGGGTTCGCTTCGGGCCCGTCCATTTGCCCGCAAACTTGCCCCCCGGAAGCTGGCTGGAACTCGACGCCGATACCGTTCTATCCCTCCAGCGCGGCGCGGGAACAGCCTGAATTCGATGACCAATGTCTCCCGGCTCTACCTGCGGCTCGACGCGGTGTACGGGCCACAACACTGGTGGCCCGCAAAATCGGTCTTCGAGGTCGTCGCGGGCGCCGTGCTGACGCAAAATACGTCGTGGCGAAACGTCGAAAAAGCGCTGTTCAACCTCAGGAGGGTCGGGGCAATGTCTCCCGGCCGCATCCTGGGTCTGCCGTCTGAAGAACTGGCTGCATTGATCTACCCATCGGGATTTTACAGAGTGAAAACGCAGCGGCTTCGGGCGGTGTGCGCGTGGCTGGAGGACAATGGCGGGAGCAGGCAGCTTGCCATGTTGCCCACGGATGAGTTGCGTGCTTCACTGCTTTCCGTGCACGGCGTCGGCGCGGAGACGGCGGATGCCATCCTGCTTTATGCGTTTCAACGGCCGGTGTTTGTGGTCGATGCTTATGCCCGGCGGCTATTTAGCAGGGTAGGTATCATTCGAGGCCCTGAATCCTACGATGATATCCGGGCGATCGTCGAATCGGAAATGGATGGTTCGGCGCCGGATTTCAATGAGTTTCACGCCTTGATCGTCGAACACGGCAAGCGGACCTGTCGAAAGAAACCGCGCTGCGGGAACTGCCGGATTCGCGGTTGCTGCAATTACCCATCACGGGGGTCGGAACAATGAGCAGTTACGAGGACTATACCAAAATCGCGGGCGCCTACGACGCTACCAGAAGCGCTGTCGGAGTGGCAATCATTACCGGTTGTCTCGGCGTTTCGCAGGTGCCTCTGGGGCAGCAGTACGTGCTCGATGCCGGATGCGGTACCGGTAACTACTCGCGTGCATTGATCGATTACGTGCGTCGCATTGCGGCGGTGGACATGAACGCGCGTATGCTGGAGCAGGCAAGGCGGAAATTTCCGCAGCCAAGCGCATCGAGTATCGAGTTTTACCAGGCGGGCATCGACAGTTTGCCATTCGAGTCATCGGTCTTCGATGGGGTGATGATCAACCAGGTGCTGCACCACATAGCCGACGATGCGGAGTCCGGCTATCCGAATACCCACCGGGTCATCGCGGAATTCGCCAGGGTGCTGAAAACGGGCGGGGGATTGGTCATAAACATCTGCTCCCACCACCAGCTCGAGAGCGCGTTCTGGTACTGTGCACTCATTCCCGAGGAGGCATCGCTAATGCGTGAGCGGCATATCCCGCTGTCGCGACTGCAGGAACTGCTGGAACGGTGCGGCTTTGAGTGCCTCGGCCGCACCGTGCCGGTGGACGCGCTCATGCAGGGACCGGCATACTTGAATCCGCGCGGGCCGCTGGACGCCGGATGGCGCAATGGCGATTCTGTCTGGAGTACGTTATCACCGGATCGGCTCGACAAGGTGTGTTCCCGTATCCGGCAGCTGGATCGCGCCGGGCAGCTCGAGACATTCGTGCAGGAAAACGATGCCCGGAGAATGGATATTGGTCAGATGACTTTCATACACGCCAGGAGAACATGAACCGATCCCCCAGCCGTTATCTCATCCTCCACTTCTGCGTCCGCCTTTCGATATAGGCTGAAACGATGTAGTGCAGGATTCTGACCCCGGCCGCGGTGTAGAAGATCATCATGCCCATTGCCGCCGCGGGAGCGATGTCCCCGGCGTCGTCCATATTCAGAACGGCTACCGATGCCAGGGTGGTGTCCGGTCCGTACAGAAAGACCACGGCGGACACCGTGGTCATTGCGTTCACGAACAGGTATATACCGATGTCGAAGATGGCCGGCAGGCATACCGGAACGGTGACCCGGCTGAAGACCTTGTAGAACGGCTGTTTGAGGGAAGAGGATACCGCCTCGAATTCGGCGTCCATTTGCTTCAACGCGGTCACCGCAGTGAGGTGGCTTACGGTATAAAAATGGGTGATCGTACTGATCACCAGAATTGCCATGGTGCCGTAAATGAAATTCAGCGGATTGTTGGGCGCGTTGAAGAAAAAGATGTACGCCAGGCCCAGCACCAGCCCGGGCACAGCCATCGGCATCATGGCCAGTAACTGGAAAAATCCCCGGCCGAGCCTGAACCCGCGGCCCTTTTCGACCATGTAGGCGCCCACGAACACGACGATTGTGCCGAAGAGCGCGGTGTAGGTTGCCATGCGTATGGAATTGAAATAGGACTCCCAGCCCCCGCCGTCCATCAGGTCGAACTGATAATTTTTAAGCCCCAGGGAAAGGTCGTAGGGATAGAACTTGACCAGTGCGGCGTATTGGCATACCGCCAGCATTCCAAGAATGAACAGGCTTACCAGGCAGGCGTAGCCCAGCATCATCGAATCGAAACGCCTGTTCGGATTGGGTTGCAGCGGCACCGCACGGGCGGATAGCAGCGCCACCTGCTTTTTCTGTACGATACGGTCGACGAAGAACGCGACGGCGGCCGGGATCAGCAGGACGACGCTGACCACCGCGCCCATCTCGAAGTTCTGCTGGCCTATGACCTGTTTGTAGATGTCGGTCGCCAGAACGTTGAAATCACCGCCGATCACCTTGGGCGCGCCGAAGTCGGTGATGGTCAGGGTGAACACCACGAAAGCGGCGCTGATCAACCCGTAGCGCGCCCCGGGCAGGGTCACGGTAAAGAAGATTCTCGGCTTGCTTGCGCGCAGCGCGATGGCCGATTCGTACAGCCGGGAATCGGCGATTGACAGCGCGGTGATGATGATGATCATTGCGTGGGGCAGGGTGAAGAACACCTCCGCGATGATGATACCGATCGGCCCGTATATGTCGTGGCCGAACAGGAGTTCCGGAATCAACCCCTGCCGGCCGAACAGATAGACCAGCGCTATGCCCGGCAGCAGAGAGGGCACCAGGATGGGCACCATGGCCACGGATTTGAAAAATCCCTTCAAAGGCATGCAGCTGCGGGTCAGTGCATAGGCAAGAACGAAAGCCACCGTGACCGTGATGCCTGTAGTAATGACGGCCACGAAAATGCTGTTGTTTATGGAGTAGGTGAGTGCGGGCGTGCCGAAGTACTCCAGGTAGTTTGCAAAGCCTATAAAGTCGCCGTCATGATTCTGGAAACTTTTCGACAGCATCGCGTACAGCGGAAATGCCAGCGCCACTAGCAGGTACAGGCCGATAACGAGCATGAATGCGCGCATCTGCCAGTCATCTCGGCTTGCCTTGGGTTTGATCCGTACGGCCGAAATCGGAACTGTAGCGGCGGCGGGTGTGGACATCTGCATAGGCGGTCTCTACCCGTTTTTAGCGTAGACGCGAATCCGTTCCCTCGGTAGCGCCACGGAAATTGTTGATCCCTCGACGATGTCGAGCCGTCGCACCAGATTGATAGACAGGTCCGCCCGCAATCGAACATTGCCTATGCTGTCTGAAGCGAAATCGGCGCGCACGAAAGAACCCAGAAATTCGACCTCCTCAACGGATACCTCGACGACATTGTTGCCTTGGTTCGCAGAGCGCGACGCTTCCTGAACCTCGATGTCCTCGGGACGAATAGCGACCGTAACTTCACCCGAGTCGAGCGATTCGTCCAGATCGCACTGCAGGATTATTTTACCGACTTTCACGCTTTCCGCGCCTTCTACGATGCCCGGTACGAAGTTCATGGTGCCGATAAAATCGGCGACGAAAGACGTGGCGGGCTCGCGATAGATTTCCATGGGCGAGCCGATTTGCTCTATGAAACCGTTGTTCATCACAACGATTCGATCCGCCATGGTGAGCGCTTCCTCCTGATCATGAGTAACCATGATGGTCGTCACACCGAGACGCTCCTGTAGCGCGCGTATCTCGTGACGAAGGTATGCCCGGACCTTGGCGTCCAACGCCGACAACGGCTCGTCCAACAGGAGCAGGCCGGGGGAGGTGGCCAGCGCCCTTGCCAGCGCAACACGCTGCTGCTGCCCTCCCGACAGTTGTGCGGGATACTTGTCGGCCTGTTCGGGCAGGCCGACAAGTTCCAAAAGTTCCGATACGCGACTTTTGATTTCAGAACGCGCGGTTTTTCTGTTTTCGAGGCCGTAGGCGATATTCTTGCGTACGGTCATGTTAGGAAACAGGGCATAGGATTGAAACACGATACCAAAATCGCGCTCCGAAGGCGGCAACGCCGACACATCTTTTCCGCCTTGCTCGACCGTGCCGGAAGTCTGGATGTCGAGCCCGGCGATGGCCCGCAGCAGGGTTGTCTTGCCGCACCCGGACGGGCCAAGGAAACACACGAATTCCCCGTCGTAGATTTCGAGGGAAATCTCATGCAGCGCGGTGAAAGCGCCGAACATCTTGGTCAGATCGGTAATCCTGAGAAACGGCCTTTCCGTCGGTAACCGGGGACTAGCCTGCTTCCTGGTCTTCGTATTTTCCATCGTTTGGCCAGCGGTGTTCGCTGCGGTTACCTTATCATTTTTCCGTTGGTCTTACGCCCATTCCGATTCAAAAAAAAACCGGTTGCCATTCAGACAACCGGTTTTCCGTGCAGTATTTAGAACGGAATTTAGCTCTTGGGCTCCGACTTGGAATCGTAGCGTTTTTGCCACTCCGCCAGGATTGCTTTTCTATTGTTGGCCGCCCATTCGAAGTCGTTGTCGATCATCGATTGCGGAATGTTGTCAGGAAAATGTTCCACCGGTTGCGCCAGAGCCTGGATCCCTATGACCGCATAGCCTTCGTTGTACATCATGTTGGCTTTCTCCGAGATCGACCAGTCGACCAGCTTCTTGGCCGCCTCCATGTTGTCCGTTCCTTTGACGATAGCGGTGGCTTCCATGTCCCAACCAATGCCCTCCGAGGGAATGATGATTTCAAGTGGGGCTCCTTCGGCTTTCGACTTGGCCCCCCGGAACGCGAAAGACACACCGACGGCGACTTCGCCGCGGGCTGCCTGTTTACAGGGCTTGGAACCGGAATGGGTGTAGTGATCGATGTTTTCGTGCAGCGCATCCATGAACGCCCAGCCGTCTTCCTGTCCGAATATCTGCAGCCAGCTGGAGACGTCCAGGAACCCGGTACCCGATGAATTCGGGTTGGGCATCGCGACGTGGCCCTTGAATTCAGGTTTTGTCAGGTCCTTCCAGGATGTCGGCATGGGCAGTCCAAGTTTTTCGGCTTCCACCGTGTTGACACAGATGGCCGCCACCCAGGCGTCCATACCGGTCCAGTATGGCGGGTTGTCCTTGTCAATGAATTTAGGATTGAGTTTATCGAGACCCGCCGGCGCGTACGCTTCCAGCATGTCGTCGCTTTTCATCAACAACAGGCTTGTCGCCGCAAGGCCCCAGATGACGTCGGCCTGGGGATTGTCCTTTTCGGCAAGCAGTTTGGCGGTGACGATTCCGGTTGAGTCGCGCACCCATTTGATGTTGATATCAGGATGTTCTTCGTTGAATCGCGCGGCATATTTCTTGAGGTCTTCCGCCTCGACGGCCGTGTACACGGTAAGATCGACCGCCGACGCGATCGAACTCGACAGGGCGAATCCGACTACGGCACTGATCGCCGAAATCGTCAAGCGCCGTAAGGCATTTGGCTTGTTAGTCATGGTGTTATCCCCGTATGATGGTTTGAACGTTTTTATGGATGAATTCGCCAGGCAGTTTGTTGAAATCACGACTGGTTTGTCGAAATCCCGGACTCGTGCCAGCGGAGCTGCCGGATTATTTTATGTATGTTGAGCAAAAATTAACACTTTCCGTTCGAATGCAAGCATATTCCGACCGCGCGCAGTATACAAGATGTCGATGATATCGATAAATCTAACCAAGTCGGGGAAGCCCCACCGTATTCACCGTGCTTCATGCGTTTCCAAAAAATTGCAGGGCTGTGCGTCGTGAAGATTTCTGTAGTAACGGCGGTATACAACGCTGCGGACACCGTGTCGGACGCCCTTGATTCAGTCAGGGCACAGCGTCTCGGTGATGTTGAACACATTGTCGTCGATGGCGGTTCGACCGACGGTACGCTTGAAATACTCGAAGCAGCCAACCCGCTTCGTTTCATCTCCGAACCCGATAACGGATTGTACGACGCCATGAACAAGGGCATCGCAGCGGCCACCGGCGATGTTGTCGGTTTTCTCAATGCCGACGATGTCTACGCACACGACGGGGTCCTGGAACGCGTTGCGGGCACACTCGAAAACGAAAATGCGCAATCCTGTTATGCGGACCTGGTGTACGTCGACCGCGTCGACATGGACAAGGTGGTGCGTTACTGGACATCCAATACCTTTGTCCCGGGTTCTTTCCGCCGCGGTTGGCTGCCGGCGCACCCGACATTTTTCGTTGTGCGTGAGGTGTACGAGAAATTCGGATGTTTCGATCTGAACTATAAAATTCAGTCCGATTTCGAACTGACCATGCGTTTCCTCGAGATCAATCGGATATCCTCCCGCTATGTACCTGAAATCTGGGTCAGGATGAGAATTGGAGGACATACCAACCGGAGCCTTGTCAACATCGTAAAGGGAAATCTGGAGTCATACCGGGCATGCAGACAGCATGGTATCCGCGTCGGTCCGATGTTTTTCGTGACCAAGATTGCTCAGCGCGTACCTCAGTTCTTCAGGAAACCGGGATAGCGATAGCGACGTAGGAGATTGCATATGGCGGAACTGCGAGTGGGCAACAAGAGGTTCGATATCGAGGTCGTTGTTTTCGACAAGGACGGCACGCTGATCGATTTCCACATCATGTGGGGACGGCGCGCCAAATCCGCCGTGGACGCGTTGCTGCTCGAGACCCGGGGCGGCGACAAGCTGGAAGCCGCGCTTTATCAAACTATCGGTTATCAGCCCGACACCGGCGTCACGGCAGGCGCCGGGCCGCTGGCTGTGGTCCCGCTTCACAAGACTTACGTGGTGATATCGACCGTGCTCTTTCAGCACGGCTGGCCGTGGCATGAGGCGGAACGGCTCACTGAAAATGCCTTTTCGCCGGTCATGTCCAGTGAGCCGACGGCTGAAACGGTGAGACCGCTGGGCGAGGTACGTAGGACGATCGAGCGGCTCAATTCAATAGGCGTGCGCACCGCAATGGCGACCGCGGACGATCGCGACCCCACCCGAAAGATCCTGCAAATGCTCGAAATCGATTCCCATTTCGATCTTCTGTATTGCGGCGACGATGAGGACCTGCCCCAGAAACCGTCTGCGCGTCTGCTCGAGCACGTTGCCGAGCGCTGCCAGATAGATCTCTCGAAAATCATGATGGTGGGGGATACCATCGGTGACCTGTCCATGGCGCATGCGGCCAATGCCGGGGCCAGGATCGGCGTGCTGGGAGGGGCTACTGATGAGGCGACCCTGGCCGAATGGAGCGATGTGTTGATCTCTTCCATAGATGAGATAACAGCATTGTAGGAGGCGCGCCTCGCGCCGATCAATCGCGGCGGGGCGCCGCTCCCACAATCCCGGGACATCGTTCAATGCCCTTGTAGGAGGCGCGCCTCGCGC
>Ga0209567_10000595_pt1 | contig 19748 bp, 18 predicted proteins | sample COG_12_FD_184756 | JGI IMG/M metagenome (GOLD analysis project Ga0209567, IMG submission 184756) | Pelagic marine sediment microbial communities from the LTER site Helgoland, North Sea, for post-phytoplankton bloom and carbon turnover... | ecosystem: Environmental > Aquatic > Marine > Neritic...
CAAGATGGCGTCGGGATCGGCGACGATCGCGTCGAGCGTGGCGAACAGTTCCCGCTTCAGGTCGAGGTTCTCGATGACGGCCTCGATCACGAGTTGTCGGTCGGCCATCGCATCGAGGTCGGAAACACAACGCAACCGGGCCAGGGCCTTGTCGGCGGCGGCCTGGTCCAGCTTGCCGCGCTCCACGGCCCTACCCAGGGACTTGTCGATTCGAGCCTGCGCTCCGGCCGCCAGTTCGTCGCTGATCTCGTGAACCACGACATCAACACCCGATTTGGCACAGACCTCGGCGATCCCGGCCCCCATCTGGCCACCGCCAACAACCCCGACTCGCTCGATCGCCATGGAATCCTCCGTGAACTCGCGTCACCCGAGAGGGTAGTGACGATCCGGCGAACGCTTTCTAGGAGGCTGTTGAACAATCGGCGTGAACGCTCGCCCGACCGGCGAAACGCCAATTCAGCGTTGTGGCCGCGAGCGTGAACTGACATTGTTGAACAGACGACTACGCGTGGCCTGGGGGGTTCGGGATGCTGGCGAAGGCGGCGTGTCTGCCGTCGACGATCTCGCGGGCAATCTGGTCGAGGCTGTCCATCAACCACAGATAGGCACCTTTGCCGGGGGAATAGTCGGCCTCGGCCATGCCCTGGATGCGACCCTGCTCCTGGAGTCGCTTCACCTGCTTGTAGTTGTTGCGAGGTCTCTGGAGATAGACCCCGAGGGTCTTGCCGCCGCTGCTGTTGAGGATCGAAAACGCCGGAACGTCACTGGGACCGTCGGCGATGTAGAGCATGTGGCGCAGCGGAACGCGGCGTTGCGCTTCAGACATCCTCGCGTTCACGTCGAGCGATGGATTGCGGTTGACGCCCTTGTTGATCTCGAAGAGAGCCCGCGTCTTCGACGTGTTGTCGATGGTGTAGGCGAGGTGGCGGATCGGTCCACCCTCAGCCGCCACCGGCAACCGCTCGAGGTACCCGGGCGGCGCCGAGTACTCGACGAAGGCATTCGCCCACACCCCGTCAACATGCGGATAGATGCTGGAGCCTTCGATCATTGGGCGAAGTCCGGTGGACACGACATAGTGCTCGACGGTGATGCCTGCGGCGGCGAACTCAGGGACTTCCCGAGTGAAGCGCCGGGTCTCCTCGAAGAACTCGGGCATCCCCGGACACGGCTCGAGTTTGCCGCCCAACTCGCGGAGCTTGGCGTTGGTGAGTCCAGCAAAGACCCCGTTCTCGACATAGGACAGCAGGTGGAGCAGATAGGCGGTGTCGCGCGAGATCAACTCGCCGTGGGAACGGTGAAAGTCGACCAGACCGTCGACTTCCTGCCAGAACTGGGCGGCGTCGACGCCGTACTCGTCGAAGATCGGCCCCTGCATGTTGTCGGGGATGAGGGTGCGGTCGAAATCCCACAAGAAGGCAACGACCGTTTGGGTGTAGAGCGGAGCGGGCATGCCCGAAGCCTAGAACGATTTTCGCGATCTTGGGCAGGCGTTACGGGGTTTCGAAACCGCCGAAGCAGATCTCGCTGCCTTCACGCCACCACTGCTGGAGCACGCACGGAGCCCCGCGCAACCCGCGATGGGCATCACCGCTGCGGTGGCCTTCGATGAGGATCACCACTTCCCAACCCCCGACGGCCAACTCGGCGACGGCGGCGATCAGTCCTGCGGACACGTCGGCGTCGCCGAGCACGATCTCGACAATGCCGCGGTTGGCAACCACAACGGCGGGAAGGTCGCCGATTCCCGCGGCCGGATCAACGACAACCGCCGCCAGACGGGCTTCGACCACAGGATTGTGACTCGCGACATAGGCCCGGCCGATCGCAGCCAACACTTGCTGCTCTTTCTGCACGCCGGCGTCGATTGTGATCGCCATTGCCCAACCTCACATCCGTGTAGTTACGGCAGTGTAGTTCACCACGACACTCTCGTGCCCAATTCCGCCCAGACAGTGCATTTAGCCCCTCTCCCCCAGGTGCCGTGGTGTCGGTAGGCTCGTATGCATGGCGGTCGAGGCCCAGAGTGGACAAGATCAGCTCGCAGGTCTGACGTCTGCGGAGGTGAGGCAGCGGATCGCTCAGGGCGAGGTCAACACCATCCCGGAGGGACCGAGCCGAACCACCGGTGACATCGTCCGCGCCAATGTGATCACGCGGTTCAACATCCTCCTCTCGATCCTGTTGGTCGTGATCCTGGTTGCCGTGGGGGAACCGGCTGATGCGCTGTTCGGAGTTGTGCTGGTCACCAATGCCGCCATTGGGATCGTCCAGGAACTCCGGGCGAAGAAGACGCTCGACCGCCTCGCGGTACTGACCACGCCGAAGGTCAGTGTGTTGCGCGACGGCACATCGCAGGAGATCCCGGTGCAAACAACCGTGCTCGACGATGTGGTCTTGGTGCGCTCCGGAGATCAAGTCGCCGTCGACGGAGACGTGATGATGGCACGAGGACTCGAAGTCAACGAGTCGCTGCTGACCGGCGAGTCCGACCCTGTGGTGAAGACGCCCGGCGACGAGATGCTGTCCGGGAGCTTTGTCTCCGCCGGGACCGGGAGCTACCGGGCCACCCGAGTCGGCGAAGACGCCTACGCCGCTACCTTGGCGAAGGAAGCCAAGCGATTCACCCTGGTGCGCTCCGAACTGCGCGACGGCGTCAACTGGATCATCGGTGCTGTCAGTTGGGTCGTCGGGCCGGTCATCATCTTGCTGATCTGGAGTTCGCTGCGAGCCCAGGAAGCCGACCAACCGATCGATGCAGATTCGATCCGGGTCGCACTCTCATCGGCGGTGGCCGGTGCCGTCGGCATGATCCCGCAGGGGCTGGTGCTACTCACATCGATCGCACTCGCCGTCGGGGTCATCAGGCTCGGCCGACGCAACGTGCTTGTTCAAGAGCTCCCGGCCATCGAAGGGCTCGCCCGCGTCGACACGGTCTGTTTCGACAAGACCGGCACGCTGACAGAGGGCACGTTGGTGGTCCAAGACCTCCAGCCCCTGACGGACCTCGACCCGGCACCCGCCCTCGGGGCACTCGGTGCCGCCGAGCCGGATCCCAATGCAACGCTCCAGGCGATCATCAAGCGCTTCCCGGCCCCAGCAGCGTGGCACGCCGACACCGCTATCCCATTCTCCTCAGCGCGCAAGTGGAGTGCCGCCACCTTCGGGCATCACGGCACATGGGTCCTCGGTGCACCAGAGATCGTCGCCCCCGGCAACGATGCCGTCATCGCGGCCGCCGAAGATCATGCCGGCCTCGGTCGACGAGTCGTCCTGCTGGCCCACAGTCCGCTTCGGCTCCAGGGGGAAAAGCTACCGCGCCGCCTCGACCCCGAGGCGCTCGTGATCCTCGGCGACAAGATCCGGGCGGACGCCCAACAGACGTTGCGCTACTTCGCCCAACAGGGTGTCCAGGTGAAGGTGATCTCCGGCGACCACCCGCATACCGTGGCGGCCATCGCCCGCGAGGTTGGAATCCCGGGATCGGCGGAGGTCGTCGACGCTCGCGAGCTCCCCGATGACCCCGAGAAGTTCGCCGACGAGGTAGAGGCAGGTACAGTCTTCGGCCGAGTGACGCCCCACCAGAAGCAGCTCATGGTGACCGCACTCCAGTCGCGCGACCACGTGGTCGCGATGACCGGCGACGGTGTCAACGACGTGCTCGCCCTCAAGGACAGTGACATCGGGATTGCCATCGGCTCCGGAAGCCCGGCCTCGCGCGCCGTGGCACAACTCGTCCTCATCGACGGCTCGTTCGCGACGCTGCCTTCTGTCGTAGGCGAGGGACGCCGGGTCATCGGGAACATCGAACGGGTCGCCAACCTCTTTGTCACCAAGACGATCTATGCCATCTTCATTGCCATCGCCATCGGGTTGGTCGGCCGCCAGTTCCCGTTCCTGCCCCGACACCTCACCCTGGTCGGCTCGATCACCATTGGGATCCCAGCCTTCTTCCTGGCCTTGGCTCCCAACGCCGAGCCCTCCCGGCCTGGGTTCCTTCGCCGGGTGCTGCGCTTTGCCATACCCATCGGCCTCGCCGCCGGGTTGGCGACCTTCTTTGCCTACGAACTGTCCCTGGCTGAGGGCGTAGCCCTGCCCGAAGCGAGAACCGTGGCGACCCTGGTGCTGGCCACGATCGGGCTGTTCGCCATCGGCATCGTGGCACGGCCGCTCGTCACGTGGAAGAAGTGGTTGATCGGCAGCATGGCGTTCTTCCTCCTCGTCGTGCTGGCAATGCCGGTCACCCAGGCGTTCTTCGATCTTGCGCCGCCCCGGCCGGCGATCTTGCTTGCAGCGGTCGGCATCGTGGCGATCACCGGCGCCATCATCATCGGTTCTCTGCGAGCCCTGGGATGGATCAGGCATGTGCCCGAGATCCTGCGCGAGCGGCCACCCGACGCGGGCAAATGGTGGCGCCAGGTCAAAGACCAGGCGCAGTCGCTGATCGGCCAGGATCCCCCGCCGCTCGATGATGAAGCCTTTGTCGAGACCCCGGCTCGGGTCGCCCCTGACCCGGCGCCGGATCCCGCACCCGACCCGGTCCCCGGCCCAGAGATCGACTGGTTCGACCCTGACCTCGACCCGGTCGAGGCGATCAACGAACCCCCCGCCCAGAGCTCGCCCTGACTCAGCCGGCCGGAAGACTCAGCCTGTAGTCGCCGGCCTCGTCATCCCAATCCAGGTTGACGATCCCGCGGGCGTGGGCAGCACGCACAAACTGCAGAAATCCGCTGTAGCCGAGCCGTCGCTCGTTGAAGGTGGGCTGTCGTTTGCGCAGCTGGTTCTTGAGACCGGACAACATCGCGGTCCCACCGTTGCGCTCGATTTCGGCCACGACTTCATGGAGCACGTCGAAGGCTTCGGCATCACGCCCCGATTCCGCAAACGACACCACCGGATCACCTTGGGCGCCACCCGGGCTGAGCTGCAGGACATTGCTGTCGGCGAAGTGGCGCAGCAGCTCCCCGAACGCACGGAACCCGTAGTCGCCCTCGCTGAACGTGGGGTCCTTGCGCAGCACCGCCCGCTTCAACATGGAAGAGCGAACCGGCCCGCCGGATGACCGTTGCAGACCGGCAACGGTCTGCGCCAGGAAGACGGCCAAGGCGTCGAGTTCACCGTTGGACCCCGTCAGGGCAGGCTCGTCGGCCGGCTCTCCTGCAGGCTCGTCGGCCGGCTCATCTGCAGGTTCCTCGACCGGACGGGCAGGAGGCTTGGACCGGCGATCGGACTTGGGGCGGCGCTGAGAAGGCTCGACCCCGTCGAGGTTCTCGTAGAAGAGGAACTCGTCACAAGCAGCCGGCAGCAGCTTCGAGGTCGATGCCTTGAGGCCGACGCCTATCACCCGCTTGTTCAGTTCCCGCAGCTTGTGAACGAGCGGGGTGAAGTCCGAGTCACCGGTGCAGATGACGAAGGTCGTCACGTAGTCGCGCTCAAAGGCAAGCTCGATGGCATCGACGGCCATCTTGATGTCGGCGGCGTTCTTGCGCACCAAGCCTTTGCGTTGCGGGATCTCGAGCATCTCGACGTGGTTCTCCGACAGCATCCGCCGGTCTGCCTCGAACGATGTCCAGTCTGCGTAGGCACGGCGCACCACTACCCGGCCTCGTTCAGCCAGGGCGTCGGCCACCGGCCGGAAGTCGAAGGTCATGCCCAGGTCGTCGCGGGCTCCGATGGCGAGGTTCTCGTAGTCGATGAACAGACCAATACGTTCTTCATCCATGGCAGTCAGCGTAGTGGCCGAGCGCTCCGCTACCACAACGGCACCAGACGCGCCCTTCACAAGACCACGAATCGGCGGTACGATCACACGACCCACCGGACGGGACATAGGGGAAGGCATCACAACTGCCTCCGTCGATGGGAGAGAGCATGAGACCGCTAGAAGGCTCTAGCCGCCAGCACGAGTTTACGCTCGCGCTGCTGCGCCCGAGACCATGGGCCCCGGAAGACCAAGTGCTCATCACGGTTGACCTCAATGAGGAACCGTGCGACACCACCGCAGAGCCCGATGACAAGGCCCGCATGCCGGACGCCCTCCACGGGATGTACTACCTGGGCTGACCCAAACCACTAGAGCCCGTTGCGCGACCGGACGCGCCGACTGGATCGCTTCGTCGGGTTTCTGACAGTCCACCTGCGGAATACACCGCAACTGGTTGTCCGCCACGATGGCGAGAACCACCAAGTCACAGCGGCGCGAGCAGAAACGCGCCGAGGCGGAGCGGCAGCGCAAAGAGGCAGCCCGTAAGAAGGCGATTCGTAGCACCACCATCGGTGTCGTAGCCGCGGTTGCGGTAGTCGGGTTGCTGTTTGCAGTGTGGCCTCGCCGGTCCGAAGCGGAGATCGCCGCTGAGGCAGCCAGCGACACAACAGCGACCGCCTGGGACCTCCCCCAACTCGACGGTGATGGCAGGGTGGCCCTTACCGATTTCCGGGGTAAACCTACGGTCGCCGCCTTCTTTGCCTCCTGGTGCGAAGTCTGCGAGTTCGAGATGCCCGAGTTGCTGGCCCTCTCCGAGGAGGTCGGCGACGCCATCAATTTCGTCGGCATCGACATGATGGACAACGGCAACGGACTGAGCGACGCCGAGAAGTGGGGTTTGGTCGGCCGCTGGCCGCTGGCGGTCGACATAGGCAACGGCAACGGCAGCTCACTGTCGGCATTGACTTTTGGGGCGCGCGGCAGTCCGCTCAACGTCCTCTATTCCCCCGACGGCCAGGTCATCCACGTCCAGCTGGGGGCGATCAGCCGCAGCCAAATTCTCCAGGAGTTCTCGCTTTATCTTCAGGGCTGAGTCTCCCCAATCCACACCGTCCACGCCATGAACTCCTGGTCGCGCTCGTGGTCGAGCCGCCACCGCGCCTCCTCCTCGCGAAATGTGGCGGCCTCCGGCCCAGGGTTGGCCTCCTCATAGCTCTCCACCGAATCGAGAATCCGGTTCTGGTAGTCGATCCAGGACTCTGGGGGGGCGTCGAAGGCCAGCAGCGGGGTGACGTTGGTTTCTGCGAGAACCGCTTCCTGCTCGGCTTTGGTGGAGACCCTGCCGTGCTGGGCGAATACGGCGTCCACATCGGCGCCGTCGCGCAGCCGCAGATCGCCGACCGCAATACGGCCACCGGGTGCCGTTCGCGAGACGAGAGATCGCGCCGTACCCGCGAAGCCGTGCCAGATCCATGAGGCTCCCAGACACGTGACGATGTCTCGTGGCGGCACAACGGGGAGGTCGTGTGCGTTCCCCAACCACCACTCCAGGCTGCCAAGCAGGGTGCGCCGGGCGGCCTCGTCATGAGCACGGACGAGAACCCACGGGGAGAGGTCAACGCCGACACCGCGGATGGCGACCCGCTCTGCCAGCCGGATCAGGAGCTCGCCGTGGCCGCACGCGATGTCCAGGACCTCGTGCCCGGGCTGGGGGTCGAGAACGTCGGCGACGGCGTCGACGTCTGCCGAGGTCATCGGGTTGCAGATGCGCATCCGGTTGTGGAGCGCCTCGAAGATGTGAAAGCGTTCCCACTCGCCTTCCACGTCTGTCCCCGGCATCACAACAACATCGTTAGGGAGCGGCGGATGGACCATCGGTCCAGCGTACCGCCGTCGGGGGGGTCACCTACGCTGGACGCATGACCATCAAGATTCTCCAGGCAACACCCGATCGGTGGGCCGACGTCGAGCAACTGTTCGGACCAACCGGCCAACAGGGTGGCTGCTGGTGCATGTGGAATCGGCAAACGAGCCGCGAGTTCGACGAGCACAAGGGAGACCAGAACAAGGCCGCATTCCAGGCTCTGGTGGCCGGCGACCGGCCCCCTGGCTTACTCGCCTATGCCGACGATGCTCCCGTCGGCTGGGTCGCGGTCGCCCCGCGTGAGGAGTACGGGCGGCTCCAGCGATCCCGGGTCACCAAACCTGTTGACGACCTGGCCGTATGGGCCATCACCTGTTTTGTCATTGCTCGCGGGGCCCGCCGCAGTGGGGTGGCTAGCGCGCTGCTGGATGGCGCCGTCGAGTTCGCCCGATCCAACGGTGCGATTGCCCTCGAGGGCTACCCGGTCGAGCCACGTTCGGATGACATGCCGGGAATCTATGCCTGGATGGGACTCGCCTCGATGTTCGAAAACGCCGGCTTCGAGGAGATCGCCCGCCGCAGCGAGACCCGGCCGCTGATGCGAAAGGTGCTGTAGGAGCGTCCCGGCCGAACTCGAAGCCCGGGCAACCGGACAACACGATGGGGCCGGAATGCCCTAGGTGGAATCGGCCACGATTGGTCCAATACGTTCCAGCTGGGCAGGGAGGCTTCCGGGGGAGTCGACTCCATTGGCTCTAGCGCGTGTATGCCAGAGGAGAGAGGACTCATGCAGAAGAACATCATCGCCGCCGGTGTAATCATCATCGGGGTAGCCCTGATCGTGATCGTGTTTGCGAACGATCTATTCAATGTCGCTCCGGCGTTCGAGGAACTCACCGATGACTTCAGTGCGACGGTGATGCAGGCGGACGTTATCGAAACGGCTGAGGGCGACGTTGCGCTCCTCAAGGCCGTCAGCGTTGAGTTCGGCGAGGTCATCGTCCCAACGCTGTCGGGTGCAATGGGGATGGATGCCGCCAGCTTCACCGCGTTCGTTGGTGAGAACTACACCGCCGTCGCCACCGGCGTAGCCGCGCTCCCCCAGGTGACCGAGCAATTCACCGGCGTCATGGAACTCATGAACAGTCAGCTCGACAACTTCGAGCAGGCCGACGCTATTCCGACCAGCTCCCTGCCGGCAACAACGCTGCCCTGGATCATCCTGCTGATCGGCATTGCGGCGGTCATCATCGGCATCGTTCTGTTCTTCAGCTTCCGACTTGGGGCCATCCTGGCGATCGTGCTCGGCGTGGTGGTCGTTGCGTCGTCGGTGGTCTTGAATCTGGTCGACAAGGCAGGTGCCGCCGACGACATGAACGAGGCGTTCAAGCCGGCCTACACCCAAGAGCTGGTCACCGGTAGCGAGCAAGCGCTCGTGGTCGTGGGTGGAATGGGTCAGCAGATGAGCAGCGAGATGCTTCCGGCGCTTGCCCAGCAGCTCGGCATGAGCCAGGAGGAACTCGGGCAGTTCATGGCGGCCAACTTCCCGGAGACGGCGAAAGCGATGCAGGAGCTGGAGCCGACGATGGGACGGTTCACCGTCATGGTCGGGACGTTTGACTCACAACTCGAGAACTACAACACGATCAAGGACACCGTGCTTCAGCCCATCGCCTGGGCAGTGCTGATCGGTGGGGCCTTGATCCTCATCCTCGGCGCTTGGGGATTGATCGCCAGCGGCAAGGAAGAACCTGCAGCCGCCTAGCGGCCCTGCAACGAACTACGACTGAGGGGGCGGCATTGCCGCCCCCTCAACGCGTGGACCCCCCATCCGTTCTTGCGTGGTTCGGGTGCCTTTTCTGGTACCCCAGCCACGCAAGAAGGAGAGTCAGATGCGGTCGAGGCGGCCGCGACTGCGGGGACGGCTCGTGCGCCACAGCCGCCAGGCCAGCACGACGACGGCGACGCCGCCGACGACGGCCGAAACGGTGAAGATCACGGCCGCCAAGTCGGTCACCGGCTCGAGGGCACTTCCCTCGAGACCGCCGATTCCGGCGGCAAGTGCCGATCCAACCACCATGCCGACGACCAAGATGCCGAGGGTGATCATCATCGCGATCCCTCTCAGCTGTTGGAGTTGCTCGTTGAGCCCGCTCGTATCCAGCTCGACCGTGACGCCGCCCTTCTTCAGGTTGTCCAGCCACTTGAAGGCTCCGCTCTGAAGCATCGGGAGCTGCTCGATAGCCTCTCGCGCGACGTACCCGGCCTCGCGGACGACCGCGTCCTTGACCACATCCGAGGTGATGGCCTGCGGCACCTGGATCATCAGCGCATCAAACGACCGCTTCATGAACTCGGTCCCGGTCCAGGCCGGGACCAGGGCACCCGTGATCGCCTCGGCCTGCGCCATCGCCTTCATGGCCAACGTGAGCTGCGAATCGAAGCGGTAGCCGGCCTCCTGGAGAATGGCGAGGCCGAGCGGCAGCACCTTGGCGACTACTTCGACCTTCTGCCCGGGCGGCGGGTCGAGGTAGGGGGTGAGGGCGCGGGCGAAGTCCTGGTAGTACTGCTCGTCGTTGGTCTCGCGGTATGGGGTCGAGAGCGATTTCAGGGTTTGTGCCAACCCTTTGACATCGCCGTTGCGCACGGTGAGAAGCAGGCTCCCCAGCTTGACCCGCTGCTGAAAGGTCAACTCACCGACCATCCCCGTGTCGAGCATGACCATGTCGCCGTTGTCGAGGTCGACAAAGACGTTGCCGGGATGGGGATCGCCGTGGAAGAACCCGTCGATCATCATCATCTTGACGGCGGCTTGCACCACTCGGTCCGCCAGTTCTTCCCGGTTCAAGCCGGCAGCATCGATGGCGGCGCCGTTGGTCGACTTGACCCCGTGGATGAACTTGAGCGTGAGCACCCCCGACGAGGACAGGGCGTAGTACACCTCGGGGACCCGAATCCCTTCGATCGGCTCCAGGACGCTGGTTAGTTTGCGAGCGTTGTACGCCTCGATCTTGTAGTCGAGTTCCCGTAGCAGGGTGGTACCGAACTCGTACACGATTCCGGCCAAGTCCATGTCCCGCGCCCACCGGGCGCGGCGTTCCAAGGCCTGCGACATCCGCACGAGGATCCGAACGTCCGAACGCAGCTGGGCATGGATGTTGGGTCGTTGGATCTTGACCGCAACTTCGGTTCCATCATGGAGCTTGGCCTTGTGCACCTGAGCCAAAGATGCGGCCGCCAGCGGCACCTCGTCGAATTCGGCGTACAGCTCCTCGGGGGTTCCGCCCAACTCGTTGATGATTCGCTGCCGAGCCTGCTCGTAGGGAAACACGACGTTGTCGCTCTGCAGCTTCTCGAGCTCGTCCGACCATTCAACCGGAAGGGTTCGGGCTCGACTTGAGATGATCTGGCCGATCTTCACGTAGGTAGGTCCGAGGTCCTGAAGAAGCAGGCGGAACCGGACGGGCGGCGGGAGACGCTCCAGCGGCGCAGCCGGCCGCCACAGCCAAGTCTGCATGCGGCGCCGGAATCGCGCAATCGGACCGTCCCCGTCGTAGAGCGCATCGATGCCATGGTCCCGCAGCGTTTGGCGAACCCGCAGCAACCGCAGCCGTTCCTCGGCGCGGGCGCTGAAGCGCAGGATTCCCAGCTCGGTGGGTTGGCGACGTACCCCATCGGAAACGACTGGTGGGGTGAGGCCAAAGAAGCCGGCCGCAACCATCTGCAACACGCCAAGCAGAAGGCCTCCGATGATCACGGTCAAGATGCTCTTCACCTCGATACCCCCGGTGAACAGCAGCAGAAGCCCGAAGATCGCGACATCGACGATGACTACCACCAACCCGTAGGTCTGCACCAGGAACGGCGAAAGCAGCAGGTCGAAAGCCGGCCGCACAAACGCATTGAGCAGCCCGTAGATGACGGCCATGATCGCAATCGCCAGGAACGACAGCTCGAACTCAGTCCTGATACCAGGCATCAAACCCAGCACCAGCGCGATCAGCACGATGTCGACAAAGAACCGGACGACTACGACGCGCCAGTTGATCCGCCGCTTGCGACGACTGCGAGAACTCGGGTTGGTTGCCGACGTCGTGTCTTCGGTCATTGGTTGGGCCCTTGACGATGCCTTGTCATGAGCGTCCTTCCCTGATGTGGGTGATCGGTCGCCCGCAGTAGTGATACGCAGCGGCCGTGAACGCGACAATACACAGCCCAACGATGCGACCGGCGCTCGACCCTATCCGGTGAGCTGATCGGTCGACTGCTCAGGGGCCGCTCCCATCTCGGATGCGATCACCACCAGCCACTCCGGGTAGCCGGCGGGCTGGTCGAAGTACGACCCAAGATTCTCGAACGGGCCGGAATCGGCAACGAGAGCATCCCAAGAGAATGTCACGGCTCGGCGCCGATCCGACTTGGGCCCAAAGGCCTCGAACGCAAGGCTCCAGCTTCGGGTGCGCTCGACGGTCACTTCGACGATCTCGACATCGCACCCGGACAGCGTGTCGTCGATGTGGGGAGCAGGACCAACCACCTCACCGCCGTCGAGCATGAAGGTGCGGGTCAGGATGACCTTGTGGATGTCGATCCACGGGATGTCCGGCGAAGGGGACATAGGGTCAGTGTCGTCCGGGCTCCACTTCCGCCACTCTTCGAATGGGGCGGCGAGGCCGGGCTGAAGTACCAAGCTCTCGCCGATGGCACGACGGACCTTCACCTCGAGGGCGTCGCGGGAGCGACGTTTCACCCCGATGTCCTGGAGGTGGTGCGACTGATAGACGTCACATCGCTCCTCCAGTGTTCCGTGGCGGCCCCAGCCCGTGAACCAATCCACGACCTCGACGGCGGGTGACCCAACCGCGAACCAGCGAACCTCAGACGTGTCGAGGACGGCAACCGCAGCGTTGGGAGCCGTCGAGATGCCTTCACCTCGAAGTGCTTCGAGGTCGATCACCCTGGAAGTCTGGTTTGGATCTGGCGCCATCGTGATCAAAGGATACCTCTCCCAGGAACCGCCCCGCCTCCCCTAGAAAGGTGAAGAGTCGGGCGGCGGAATCACCGGGATTGTGGCCAATACGTCCTTGACCCTCACGTGTACGGTGGGCGCACGACGACCATGACCGTGGGCGAACTCGCTGAGGTGTCGGGGGTAACGGTGCGCACATTGCACCACTACGACGAGATCGGGCTGTTGGTGCCGTCGACACGATCGGAATCCGGATACCGGATCTACACCAACGATGACATCGACCGGCTGCAAGCGATCCTGACCTATCGGGAACTCGGCCTCGGCCTCGGTGAGATCGCGGCCGCCGTCGACAGTCCAGACGCGACCCGGGACGTCCTGCGCACCGCACGCCGACGGATCGACGAGCGAATCGCCAAGCTAAAAGCGATCGCCCGGAGCCTCGACACCGCGATCGCACAAGAAGGAAAGGAATCGACAATGACACCGGAAGAGAAGCTCTCCGTGTTCGGGGACTTCGATCCCGCCGAGCACGAGGAGGAGGCCAAGCAGCGTTGGGGCGGATCCGATGAGTACGCCCAGTCGGCACTGCGCACGTCTGGCTACTCGAAGCAGGATTGGGAAGCGATCCAGGCAGAAGCGGCCGGTGTCTACGCCGGGTTCCATGCCCTCCAACAACAAGGGATCGCACCCGAATCGCCCGAGGCGGCTGCCATGGTGGAGACCCACCGCGAGCACGTCTCACGATGGTTCTACGAGTGCTCGCCCGAGATCCATGCGGGTCTGGGTCAGATGTATGTCGCCGACCAACGTTTTGCGGACAACATCAACAAGTCCGGTGAAGGGCTGAACACCTACATGTCCGCTGCGATCAAGGCAGCCTACGCCACCTGATTCCGCAGAGCGATCCCTGTTCTTGCGTGGTACCGGTGCGGTTTCTGGTACGCCAGCCACGCCGGAACGGGTTTGTCTCAGGGTTTGGCGTAGCTGACGAAGTCGAAGGTCCTCTTGTGACCCAATTCGTCCTTGACCTTGACCACGAACACCTTGCCCTTGGGCGCCTCCGGGAAGTGGACCTTGACCTCCCAATCTCCGTTGTCGTTGACCCTGACCGACCCGGAGCCGTACTCGGAAGTGATCGAGACCGTCGAACCCGGCTTCGCCGTACCCCAGTAGATGTCGAATGGCGGACTCGAATCGCACGAGCCGTACTTGGCGTGAGCCGTGAACTCCACCTTCGGAGGCTTCGGCTCCTTGTCGCCCCCATCATCCTCGGGCGGAGGGGGCGGCGGCGGCGGCGGCGGAACGTCGTAGTGCACCGTGATCCGCGCTCGGGCAGCATTGCCGGCAGCGTCCGTTGCGGTGAACCCAGCACCGTTTGCTCCTGGGGAGAGCACGAGCACGATCGACCAGTTGCCGGCGGGGTCAACGTCTGCCGCGTATCGCCCGGCGGTCACCGTTGCTCCGGGTTCGGTGGTCCCGGTGAAACGGACCATCTTCTCCTCGACGCGGTCGCCGTCGCGGGGCGACGTGATGGCGAGGTCGGGCGGCGTCGTGTCCTCTTCGATCGTGGTCGGCGGCGCACCAACGTCACCAGGGTCCCCGACCACCGGCGGCACGACCGGGTTGCCGCTTGGGGGCAACGTTGTCGCCGGCGTCGAATCGCCCCGATCGACCGGCGCCGGGTCCGTCGGCTCGGGTACGACGGGTACAACTTCTTCAACCACAGGTTCCGGCGGATCGACGTCCGTGACCTCGGACTCGGGATCGGGCCCACGGAAGAGCGCACCGACGAACAGGAAGGCAACGATGAGCGCTCCAACGGCAACGGCGTTGCCGATCTGGCCCCAGAGGTGACGGCGCGCCAACGCATCGAAGGGAGCAAAGGGTGCTCCGACGTCGACGGAACGGTTGATGGCTTGCGAAGCGCGGCGGGCTCGTGCATCAAGGGTCGTCATGACGCCTCCCCAATCTCGAGTCCAAGACGCCTCGCCAGGGAGCGACGGCCCTTGAACAGGTGCACCTTCACGGTGCCTTCAGCGCACTCCAGGATCTCGGCGATGTCGACAACCGAGCGATCCTCCAAGTAGTGCAGGGCGATCGCTTGCGCCTGGCGCTTCGGTAGCGCCCGGACTGCCTTCCAGAACTCCTCGTCCTCAGCCGGCAGCGCCGGAAGGACTGCTTCGTCCGACCGCATCCGTGCCAGCGCCTTCGCCTCCCGGACCTTGCGCCGAAACTGGGAAACCGACATGTTGGCCACCACCCGGCGCACCCATGCCCCGGGCTTGTCGTAGCGGCCGACTTTGTCCCAGTTCTTGTGTGCGGCGAGAAAGGCATCCTGGGCGAGATCCTCCGCCACAGTGCGACTCCCGGAGAGGGCATACGCCAAACCGATCACGGCCCGCAGCTCCTGCCTGTAGAACGACTCGAACGTCACTACTGCTCGCACCGGCGCAGGCGCGGCCTTCAGCTCGGCGCGAGGCGCCGATGGCTCCGGAGCTGCTGCGGAATGCGGTTGAGCAGTCACGTCTACCCGGTCACTCGCCCAGGGTCCCCTTCGGGTTTACTCCCGTTTGTATCGGCAGCTCGGGGGGCCGCACCTAAGCCCGAACGGGCCCGGGAATTGAGACGGCGCCACCTCGTGCCATGGGGGGACGAGCACGAGGTGGCGCCGAGCTTTGCGGCCGCGTGGAAGGAGATCGGCCGCTATGGGGGACCCTCGGCGTGCGGCTCCCTTAGGGGCGAGATGCCACCGCCGAGCGGTTATGCGGGTCAGACGCTCGCGCTCCGCAAGCAGGTTCCCGTTCTACTCTAAGAATTGCCTAAGATCTGAAACACTGCGGATTCGACACATCGTCGGCATCCCTCGTGACGCATCCCGCGTGGAGAAAGCAGACATCGCGCTTGCAAAAGTACGCACCCTCACGATCCCTCACCGCCCCGTGTAGGGTGCATCTCGGCGTTTTGGCGGACATATGCGCAGCATGCTGCGGCATCGTCCGCCAAAAGCACGAGAAAGGCGAATACATGAGCGACGAGTCCACCGAAGAGGAAGCGGCACCCGACAAGACGGACGATGTGGCGCCACCACCTCCCCATCACGAGGAGGAGTTCAGCGAAACCACCCACTCCGTTGTGATCGGCGGGGAACCCGTCGAGTACACGGCCACCACCGGCCGGATGCTGTTGCGCGACGAGGACGGCAAGAAGAAGGCTTCCTTCTTCTACATCGCCTACACGCGAGACAACGTGGACTCCACGGCCGATCGCCCAATAACCTTCGCCTTCAACGGTGGCCCCGGATCATCGTCCGTGTGGCTTCATCTCGGAGCCTTCGGGCCGCGCCGGGCGGAACTCCAGAACGACGGCATGCCCCTCCCCCCGCCGGGACGCCTCGTCGACAACGAGCATTCGATCCTCGACTCCACCGATCTTGTGTTCATCGACCCGGTGGGAACCGGATTCAGTCGCGCCATCCCGGGCGATGAGGAAAAGGACTTCCACCACTTCAAGAAGGACATCGAAGCCGTCGGAGAGTTCATTCGCGTCTACCTCACCCGCCACGGCCGCTGGGGGTCGCCCAAGTTTCTCGCCGGCGAGAGCTACGGCACCACCCGTTCGGCGGGGCTGGCCGGCCACTTGTTCCGGCGCCACGGCATGTACTTCAACGGCCTCATGCTCATCTCGTCGGTGCTCAACTTCCAGACGGTCGGCTTCGACCGCGCCACCGGCACCTTCGCCCGGGGTAACGACCTGCCCTATGTGCTCTTCCTACCCACCTACGCGGCGGCTGCCTGGTACCACGATCGGGTTGCCGCACAGTACCGGTCGCTCTCGCTCGCCGACTTCGTCGCCGAGGTCGAACAGTTTGCGGCGACCGAGTACACCCTCGCCCTCCAGGAGGGCACCGACCTCAGCCCGGAGCGCTTTGCGGCGACAGCCGACCGCCTTGCGGCCTACACCGGTCTGTCGGTCGACTACATCACGCGGTACAACCTTCGCATCGAGATTCTGCGGTTCTGCAAGGAGCTCCTGCGCGACGAGGCTCGCACCATTGGACGGATCGACGCCCGGTTCAAGGGCGTCGATCGGTTCACCGACGGCGACGCCTTCGAAGCCGACCCAAGCATCGACGCGGTGATGGGGACGTACACGTCGGCCCTCAATGATTACGTCCGCCGTGAACTCGACTACGACAGTGAGTTGCCCTACGAGGTGATCAACGAGAAGGTCTGGCAGAACTGGGACTACGAGGACTTCAAGAACGCCTACGTCGACGTCTCGGAGACGCTACGCGAAGTGATGTCCCGCAACCCGTTCATGAAGGTCTTCGTCGGCAACGGTTACCTCGACCTCGCCACACCCCACTTCGCCACGGAGTACACCGTGAGTCACATGGGGCTCGACCCCGAGATCCGGCCCAACCTGACGATGGCGTATTACGAGGCGGGACACATGATGTACGTCGACCAGCCTTCGCTGGCCGCCCTCGCCGCCGACCTGAGGGTCTTCATCGCCTCGGCGCGGTAAGCCGGCACGCTCAGCCGGATTCCGGGTGCGAGGCAAGCCACTGCTTGCGCCCGATCCGGTAGAGCACATGGCGTCGCATGCGGCCATCCTCGAGAAAGCGGGGATGGTCGAAGTCGTCGGCCTCGTCGTGGGTCATTCCGATTCGCTCCATGACGAGCCGCGACCGTTGGTTCTGGGGCACCGTGAACGACACCACCTCGTTGAGTCCCGCCTGCTCGAAGGCGTACCGCAGGCTCTCTCGGGCCGCTTCGGTGGCATAGCCGTTACCCCAGTAGCGCCGATCGAGGCGCCACCCCACCTCAACGGCCGGAGTGAACTGGGCTTCGAAAGACGGGGGTGCCAGACCGACATACCCGATGAATGGGGCGCCGCCATCGACCTCGACGGCCCACAGTCCGTAGCCACCCCTCAGCAAGAGCGCCTCGATCCGGCCGGCAAAGGCATCCGACTCGGCCCGGGTCAGCGGGTGAGGGAAGTGCTCCATGACCATGGGGTCGGCGTTCATGACGGCAAAGGGAGTACGATCCTCGGCACTCCAAGGCCGCAGGATCAGCCGTTCGGTTCGCAGCATGATGTGGCAACGCTATACCGATCGGGCGCCCCAGGCAGGATTCGAACCTGCGGCCTACTGCTTAGGAGGCAGTTGCTCTATCCCCTGAGCTACTGGGGCCACAAGCCGCAGAGCGTCGAGGCGGTTGTTGATTCCACCGTTGCTCTGCGGTTGGCGCACGGAGGAGGCTAATACCCAACACGCCGGCGTGGGCCCGGAATCGGTCCAGCGCACACCTAACATCGATGCGATGCACCCCCCTCCCACTCGTGTTGTCGCGCTCGGCGGAATTGTCGCGATCTCGACGACGGCGATCGTGGTGCGGGCCGCGGACACCTCGCCGACGGCGATCACCTTCTTCCGGATGGTCTACGCCATCCCGGTGCTGCTGGTGCTCTATGCCTTTGTGTTTCGCCGTGACAGCCGACCGTGGAAAGCCCGTGCCATTGCTGCGCTGTCGGGCATCTTCCTCGCAGCCGATCTGACCGCCTGGCATGTCGCCATCGGAGAAATCGGGGCCGGGTTGGGAACTGTTCTGGTCAACACCCAGGTGATCTTCGTGGCCGTCGCCGGATGGCTCATCTACCGCGAACGCCCCACTCGAACCGCGCTCGTCCTGATCCCAGTGATCCTGGTTGGTGTCCTCTTGTTGTCGGGCCTCGGAGGATCCGACGCCTACGGGGACAACCCTTGGGCCGGGATCGCGTTCGGACTCCTCGCCGGCGTCTTCTACGCCATGTTCATCTTCACGCTCGGCGCCTCGAACCGCGGCTATCTGGCACCTGCGGTCGGACCGTTGTTGGACTCAACCGCCGGCGCCGCGGTGACCGGTCTCGGCATCGGGCTGCTCATCGGTCTCGACTTCTCGTTCGACATCACCTGGCCGGCGCACGGCTGGATCCTCGCCATGGCGCTGGTCACCCAAGTCCTCGGATGGCTCCTCATCACCTACGCGTTGCCTCGCCTGCCCGCCCTCGAGACCTCGGCGTTGATCCTGCTTCAGCCGATGCTCGCCATCGTCTGGGCCTACCTGCTCTTCGACGAGGCCCTGTCGTGGGTGCAGTGGCTCGGAGTGGTCATCGTCCTCGGTGGGTTGCTCATCCTCAATGCTCGCGGTGCGGTCGAGCCCAAAGCCCGAACTACCACCGCCAAAGCTGCCTCCTGACGTCACACGACTCTGGGCCTTCTGGTCCTGCGCCACTGCTCCCCGCCTCAGTAGATTGGACGCAGGATCAACGCGGAAGGAGCCGGCGTGCCGGATCGCAAGTGGAAGGACTCGATTGGCGGTCGGCAACTGCAGCCCGAGAGCCTGATGATGGGCTACGGATATCGCCCCGAGTGGTCGGAGGGTTCGCTGAAGGCGCCCATCTTCCAGACATCCACCTTTGTGTTCGAGACGGCCGAAGAGGGCAAGGCGTTCTTCGAGTTGGCCCACGGCGTCCGTGAACCGGAACCGGGCGAACACCTCGGCATGATCTACAGCCGCCTCAACAACCCGAGTCTCGAGATCCTCGAGGACCGGCTCGCCATATGGGACGGCGGCGAGGTCGCCGGCGCGTTTGTGTCCGGCATGGCCGCCATCGCCACCACCCTGCTCACCCACCTGCGGCCGGGCGACGTCATCGTGCACAGCGATCCTGTCTACGGCGGCACCGACCACTTGGTGCGCGAGATCCTTCCGGCGATGGGCATCGAGTCGCTGGCCTTCACGTCGACGACCTCACTACACGAGGTCGAAACCATGGTGCGCGAACACGGCGCCGAGGACCGCGTCAAGATGATCTTGGTCGAAACTCCCGGCAACCCGACCAACTGCCTGATCGACATCTCGCGCTGCGCCGAACTGGCCCGCCGCTTCTCCACCGAGGAACGCAAGGTGTACCTCGCCGTCGACAACACCTTCCTCGGCCCGCTGTTCCAGCACCCGCTCCAGCACGGCGCCGACTATGTCATCTATTCGGCGACGAAGTTCATCGGCGGTCACAGCGACCTGATTGCCGGAGCCTGCATCGGGTCGGCCGAAGACATGGGTCCGGTGTTGGCCATGCGAACCTTCCTTGGGACGATGATGGATGCTTGGACGGCATGGCTGGTAACCCGCAGCTTGGAGACGCTCGAACTGCGGATG
>Ga0209567_10000596_pt1 | contig 19733 bp, 23 predicted proteins | sample COG_12_FD_184756 | JGI IMG/M metagenome (GOLD analysis project Ga0209567, IMG submission 184756) | Pelagic marine sediment microbial communities from the LTER site Helgoland, North Sea, for post-phytoplankton bloom and carbon turnover... | ecosystem: Environmental > Aquatic > Marine > Neritic...
ACTATTTTACGCTATGAAGACGATCACCGTTAAAGCCGATGACCGGTTCGATTCGACGCTCACAAAACTCGCAAAAAATCTTAAGACAACCAAAAGCGGTGTGATCCGTGCCGCCGTACACCACTACAAAAAGCAGCTGGAACGCGAGTCATTACGCCGTCGAATTCGAGACGCATCGCTGAAAACCCGGATACAGGCGGAAGAATCGGCTGCTGATTTCGGCACCGCGAGCGCCGATGGGCTTTAACCCGCATTTCTCACCAGGATCCCGGCCCTGGCTGGCCCAGGTACCGCTGAACTTGGGCTTCACTCAATCCATAGCACCGGCTATGCATTTCGTTCCAGCACGGCGTTCATCGGCCCCTGTTCTGCGCCATCATCCGGGATCCTGGTGAGAAATGCGGGTTAAACGAGGGACGATTTGTCTCGCAAACTTCAATCCTTCGAAGGGCACGGAGCCTGGAAAGATTCGTCCTTGCCTAATCGTCCAGAGTGATCTGTTGAACGAAACAGATCACCCGAGCACCACCGTCATTCCGCTCACCAGTCGTTTGATCGACAATGCGGCACCGCTACGATTTCGTATCACCGCCCGAGATAATCTCCAATCAGATTCTGATATCATGATAGATCAAACCAGGACCATCGATAACCAGCGGATGACTCATGAACCTTTAACGGTCTTAACAGACAGGGAACTCGCTGAAGTCGAAGAATATCTGAAGATTGTTCTGGATCTGAGCGATTGACCCAAATTTGCAAGCATTGGCGTTGACCAGTTGCCCCACCGCCGGAGCGTATCAGCTGCAGACGTCACCCGTTTTGTTCCTCGATGCCATTCAATCCCTCATTGAGCGCCATCCACGCCAATAACACGCATTTTTTGCGAGCAGGATGTTGACGCAGCGACCCCAGCGCGGCGACCTGTTCACTCGGTGGCGAATCATCGTGCGAATCGCTGAACCATTGCTGCATTTTTACGATAAGCTGTCGCGCCTGCTGAATGCCCATCCCGGTCGCACATTCGCTCATGATTGATGCCGAGGCGAGGCAAATCGAACACCCGCGACCCCGAAAACGGACCGATTTCAAGACCTTGTCCGCGCAGCTGATTCCGACATCGATTTCATCGCCACAACGGGGGTTGCTGCCTCGCCTGACCATCTCCATCCCATCGACATCACCCTTGTTGCGGGGATTGTGAAAATGGTCGAGCAGCACCGCTTTGTAAACGCTGTCGCTACTCATCAGCCGCGCAGAACTCGTTTTGCCTCTTCGATAGCACGCCCGAGGGCGGCTATATCCTGTTCATTATTGTAAATGTTGAAACTGGCCCGGGCGGTACTCGACACCCCCAGCTGCTGCATGAGCGGTTGGCAACAATGATGCCCCGCGCGAATCGCGACGCCCTGTTCGGCGGCAATATGGGCCACGTCGTGAGGATGAATATCATCGATGTTGAACGAGATTATGCCGCTGCGGTTGCCGGCATTTTCCGGCCCGTACAGGGTTGTGCCGTCGATATCCAACAGCGTTTGATACGCATGTACGGTCAATTCTCGCAACCGTTGCTCGATAGCCTGCATGCCTATACCGAGCAGGTATTCAACGGCTGCGGCAAAGCCCACGGCACCGGATAAATCAGGAGACCCGGCCTCGAAACGCGCCGGTATCTCCGCCCAGCTGCTGCTGTCAATTTTTACCTCGTCCACCATACCGCCACCGAGCAAAAGCGGCTCGGTTTCGGCGAGCCGTTGTGGATTGCCATACAGAAAACCGATGCCGGTAGGACCACACATTTTGTGCGCCGAGGCAACCAGGAAATCGCAGTCCAGTTTCTGCACGTCCACCGGCATGTGCCCAACCGATTGGGCGGCGTCGACCAGCACCGGAATCGCATGCTGCTTTGCACGTTCGACGATCTGTTCTATCGGGTTGATCACTCCCAGTACGTTTGACACCTGGGTAATCGCGATCAAGCGCGACTTGGTGCCGAAAATGCCCTCGGCATTTTCCAGATCGAGCTGACCGCCGCTGTCGAGGGGAATGATCCGCAGCCGGGCACCGCGATGCCTGCAAATCCGCTGCCAGGGCAGGAAATTGGAATGATGCTCCATCTGACTCACCCAGATTTCGTCACCACGCTGCAGATGCCGGCCCGCCCAGCCGCTGGCCACCAGGTTGATCGCTTCGGTCGCCGATCGGGTGAATACCACCTGGTCCGAGCTTTGGGCATTAATAAAATGGGCTATCGTCTGCCTTGACGCCTCATAGTGTTCGCTGGCGCTTTCTGCCAGCGGATAAAGACCGCGATGAACCGGACCGTAGTACCGGCTGTAACAGTTGCTGATCGAGTCGATCACGCAGCCGGGTTTATGGCTGCTCGCCGCGGAGTCGAGATAATGCAGCGGCTCCCGACTATTTGCAAAAATCGGGAAGTCGCCCCGTATAACGTCGAAATCGACCTGACCCCGGGGTGGCGGCGAGATCGCTTCAGGCAGCGCCTTTTCCACCTGCCGCGGCCCTGGGCGGGGCAACTTCACGGTGCAGGGTGTCGCGCATGCGAACCCCGCTGGCCCGGCGCCGCACCAGCACAATTTCGCTCATGACGCTGAGCGCGATTTCCGCAGGCGTGCGAGCACCGATATCGAGTCCGCAGGGCGCCATCACGCGCTTCATGTCGTCCTCGGAAAATTTCTTTTCGCGCAGGTAATCCATCACCAGTCGCGAACGTTTTCGGCTGGCAATCAATGCAATGTACTGCGCGTCGGATTGAAGCGCCCGCGACATCGATTCGTGATCGCCCTTGTGTTGAGTGGCAATTACCACGAAATCACCGGATAGCGGCGTTAGCCGGCTGTAGTCGATATCGTCGGTTATTAGCTGGGTCGCGTCTGGAAACTTGGCGCGCTCAGCCATCGAGTCGTTGACGATTACCGCAAATCCCATCATATCGGCCAGGTGACTGATGTGCTCGGCGACAGCTCCGTGCCCCATAATCCATACCGAAGGCTTCGGAATAGCGGGTTCGATATAAACCCGCATATGTCCCCCACATGGCATACCTGCACCGAGTACTTCATCGTCAAGATCTATTTCGATAATATCGGTTTCGCCGGTCTCGATACTTTCAAGGGCGGCATGGCAGGCGGCGGACTCGGCACATCCACCGCCGACCCAGCCGGTGACGACCTGCCCGTTCTGATCGATCAGGGCCTTGGAGCCGGTTTTTGCCGATGTCGAACCGACCACGTCGATTACGGTTGCCACCGCATAAGGAACGTTCTGTTCGCGCATCGCGAGCAGGTGATCAAGAAATTCTTTTGCCATAATTAATTGGCCTGCTGGTCCAAGTTGCCGGAGTCGCGGTGTCGCCGGGACTCGCAGTAGTTCATGTATTCCTGTGGGGTATCCAGGTCGATTACTACAGACGGATTGGGCATCTCGATCATCCGCACTAATTCAGGATTTTTCTCGATGAATTTTCGGCAGCCGAGATTGCGGGTGCCTGCGAGAATATCGGCTCGGCAGCGCTCACTGATTATAATCGGATTTCCGCGTTTACCCTGGTAAGTCGGAACTACGACTTCACCACTGCTGCGACTCAGGAAGGCATCGATCAGGCGGTTGATATCGGCGATGCTCAACGCTGGCTGGTCACCCAAAGCGATAATCACGCCGTCATAGGCTGCTCGAAGCGCCGTCAGGCCGCAGTGCACCGAGGTCATCTGTCCCGACAAGTGTGCTTCGTTGTGCACCAGGCGCAGCGGCAGGTCGTCAATCAGATTCCGCGTACTTTCCTGCTCGTGTCCGAGCACAACCACGACCTCATCGACATTCGAGGCGAGCAGCGTTTCCAAGCTGCCCCGCAGCAACGGCACCCCGTCAATCGGCAAATGCAGCTTATTGGCCGAACCCATGCGTTCGGATGAGCCCGCGGCCAGCACGACCGCTGCGATTGCATGTTTTGGGTTAGCCACCGCAGCAACCGCCGCTTTCTGTGGCGGCGACCGTTTCCACCGATTTCCGAGACGGTAGTGGGGCAATTGTTTCGGCCCCGATACCGCGGCGTACGCGCACCAGATCCGCCAGGACCGAAAGCGCGATTTCGGCCGGCGTCACCGCGCCAATATCGATTCCGGCCGGACTGTGGATGCGCTCGAGTTGCGCGGAATCGACGCCGGCCTTTTCCAAGCTGGCCTTCAATCCGGAAATTTTCTTTGCACTCGCTATCATCGCGATGTGACCCGCATCACTACCGAGGGCGGCTTTCAACGCCGCGCGGTCGTGTTTTCCCTGGGTAGCAACCACCAAAAAATCACCGTTAACATCGGAAAAATCAGTCGCCGATCGGACGTTTTCCGGAAGCTCGCCGGCATCAAGGTCGGGATATGCCAGCGTTACCGAAAAGCCGAGATGCCCGGCCAGGTGGCACAGGCTGTGTGCCGCTGGTGAATTACCCAGAATAATCAAGCTGGGTTGCCTGATCATCGGCTCGATGAAAATCAACAGCGTGCCGCCGCTCAGGCAACCCGATGAAAATTCGACTACCCCGTCGAGCGGTTGCCATTCGCCCTTGGGGCCAACCCGTATTACGCTGGGCTTACCGGACTCAAGCGCGGTGCGGGCGGCATCGACGACGGCCGGCTGCGCGCAGCCTCCGCCTATCCATCCCTCGACAATGCCTTCAGCGCTTACCAACGCCTTGTCGCCAGGTTTTCCCGAGGTCGGCGATACCGCCTGGATAACGGTTGCCAGTGCCAGCGGTGTGCCTTCGCGCTGCAAGCCTGCGAAACAGGTTTCGATTGACGTGTTGTTCAATGCCTTCATCGGCTTATTCAAATCGACTTACATCCCCGCAAGGTGATCCTCCAGCGCGCCCAGGCTCTCCAGATTGTGCGCCGGTGCAAATACATCGAGAACCGGAAGCGCCGCCTGCATGCACCGCGTGCTGGGCGTATATTTTTCCAGACCGAGCAGTGGATTCAACCATATCAGGCGCCGGGCGCGGCGCTTGATCCGCCGCAATTGTGTTACCAGCGCCTGCGGCTCGCCGGTATCGTAACCATCGCTGACGATAATGACGATGCTGCGTGAGCCAAGTATATTGCGCGCATAGTTGCGATTGAAATTCTCCAGCGATTCATCGATGCGGGTGCCGCCGTCCCAGCCGGAGGAAATCAGCGCCATCTTCTCGCTTAGCTTCCGGCGACTGGGTTCGCGCATTGTTTCGCCGATGTGCACCAGCCGGGTGTGGAAAGCGAACGCATCGGCACCCTTGAAAGCACCTAGTATGCCGCGCGCAAATCGCAGAAACAAATAACTGTAAACGCTCATGGACCGGCTGACATCAAGCAATAACACCAGTTTCGGGGTCTGCCGCCGACGCCGGCGAAAGCTTAGAGAAAGAGGCAATCCGCCGTAGCGAAGATTGGCGCGCACGGTGCGGCGCATATCGACGCGCTCGCCTCGCCGATCTATCCGCTGACGCCGTAACAAGCGCTGGCGAATACGCCGGGCCAGGCGTTCGGCGAGTTCTTCCATGCTGCGCAGTTCGGCCGCATTGCTCAACTGTTCGAAACTTTTACCTTCAACCGATTCCGTTGCGCTGGCGCCGCCATGACTCATATTGCCGTTGCCGGCGCCTTTTGCGTCGAGGGCGTTGGCGTCGGGTACGTCGAACGAAGCGTCGCTGCCGTGCGGACTCGTTTGCGCCAGCGCTGATTGCCTTGGCGCCTTGCCGCCAATGCTCGCCCGCGTATTTTGCCGCGGTTTGTCACGCTTCCAGTAAGCCTCGAAAACCTTGTCGAATCGTTCCCAGTCGCTCGGCGAGGTGCACAGCAGTGTCTTCAATCCCAGTTGCAGCTGTCGCCTGCCGGTGATGCCGACGCTCTCGGCGAGGCGCTGCGAATCAAGGGATTCCTGTATCCCCACATTAAATCTTTGGGAGCGCGCGTAGCGTGCAAAACCGGTCAGCTGCGAAACGAGCACCTGGTCGTGAGGCTGTGTGTGTCCCGTCCGCGTATTCACGACGCTTTCGCCACCAGGCGATGAATTACTTCCGGGGGCATGGCATCGAGGTCTTCACGGGTTTTCAACAAACAACCGAGTGTGGCGACCACCGCCTCCGGGTTGTCACCGAGGGACTTCATATCCAGTCGCAGCACCGCCGCGGTCCATTCCAGCGTTTCGGCGACGCCCGGCACTTTGCGCAGGTCTTGTTCGCGTAGTTTCTGCACGAAGGCGACGATTTGCGCAGCCAGATTAGCTCCGGTTTGCGGCAACCTGGCTAACACGATACGCAATTCCTTGTCGTAATCGGGGTAATCGATAAAGTGGTAGAGGCAGCGGCGGCGCAGCGCATCGCTCAGTTCGCGGGTGCCGTTCGAAGTGAGAACAACCAGTGGGATGCTGCTCGCCTTGATAGTTCCCAGCTCGGGAATGCTGATCTGAAAATCGGATAGCACCTCCAGCAGGTAGGCCTCGAATTCTTCATCCGCACGGTCGATTTCGTCGATCAGCAGCACCGCCGGCTGCTTTTCGCTGATGGATTGCAGCAGCGGCCGCTTCATCAGGTAGGTCTCGCTGAACAACTGCTGCTCGCTGAGTTCGTTTTCGTGCAATATTTCCTGGCGGCGGATCGCCAAAAGCTGACGCTGATAGTTCCATTCGTAAACGGCCGTATTGACGTCGAGTCCCTCGTAGCACTGCAGTCGGATCAACCTTCTTTCAAACACTTCAGCGAGGATCTTTCCCACTTCGGTTTTTCCGACACCCGCATCGCCTTCCAGCAACAGGGGTCGGTCCAGCTCACTCATCAACCACAGGCTGGTGAGCAATGCTTGGTCGGCGATATAACCCGTGACTGCAACGCGTTGTCGCATTTGCTCGAGGACCGCCTGCATGTTCCCGGTCTTATGCTTTACGGGAGAAAAAGCTTTTTATCCAGCCGACCAATGCATCCCAGGCGAATTTAAGCCCGTTGATCTGTTTGACCTCCGGCTTCGCCACCGGTTCATCGGATTCGCCGCTTGCTGTGCTCGTTGCGAGCTTGCTGCTGAAATTATCGGCAAACTGTCCGAGAATCTGGTCGGACACCTGGGTCATCATGCGCCCGCCAAAGTTGGCCAGTTTGCCGTTGACCGTCACACCCGCATCACCCGCTAGTTCGCTTGCGCTTGATTCGCTCTCGCGCACCCGCGCGACCAAATCCATGCTTGCGCTGGAAGACCCCTTGCTGTCTTGACCCTTGGCGATCAGGTGAATCTGGCGTTCGCCGGCATCAATATCCTGTACCGTGATGTCGCCGTGAAAAGCGACATTCATCGGACCAATTTTGACCTTCACGTTACCCTTGTAATTGTGTTCATCGATCGTGTCGGTGATTTCGGCACCCGGCATGCAGCCGGCAACGGCCTCGATGTCTTTTAATATCTGCCAGGCGTCCTCGACCGAACCGTCGAGAGGAAACACCTTGTTCAGCGTCACTTTCATAATTACCTGCGTTGCATGATAAATGATGACGGCAGCTTCATGCTGCCGCCATCCGGATTGAGGTCAAGTGTCGAGGCTGAGTTGGCGAATGGTTTTCCACAGTTTGTAGGCCGTATGAGGCATATCGAGGTGGGTCACGCCCTTGTGCGCGAAGGCATCGACAATGGCGTTGCTGAAACATGGAATACCGCCGACATGAGGAGACTCCGCAACGCCCTTGGCGCCGAGGGGGTGATGTGGCGAAGGAGTTACCGTGTAGTCGGTCTCCCAATGCGGGGTTTCGACGAAGGTGGGGATGAAGTAGTCCATCAGGGTGTTGCCCTGCAGGTTTCCATCTTCATCAAAACTGATCAGCTGGCCCATGGCGACGGCAAAAGCCTCGTTTAGTCCGCCATGAATTTGCCCGTCGATGATCATCGGATTAATTCGCGTACCGCAGTCATCGAGTGCATAGAAACGCCGGATGGTGGTTTCACCGGTATGTCGATCAATGTCGACCACGCAAACGTAGATTCCAAACGGATAGGTGAAATTAGGTGGATCGTAGTAATTTACGCTCTCCAGGCCCATTTCCATCCCCTCGGGCACATTGTTGTACGCGGCCCAGGCAACCTCTTTCATAGTCTTTGCCGCCTCCGGATTACCTTTAACCTGAAATCTGTCGACATCCCATTCGATATCCTCCGGGCTCACTTCGAGCAGATGGGCAGCAATCTTTTGTGCCTTGGCTCTAATGCTTCGAGCCGCCATCGCGGTTGCCGCACCGCCAACCGGGGTGCTTCGCGACCCATAGGTACCGAGACCATAAGGCGCGGTGTCGGTATCACCCTCTTCGATTTGAATGTCATCAGATGACAGGCCCAGTTCGCTGGCGATAATCTGCGCGTACGTGGTCTGGTGGCCTTGTCCCTGGGTGATCGTACCCATGCGGGCGATGGCACTGCCTGTCGGGTGCACGCGAATTTCGCAGCTGTCGAACATACCGACGCCGAGCACGTCGCAGGCTTTACTGGGCCCGGCACCGACGATTTCGGTGAAGGTGCAAATGCCGATGCCCATCAATTCACCCCTGGCGCGTTTTTCTGCCTGTTCCCTGCGCAGGCCTTCGTAATCGACGGCTTCGAGCACCTTTTCCAGCGCCGGCAGGTAGTTACCGCTGTCGTATTCCCAACCAAGCGCCGACTGATAGGGAAACTGTTCCGCCTTGATAAAATTACGACGGCGAATCTCCGCTTTATCGATATCGAGTTTCTGTGCCAGCACGTCGATCATGCGTTCGATAAGATAGACCGCTTCCGTTACACGAAAAGAACAACGATACGCGACGCCGCCGGGTGCCTTGTTGGTATACACACCGTCAACGCGCGCGTAAGCCACCGGAATATCGTATGAACCGGTACAGATACTGAACAAACCCGCCGGCCATTTGGTTGGCTGGGCATGCGCGTTGAATGCGCCGTGATCGGCCAGGGCATAAAAGCGCAGCGCCTTGATACGCCCGTCTTTATCAGCGGCGAGTTCACCAACCCCATGGTAATCACGCGCAAACGCGGTCGTAGAGAGATTATCGATTCGATTCTCGATCCACTTGACGGGTCTGCCAAGCACGATTGACGCCACGATGGCGGCGACATAACCTGGATAAATACCAACCTTGTTGCCAAAACCTCCGCCTATATCCGGTGAGATTATCCGCACCTTGCTTTCCGGTATACCCGACAGCAGGGTAACCACCGTACGTACGATATGCGGGGCCTGCGAGGTAATGTAGACGGTCAAATCGCCTTTGACCTTGTCGAATGAAGCGACGCATCCACAGGTTTCGAGCGGACTGGGATGTACGCGCGGGTTGAGGATCTCTTCTCGTACGGTGACTTCGGCATTGTCGAACGCACGATGGGTACCGTCCTTGTCACCCACATCCCAGGTAAAGATGTGATTGTCGTGGGTGCGCTTGCCCTGCCCGGCTTCGTCTTTACCGACAAGGTCCTCTCGAATGATCGGGGCGTCGGCATCCATCGCCTTGTGGGGATCCACCAGGGCCGGGAGCGCCTCGTATTCGACCTCCACGAGTTCGGCACCGTCGGCCGCAATGTAGCGGTCGTCGGCGACCACCATGGCGACTTCCTGCTGCTGGAAACACACTTTTTCATCTGCCAGAACCGCCTGGGTGTCACCGGCCAGCGTGGGCATCCAGTGCAATCCCAGCGGTTTCAGGTCTTCGGCGGTAACGACTGCATGGACACCGGGAAGCGCTAGCGCCTTTTCTTTGTTGATAGAAACTACCCTGGCATGGGCGAAAGGACTGCGTACCAGGGCCCCGAAGAGCATGCCCGGTAGTTTGACATCGTCGACATACAATCCCCTGCCCTGAATAAATCTTGGGTCTTCCTTGCGTTTGCGTGAGCATCCTATGCCCTGCAATTGGTCTTGCCGTTCCAGAGTTTCTTGTGCTGCTGACATAACTATTCTCCTCAGATCCAGGTCTATTCGGCTTGATTGCCGGCATCCGCATTCATCGCAGCGGCGGCGGCCTGAATTGATTTAACGATGTTCTGGTAGCCGGTGCAGCGGCACAGGTTCCCAGCCATGCCCATACGAATCTCCTCTTCGCTGGGATTCGGGTTTTCCTGTAGCAAACGATAACCGCGCACCAGCATTCCCGGAGTGCAGAACCCACACTGCAGACCATGCTCATCCATGAACGCCTGCTGCACGGGGTGCAGTTCACCACCGGCAGCCAGCCCTTCAACGGTAATCACCCGTGCCCCCTGAGCCTGCACAGCGAGCAGGGTGCAGGATTTAACCGACTGTCCATTGATATCCACCGTACAGGCGCCGCAGTGGCTGGTCTCGCAGCCGATATGGCTGCCGGTCAACCGCAGCTGCTCACGCAGTACGTGGATCAGCAACTCGCGTGGCTCGACCAGCACATCAACGTCCTGACCATTGACATTAAAACTGACCTGTGTCTTTGCCATGTCTAGTTACCTCCCGCGCGTTTGATCGCATCTCTAATAGCCCGACGTGTCATTTCGCCACCCATATGCGTCTTGTATTCGACGTCGCCGCGCAGATCTTCTGGCGGGTCGCATATCTCCATGACTTTCGCGGCCGCCTGTTCAATCAGGGCATCGGTAATCGCCTGTCCCACCAACACGGCTTCTGCGTCGGTGGCACGAAGCGCGGTGGCTCCCAGGTTGGTTAACGCGATGCGTGCACTCCGACAGGAATCTCCGGAGATGCCGATCACCGCGGCGGCCGCGGCAGTCGCATAGTCGCCGGTTTTCCGCTTGAGCTTGTGATAACTGGCACCGGTACCCGCCGGCTGAGGCGCGATACGAATTTCGGTCATGATCTCGTCGGTTTCGAGCGCGGTAAAAAAAGTACCCAGAAAAAAGTCGATGGCGAGAACCTCGCGCGATCCATTCGACCCCACCAGGATAAACTTCGCGTCGAGTGCCAGCATCAATGCCGGGTGGTCATTACCCGGATCACCATGAGAAATATCTCCGCCAATGGTGCCACGATTCCGGACTTGCGGATCTGCGATTAGTTTCGCCGCCTCCGGCAACATTGGACATTTTTCCTGCAATAAAGCGGAGTTGATTAGATCGTTTTCGGATGTCATCGAACCGATCACGATTTCACCGTTTTCCTCCCGAATACCCTTGAGCGAACCGATGTTGTTGATATCGACCAGATGTTCGGGTTCGGCAAAACGGAGTTTCATCATGGGCAGCAGGCTGTGACCGCCGGCCAGTATCTTTGCTTCGTCGCCATATTGGCTCAGTAACGCGACGGCGTCGTCAACCGAGCCCGGCGCGTGATATTCAAAAGACGGGGGTATCATTGCTGGTCCTCCAAGGCATTTATAGTTTTTAGCAAAATAATATATGTACGAATGAACCGCTTGGGGTATAGAAGATATACACGCGCCCTTTTTGCTCCAATCGAGGACGGCCCTTGGTAGAGGATCCTTTAAGCGGTGAATCAAACCACTGCTGTCGTCCAGTGGAATCAGGAGGCGTCTACGATGGTCACTATAATTCACATCGGCCTGGATGTCGATGATATGCGATACCGAGGCGTTTGTGCGACTGCCACCGCAACACGAGTGCCGAGCGGCGGCATGAATTGCACGCCGTCAGGGTTGTCTTGATGGGGAGCGGGCGAAGCGTTCATCGGCTATCATACCCTGCTTATCACAAGCACCATTCGCATCGAAACTTTGATTAACGATCCGTGCAAAATCAATCGAGCCGATCCAGTCGAGCAGTCACCTTGAAGCGCGCCTCCAAAACCCTTGACGATCATTACGGAGAGGTCACCGCCGTGCGCGGCAGTGTGGTCGATGTTCATTTTCCGCCACCATTGCCGGCCCGTAACAACCAGCTGCGCGCCGGGGTCGATGGAAATATAATTCTCGAGATTCAAACCCATTTGGATGCAACCACGGTACGCTGTATCGCGCTCAATTCTACCCGTCGATTGGGCCGCTCGACGCCGGTGTATGATACCGGATCCGCGCTGCAAATCCCCGTGGGTGAGAGCCTGTTGGGGCGGATGCTCGATGTCTTCGGCCAAGCCTTGGATAATAAGGGTCCCATCGAGACGCAGGATCGCTGGCCCATCCACCGGCCGCCGCTGCCGCTCGCCGATCGGGTCACCGGCAACGAAATTTTCGAGACCGGCATCAAGGCGATTGACCTTTTCGCGCCGCTCGAACGCGGCGGCAAGGCCGGCATGTTTGGCGGTGCCGGGGTGGGCAAGACGGTGTTGATCAACGAAATGATCAATAACATGGCGCAACAGTACGAGGGAGTCAGTCTGTTCTGCGGCATCGGCGAACGCATGCGCGAAGCTGAAGAGATGTACCATTCCATGCTCGACTCCGGGGTGCTGGACAAGGCCGTGCTCATGTACGGACAGATGAACGAACCCCCCGGGGCGCGCTTTCGCGTGGGCCACGCGGCATTAACCGTCGCCGAGTACTTCCGTGACGTCATCAAGCGCGACGTGCTGCTGCTCATCGACAACGTATTCCGTTTCGTCCAATCCGGCACCGAGGTGTCGGGGTTGATGGGACGCATACCCTCGCGGGTGGGCTATCAGCCCACACTGGCAACGGAACTTGCGGCACTGGAAGAACGCATCTGTAGCTCGCGGAACGGGACGATCACCTCGGTCCAGGCTGTCTATGTCCCCGCGGACGATCTGACCGATCCGTCCGCCACCCATATTTTCGCTCACCTGTCGGCGTCCATCGTGCTCTCCCGAAAGCGCGCCAGCCAGGGCCTGTATCCGGCAATCGATCCATTGCAGAGCGATTCCAAGATGCTGACCCCCAGCACCGTCAGCAAGCGCCATTACCGGGTAGCTCAGACGGTCCGCAGCACCCTCGCCGAATATGAAGATCTCAAGGACATTATTTCCATGCTCGGCCTCGAAGAGCTCTCCCGCGAGGACCGCGCCACGGTCAGCAAGGCCCGCCGCCTGGAACGTTTTCTGACCCAGCCCTTTTCGGTCACGGCACAATTTACCGGCCTAACCGGCAAACTGGTTGCCCTCGAGCAGACCATCGAAGGCTGCGAGCGCATCCTGTCGGGCGAGTTTGCCGAAATAGGTGAAAAATCGTTTTACATGATCGGTTCGATCGACGAGTTGAAGGAAACGGGTTAAGACATGAATTCCAACAGGCCGGGGGAATGACTCGATGCGCCTCAAAATAGCGTTGCCCACCGAAACGCTGGTGGATGAAGACGTCGTCAAGGTGATTGCCGAAGCGGAGAATGGGATGTTTTGCCTGCTGCCGCGTCATATCGATTTCGTGGCCGCGTTGGTGCCGGGCGTTTTGTATTTTTTCCCTTCCGAATACGAAGAGAGCTTCGCTGCCCTCGATGAGGGCATACTGGTGAAGTGCGGCTCGGACGTTTTCGTGTCCGCATTGAAAGGAATACGCGGCAAGGACCTGAGCCAATTGGAGCGTATGGTCGAAACGAGCTTCCTGCAGCTGGATGAATCCGAGCGTAAAGCCCGCACGGCGCTGGCCCGCCTCGAGGCCGGCACGTTGCGCGGTTTCCGCGATCTGCAGGAGAAAACCCATGGCTGAGAAGCCGAAGCTAAACGAAGACGGCCAACCGCAATTCGAGCAGCAGATCGGTCGCAAGGCGGAACGGAAATTGCGCGCACGAAAGCAGAAACACCATACCGCCTGGTTCGGTTTGGGGATGTTCGGTCTGGTCGGCTGGTCCGTCGCGGTACCTACCCTCATCGGCATCACCGTGGGTGTGTGGCTCGACCGCCGCTTTCCGGGCCAGGTTTCCTGGACGCTGACCCTGTTGATCATCGGCGTGGCGCTGGGTTGCGCCAATGCCTGGTACTGGGTGAGGCAGGAGAGCCGGCGTGAGTGACTTAGAAACCATCGTGCCAGTACTTCGACCTGGAAGTGCCATAGCAATGGCCGAAACCGCCAGCCGGACGGAAGCCGGACTGCCATGACCACCGTGTTGTTACTCGTTGCTTCTTGCGCCGCGGGCATGCTGCTCGGCGTGATATTTTTCTGGGGGTTGTGGACAACACTCAAGCGGCTCAGCCGAGGACGTTCCACCGCCGTATTGTTGCTCGGCAGTCTATTGCTGCGATTCGGATTCGTACTCGGTGGATTCTATCTGCTCGCCCGCTATGCCGGCTGGGAACATGTGCTGGCCGCCGCGCTGGGATTCACGCTGTCACGAATCCTCGTCGTCTACCGTCTGCAGGCCCATGCCGTGACGAGGGAGCCGGGCACTTGACCATCAATCCCGACAACATCGTGTATTGGCAGTGGGGTATGCTGAACCTCAATGCCACCATTGTCTTTACCTGGCTGGTGATGGCGCTGCTGACGGTGGTCTCGTGGCTGGTGACGCGCCGCCTCTCTACGGGGACCCGGATCTCACACTGGCAGAACCTGCTAGAAGTTTTGGTTATCGGTATGCGGGATCAGATCAAAGAGGTCAGCCGTCAGGAACCGGGCCGCTACCTGCCCTTTGTCGGCACCTTGTTTCTATTCATCGCCACGGCCAATCTGCTCAATATCGTGCCGGGTTACACCGCGCCGACGGGATCGTTGTCCACGACCACCGCGCTGGCCATTTGCGTCTTCGTCGCCGTACCGATCTACGGCATCGCCCACGAAGGGCCGTTGAACTACTTGAAGCATTACGTCAAACCGACGGCGCTCATGCTGCCTTTCAATATCATCGGTGAAATTTCGAGGACCATCGCCCTGGCGGTGCGCCTGTATGGAAACATCATGAGCGGCACGGTGATCGTGGCCATCTTGCTGAGCCTCACCCCCTATCTTTTCCCCGTGGTGATGCAGCTGCTGGGCCTGCTCACCGGCATGATTCAGGCCTACATCTTCGCCGTGCTGGCCATGGTTTACATCGCCTCGGCCACGTCGGCGCACGGCGGAAGAGAAACAGACAGAAACCAACGTGAAACCTCAACAGACTGAATCCAAGGAGACCTTATGGACAGCATTTCACTCATCGGCATGGTGTCGGTCATTACCGCCGGGCTGACCATCGCTATCGGCTCCATCGGCCCGGCGCTTGGCGAGGCGCGGGCGGTCGCCCAGGCGTTGAGCGCTATTGCCCAACAGCCGGACGAGTCCGGCACCATCACCCGCACCCTTTTCGTCGGGCTGGCGATGATCGAGTCGACGGCCATCTACTGCTTCGTGGTAGCCATGATCCTGATCTTCGCCAACCCGTTCTGGGACCATGTCGCCAAGTCGACGGGAGGCTGAGGCATGGCGATCGACTGGATCACCGTATCGGCTCAGATCGTCAATTTCCTGATCCTGGCGTGGCTGCTGAAACGCTTTTTGTATCAACCCGTCATGCGCGCCATGGCGCGTCGTGAACGGCGCATTGCGGATCGGCTTGAAGACGCTGAAACCCGTGAACGATCCGCCAATGAAAAGGCCCACGATCACCAGCGGAAAATAGACGAGCTGGAGCGAATGCGCGATGGCCTCGTTGCCGACGCCAAGCTGGAAGCCGAGCACGAAAAACGGCACATGCTGGACGAAGCCCGTGATGAAGCTGCCGAAGCCCGGAAGAACTGGCAACGACAGACGAACCAGGAGAAAGAGGAGTTTCTCAAGAACTTGCAGAAACAGGCCGCCGACACGATACAGGTCATCGCCAAAAAGACCTTAGCCGACCTGGCGAATGCAGAGCTCGAGGAACAAATGGTGCATTCATTTATTCAGCAACTGAAATCGCTGGACGACGAAGAATTCCGAATGGCGCTGCGGCAGTCGTCGACACCGGTAAGCGTCGTGTCCGCTTTCGAGCTTCCGACTTCGACGCGTGCACGCCTCACCCGCGCAATCCACGAGCACCTGGTCGAGGGCATCGAGGTCGAATACGATCAGTCACCGGACCTCCTCTGCGGCATCGAGCTCAACGCCGAAGGCCGGCGCCTGGGCTGGAACCTGGACGATTACCTGGATCAGCTCAGCGGCCGCGTCGAAGAGGTGCTCTCTCCGGCCCGGGCAACGGGATAACGCCATGTTGCAGGAAATGCTGGACGATACCATTGCGGCACTGCGCAGTGCTGCCGCGCGAGGGACGTCCGACCTGCACCCGCTGGAAACCGGCACGGTGTCGCATATCGGCGGCGGCATCGCGCGCATCAAAGGCCTGCCAAGCCTTGGCTACGAAGAGCTGGTGGAGTTTCCCGGCAAGCAGCTCGGCATCGCGATCAACCTGGAGCCGGATGAAATCGGCGTCATGTTGCTGGGCGACAGCGCGTCGCTCACTGCCGGTATCGAAGTACGCGCCACCGGACGCGAGGCCGACACCCCCGTCGGTGAAGGCCTGTTGGGCCGAGTGATCGACGCGACCGGACGCGTGCTGGACCACGGCAAACCCCTGCGCTTCAATGAACGCCGACCCTTCGAGCGCCCGGCTCCGTCGATCATGGACCGGGCCCCGGTGACGGTCCCGCTGGAGACCGGCATCAAGGCGGTGGATGCCATGATCCCAATCGGCCGCGGTCAACGCGAACTCATCGTGGGCGACCGGCAGACCGGTAAAACCTCCGTGGCGATCGACACCATCATTAATCAACAGGGCAAAGAATTGATTTGCATCTACTGTGCCGTCGGACAACGCGGCACCGCGGTGGCTCGGGTAGTGGATACCCTGCGCCGCCACGATGCGCTGGCCTACTCCATCGTCGTGGTGGCCTCCGACGAAGATCCTCCGGGTCTGCGGTTCGTCACCCCGTATGCCGCCACCACCATGGCCGAATATTTCATGGAAAAAGGGCGCGACGTACTGATCGTGTACGACGACCTGACGCGCCATGCCCGGGCCTACCGCGAGATTTCCTTGCTGCTGCGGCGCCCCCCGGGACGGGAGGCCTATCCCGGCGATATTTTCTACATCCACTCCCGGCTTCTGGAGCGGTCCACCCACCTGCACGGTGACCGCGGCGGGGGTTCTTTGACGGCCCTACCCATCATCGAGACCCAGGCCCAGGATATTTCGGCGTACATCCCCACCAATTTGATCTCGATCACCGATGGCCAGGTCTACCTGTCGCCTACGCTCTTTCACAAAGGGCTGCTGCCCGCGATCGACGTGGGCAAATCGGTCTCCCGGGTGGGCGGCCGAACGCAGTTCCCCGCGTTTCGTGCCGTCGCCGGAGATTTGCGATTGTCCTACGCCCAATTCGAGGAACTGGAAACCTTTGCCCGCTTCGCCACTCGCCTCGACGAGGAAACCCGGTCGACCATCGAACACGGACGCCGTGTGCGCGAGGTGTTGAAGCAATCCGAACATCGTCCATTGCGCACCGCCGCACAAATAGTCGTTTTGAAGGCGGTGAATGCCGGTCTATTCGATGACCTGGACCTGGACGACGTGAGCGATGCGGAGTATCGGATTCAGCGACGGGTGCTCGGCGAACTGCCGGGACTGTGCGCACGTATGGAATCGGGTCGCGTGCTGCAAGATCAGGAGTGGTCCCGGGTCCTGGAAGCGGCCGGCAACGCCGTGTCAGAGTTAAAACGAGGCACCGGGAGTTAAACGCATGGAGTCCCTGGAACGCCTGCGCGCTCAACTGGACAGCCTCGATTCCCTGCACACCATAGTCAAAACCATGAAGGCCATGTCGGCTGCAAGCATTCGGCAATACGAAAAAGCAGCCGATTCTCTGGCCGACTACTATCGGACGGTAGAACTCGGACTGCACGTGGTGCTGAAGGACTTGCAGGAGCCGATTATCCCTCCCCCGCCTAAACACGAACCCCTGCGTCTGGGGGCCGTTGTGTTCGGTTCCGATCATGGACTGTGCGGGCGCTTCAACGAGGAAATTACCACCTTTGCCCTGGATCACGTCAATGCCATCGCGCCACAATCGGAGAACCGTCGGGTCGTGGCCGTGGGGGCGCGGGTGAGCGCGAGCCTGGAACACATGGGCGAGGCTGTGCAGGAGCATTTTCTGGCCCCGGCCGCCGCCTCGCAAATCACCACGACGGTGCAAGACATACTGCTCAAGGTCGATGAATGGCGCGAACAAGCCAACGTACACCATGTGTCCTTATTCTGTAACCGGCACCTGTCCAGAGACAGATACCGATCCACCCGAATCGATTTACTTCCGATAAATCTACGTCACTTTGGCCGGCTGGAGAAAAGCGCCTGGCCGTCGCACAATCTGCCCATATTCACCATGGAGCGGGAGCAGCTGATCGCCAGATTATTACGGCAGTATTTCTTTGTCTCTATTTTTCGCGCCTGCGCGGAGTCCCTGGCCAGCGAGCACGCCAGCCGATTGTTGGCCATGCAGTCGGCGGAACGCAACCTGGATTCGCGGATCGAGGAGTTGACCCTGACTTTTCGCCGCGCCCGTCAAAATGCAATCACCTCGGAGCTTCTCGACGTCGTGTCAGGTTTCGAGGCGACAACGAACACCGCTTGAGTTTTAATGAATGATTGATCGCTATTACCATGGATAGTGCGCCGATCATTGACACGATCATGAACGGGTTCGCCGATCGAACCGGCCTTGATTCGTCCGTGCCGCCCCGGCGTTATTTATGGACCGACGCCTTCGCTGTCTGCAACTATCTGGGGCGATACCGCCAGACGAACAAAAAGGAACCATTGCGTGCCGCGTTGACGCTGGTCGAGCAGGTTCACCTGACCCTAGGGAGGCACCGTGAGGACGATCCGCGGTCCGGATGGATCAGCGGTCTGTCGGAGCAGGAGGGAAAGGCACACCCGACCCGGGGCGGTTTGAGGATCGGTAAAAGCATGAAGGAACGCAGGCCTGGCGAACCCTTTGATGAGCGATTGGAATGGGACAGGGACGGCCAGTATTTTCACTATCTGGTGAAGTGGATGCACGCAATCGATTGCGTTGCACGAATCACCGGCATGTCCCGTTACAACCTGTGGGCCTTGGAACTTGCCAAAACAGCCCATACGAAATTTACCCATACTTCGTTGTTCGGGGGCAGGAAACTCTTGTACTGGAAAATGAGTGTCGATCTCTCCTACCCGCTGGTTACCTCCATGGGCCAGCACGATCCGCTGGATGGGCTGATCACTTATCAACAACTCATGGCGACCGCCTCGAGATTTTCCGACATCCCGGCGGAACTCGATCTCAGCCGCGAAATCTCGGACATGAAGACGATGTGCCAGGGCCTGAACTGGGCCACCGATGATGCATTGGGTATCGGCGGACTCCTCACCGATGCCCTGAGACTGACGCAATTGATCATCGATGCCGGCCTGCCGGAATCCGACCGGCTGGTCTCCCTGTTGGAGGACGCCGAGACCGGACTGAATGCGTTTGTCCGGCGAGCCGACCTGGATTATCCCGCCGCCCAACGCCTGGCCTTCCGTGAGTTGGGATTGTCGATCGGTATACACACCATCGGGAAAATGCGACAGCTTGCCGAGCAGCATCATGAGAACTTCTCCTGGCCGGCGGGATTCAACATGAAACTGACGGACCTATCGAGATTCGCGCCATTGTCCAGGAGCATCGAAAGTTTCTGGCTGGAGCCCGCCCATCGGCAAAGCGAGAGCTGGCTGGCCCACCGCGATATCAATGAAGTCATGTTGGCAACCAGCCTGTCGCCTGACGGGTATTTGATACTAAACTAGTTCCAGTCCAGAATACCCGTCATTGCGCAGTGAAGTCCCAATCCGAAATACCCGTCGTCG
>Ga0209567_10000597_pt1 | contig 19712 bp, 20 predicted proteins | sample COG_12_FD_184756 | JGI IMG/M metagenome (GOLD analysis project Ga0209567, IMG submission 184756) | Pelagic marine sediment microbial communities from the LTER site Helgoland, North Sea, for post-phytoplankton bloom and carbon turnover... | ecosystem: Environmental > Aquatic > Marine > Neritic...
CACTTCCAGGTAAACATTATCTGCCTTTATAAACTGAATATCTCCAAACTGAATACGATAATAAAGGTGCTGCTTTTTGACAAAAATAGAATCTTTGAGTACAGAATTGGATACGACTGTCTCTTCATCTTCAGGATGTTCCTTTCCTCCTTTTTTGGTTGAGTAATCAAAATTTGAAAGTGCAATCTCAATAGCAGTATATAGATCCTGTTGTTCAAATGGTTTTACGAGGTAACCATTAGGTTTAACTGTCTTAGCGTTCTCCACAGTAGCCCTATCTGAGTTGGAAGTGACAAAAATGAAGGGAATATTGTATTTCTCTCTTATATGCTTCCCTAAGTCAATTCCCGTTTTGTCGGATGCTAAAATGATATCAATAAGTACCAGGTCTACATGATTACTTTTTAAAACCTCTTCAGCCTGTTCGTAAACAATAACATTATCTACAATTTCATATCCTATTTCCTCCAACATAGATTGCATGTCGTCTGCAATAATCACGTTGTCTTCTACAATAAGAATCTTAATAGCTTGTTCCAAAGTAAGTATGGTATTAGTGGGTTATGTCTACTCAAATTTACAAAAAATAATTATACCCTATATAAAACAATAATCCCAATAGAAAAGTACTAAGTGCAACTTTTTTTAATTCAGGATCGAAATTTCGAGGATTTTCTATTTTACTTACTACTCTCAAATGAATAAAAAGAGGTACAAATGCGATCAGACAAATTCCACTTTTCCATGAATAGAAATGATTCCCTACAAAAATTAGCATACTAATGAAAGCCAGAATAATCAAGGTGTAATGGTATACTTTTCCTTTAGAAAGCCCTATTTTGACAATCACCGTATTCTTATTAGCTTTTTTATCCGAAACTATATCTCTTAAGTTGTTTAAATTAAGTACTGCTGTACTGAGAAATCCTATGGAAGCAGCAGGAAGTACCGCCATAGATGTTAAAAATTTTGTAAACAAAAACATCGAACCCAGAACACTTAACAATCCGAAAAATAAGAAAACAAAAAGATCACCAAATCCTTTATATCCATATGCATTGTTGCCAACCGTATATTTAATGGCAGCCCAAATACTCGCCATTCCAAGTATTACAAATAAAACCACATACATTAAATGTTCATCTTGAAAAGCGAAGTATAATAGCAAGAAAATCAGGAATAAATCAATAACAACAGATATGCGAATCCCTTTTATTATCTCGCTTTTAGACAGCCGGCCGCTTTGATAAGCTCGCTTGGGTCCAATTCTATCTTCATTGTCTGTACCCTTTATTCCATCTCCATAATCATTTGCAAAGTTCGAAGTTATTTGAAATGCAACTGTAGTTATTAAGGCAAGAATAAAAATAGTTAAATTCCAATAGCCGTAAATATTCGCCACAGCGGTACCTACTAATATGCCGGATAATGATAAGGGAAGAGTTCTTAAGCGCGCTGCACTTAGCCAAGCTCTATATTTGGTCACTAATAAGGATCTTCTATTTTTATTCGTTTACCTGCCTGATAAGAAGCTACAAATGCATCTTCGAAGCCCATTTTAACCAATTGATACCTAAAGGATCTGGCTTCTTCCAATGTTTCGAAATTTCCCAAGGAATAAGAATAAAACGGGTTCGTTTTGACGAACATGGTATTTGTTAAAGATTCTGAAGACAATGTAAGATTGTTATCAACAAAGGATTTTACCTGAACAGAATATATTTTCTCCTTTTCTAAAAACTGCTTAGCCAGATAGAATTCCTTAACTAAACTCAATTCTTCATTCTTTTGTTGAAGATTATCTATTCTGGTTTTTACAGCATCCAGGCTATCAATAGAAACTAATAAATTTTGATTGTCATAGGTATTAGACCTACTAAGTCCGGCAGTAAATGAAGTTATCGCGAGTGCTCCAATTAAAAAAAGTGTAGTTACACCAGCAAGGACATTTCTTTGGATCTTGCTCCTTTTTAATTCTTTATTTTTATATTTAATTTGATCTAATAAGCGTTCATTTATAATTTGCGCTTTGTCTATGTCTTTATGCAATTCCAATAAATCGCTTTCTTCAATAAATGGCATTTGATATATAATTTAGGGGGTCTACGGGTTAAATTTAAGTAAAAAGCTTATTATCAACAAAATAAATAGGTCTATTTAGCAAAAATAGCAGTTTTATGGGGAAAATAAATACATAAGCAGGAATTGTTTAAAACTATTGAAAATTAATCCCATTTATACCATATAAATCCCATCGTTTTTTATCTTAATTTTTCGATCCCTGTAAAGCGCTCCTATGGCTTTTTTGAAGGTTTTTTTACTCATTTGAAACATCTGCTGTATTTCCTCAGGAGCAGATTTATCATGAAGTGAAATATATCCGCCAGCTAATTCTAACTGCTCAAAGATCCGCTTAGCTGCAGGTTCTAGCGCCAAATGACCAATGGGCTTTAAAACAATATCAACTTTATTATCCTCACGAATTTTCTTTACATAACCTTTTAAGGTTACTCCAACTTGCATGGGTTGAAAAACTTCACTCTTAAACACCAGGCCCTGGTATTTATTATTTATTATAACGTCCCAACCTAATTCAGATTGCCTGCTTACCAATAGATCTACCTCATCCTTGGGGCTTAGTGAAATATCTTCATTCTTCGCGAATTTATTCAATCTGGATGAAGCTACTAATCTGAAAGTCTTTTCATCTAGATAACAAAAAACCACATACGATTCTCCTTCAATCATTTTTGTCTGCTGCTCCCTAAAGGGTACGAGCAAATGTTTTTCCAATCCCCAATCCAAAAAAGCGCCAAATTCGTTTACCTCGGCCACCCGAAGTAATCCAAAAGTATTCCTTTTAATGAGTGGTTTAAGTGTTGTCGCAATAGGCCGTTCTTCATGATCTAGGTAACAAAATACACTTATATCATCTCCTATATTAAACTCGTCAGGAATATATTTTAATGGAAGTAATAAATCATCCACATCATCATCACCCAGAAATAATCCTACAGCTGTTTCTCTTAGTATTTTTAGCGTATTATAATTTCCTAATTCTATCATGAAGTTGTTCTAAGCAAAAAGGTATAAAAAAAGCCGTTCATTTAAAGAACGGCTAATTTAATGTTCTAGTTGTAAACAGATTCTTTTTTAAAATGCTTTGCCAATATATAATATACGACCGCACGATGTTTGTTTCTCTCAGAAGTACCATAAGTGTTAATTACACTTTTGATACCTTCCATTAGTTGAGGACCATCTGTTAGTCCTAATTTTTTTAGTAAAAAATTTTTCTTTACGGTTTCAAGTTCAGAACCGTCTGTTCCAGACACTTTGGAAGAATCCATATTATAGATTGCAGGACCCAGGCCAATAGCTACTTTTGTCAGCAGATCCATATCCGGGGTTTGACCAAATTTACCCTTGATATCAGCTGCGTACTGCTGAATAAGATTGTCTCTTCTACTGCTCATATTGTTAGTGTTCTTTATACGATTTAATAATATTCTAAGATATGAAATCAAAATAAGTAAGCAAAATTTTATCATTCAATAATCGGGGTGTTTTTACCTCTAAAAGCACCGGCGATTTAGAAGGTAAATAAAAAGTAGACAAGGCATTATTTAAGGTTTTTTTATCTGCAGCTTCCAGATGATCTATATTATATAACAAGCAAAGTTTTTGTAACTCCAATTCGTGCACGGTCTCAAAGTAGGTTTCAAAATTCTGAGAATTTTCCATACCTGGTAAGATTCTGAAAATCCCACCACCGCCATTATTGATTACTACTATTCTTAAGTCGTTGCGCATATAAGAATTCCACAGGCCATTGCTGTCATAGAAGAAACTCAGATCTCCGGTTATTAGTAAGGTAGGATTATCTGAATGAATTGATGCACCAATTGCGGTAGAAGTACTCCCGTCAATACCACTCGTTCCTCTATTACAATAAACCCTAAGTGAAGGATCTAAATCAAATAACTGCGCGTATCTCACAGTTGAACTATTTGCCAGATGTAACTGATAGTTTTTAGGAATTCCAGAACAGATAATCTGAAAAGCGCAAAAATCTGTAAATGGAATTTCACTTAAATAAGTTTTCCTTCTACTAATATATTTTTGTTTCACTTTATTCCAATTGCTGTAGTAATTACTTTGCAACTCAGACCTTTTCTCCAAAAAATTTTCAAAGAACCAATTTTCATCCGCTTTTATGTGCTTTGAAAGGCTAAAAAATGTATCATAAGCTTTTTTGTTATTTATATGCCAATGATGTTTTGGTTTATATTTCCTGAGAAATGCTTTTATCTTCTTAGATACTATCATCCCCCCCATTGTAATTAATAGTTCCGGCTGTAATTCCTTAAATAGTAATTCTCTATTCTTTGATTTTTCAATTGGTGCAATTACACTGTCTATGCTTGGGAAAAAATTTTGATGATGCGCATTTGAAGTAACTTCTGTAAAAACGATTACTGAATCATCATTCGCAAGAGTATTTAAATAATCAACATTAATACTATCTGGATTATTTACACCAATAATAAGCATTTTCTTTTCACACGAATTCCATATTCGGGCAAGATCATCCCAATTGACCTCCTTACTGTTATTCTCTAAAATTATAGGCGTGCAAAATGGGGCTAGCTCCAAATTTTCCACAAGGTCGTATAAAGGCTCTTCAAAAGGTACATTTATATGTACGGGGTTGTTTTGGATAATTGCCGATTTTAAGGCATTATTTAACGCAGCATCATTAAAACTTTGTATTTGAGACTGCAACTGTTCTAAGGTATTATCTTTTGGAAACAAGGAGTTGTCATACTTCTTTACTGTATCAGTAGCATGGGTGATATCTTGTTTTAAATTGGCCGAATAACCTATATGCTTTTCAAATAATGATTCCTGTCTTATGGTCTGACCATCTCCAATATCGACTTTATAACCAGGTCTATCTGCAGAAATTACTATAAGAGGTATATCACTGTAAAAAGCTTCTGCCACAGCAGGGTAATAGTTTAAAAGTGCACTTCCCGAAGTACATACCGCTATCACCGGCTTTTGCAGATGTTGTGCCATGCCTAAGGCAATAAAAGCTGCGCTACGCTCGTCTACAATGCTATAACAAGAAAAATATGGGTCATTGGTAAAACCAATGGTTAATGGGGCATTCCTCGAACCTGGGGAAATAACAATGTTCTTTATACCCCTTGATTTACAGTGGAAAACAACCGATTGAGCCGAAGGAATACTAGAATATTTCATAGGCACCACAAAAATACGACGGAACAATTTGTAAATCCAATCAATTGACTTAATTAAATATCATATTTAGCATGGTTTCGCTTTTATGAACTGTTTCGATCCACTCTTGTTGAGCATTGGAACTGGATGTTATTCCACCACCTAAATAGAGAATGGCCAAATCATCTTTTATCTGCATACATCGAAGGTTAACAAAGAGATGCGAGGTTTTGTCATTATCAATATTCAGTTCTCCTAAATATCCGGTGTAAAATTCCCGATCATAATTCTCATTCTTTTTGATAAATTCATCTGCCTCACTCACAGGAAAGCCGCAAATAGCTGGTGTGGGATGTAATGCTTGAATTATACTTTTTAATTCCAAATCGCGAACTGTTCCCCAAATTTTAGTTTTTAGATGCCATAAATTACCTGCCTTAACAGAATTCACTTTGCCAATTGACAAATCAGGGACATAATTCCTGAGCTGTTGAACTATGTACTGCGTAACCATATCCTGCTCTTTTATTTCCTTCTTTCCCCATGAAGGTTTCTCTGTGGACAGACTCTTCTTAGTACCCGCAAGAGACATGGTAACCAAAGTGGAATTTTGTTTAAGGAATAGTAATTCGGGAGTTGCTCCTATCCAAAGACCTATTTTGGGATGGTACCAGAGATAACAAAAGGCATTAGGGTAACTATCAAGGACCTTGCTAAATAATTGAATGGGTGAGGAATGATTGGGTACCACTATCCTTCTTGACAGCACTACTTTTTTGAATTTATTATTCTCAATTTCTTTAATCCCCTTATTTACAATTTCAATATGGTAATTCCTCCCCTCTTCGGAGATTGCTCCAAAGTTAGGCGTGTCAAATTTAAAATCTCTCATTTGATATTCATGCGAATAAACTCTATCCGCATGAATTAGCACTCCGCGAGCATTCTGATCATAAGGGGCGAAAACAAATCCTTTAGCGCTAAAATCACTTACATGATGCAGAGTCGAATCATGTTGGAAAATTGAGATTACTTCTTTGGTATTGGGTTTTCTATAGGCAACAACGGGCAATTCACTTTTCAAGTGAGTTTCAATTATACCAATGTGTTCTAAAAACATACTAGACTCTAGGTAGGGCAATAGTGGTTAATTTACATACTGAAATAAGGTTGTCTTCCATATCCGTTATACGAATATCCCACAATTGTGTAGTTCTGCCTTTATGGATAATTGTGGCCCTGGCATATACCTCCCCTTCACTTATGCTCCTTACATGATTTGCAGATGTTTCAATACCACGTACAAAAACTTTTTGACCGTCAAGAAATACATAAGAAGCAGCGCTGCCAACACTTTCAGCCAGGGCAACAGTCGCGCCACCATGTAATACACCATCTGGTTGATAAACCCTTGAATTTACAGGCATTTTAGCAACAAGGAAATTTTCACCTACATCAACAAATTCAATTTCCAAGGTTTCCATAAGTGTATTTTTACAAATATCATTGCAAACCTTAAGTATTTTGTCCTTGTATTCGTCCATAGAAATAATTTTGCGTAAAATTAAGCAATCAAATGCAACTAATAACAATTGAAATAATATGACTAATAAACCTTTGGAAAAATCTGTTAGGTATAACAGTACTAACACCTATGAAACCTTAAATGACTTTACAGATAAGACAAAAAACATATGGGTAGTTTTTCATGGGATAGGTTATTTGAGCAAGTATTTTCTAAAATATTTTGATGAACTAAATCCTGTAGATAATTACATTATTGCTCCCCAGGCACCTTCTAAATATTATCTGAATAACTCCTATAAACATGTGGGCTCCAGTTGGTTAACCAAAGAAAATACTGAAATTGAAATAAAAAATAATCTCAAATATCTTGATGCCATATTGGAAGAAGAAATGATCCTCTCCACCTGTAACCTTATTATTTTTGGATTCTCCCAAGGAGTTTCGATGGCTGTGAGATGGGTTGCTCAGCGGAAAATTGTATGTGATCAATTGGTACTCTATGCGGGGGGTATTCCAAATGAACTAAATGAAAAAGATTTTGCACATTTAGGTAATACTCAAGTAACAATAATTATCGGTAATCAAGATGAATATCTGACAAAGGAGCGTTTATCAATTGAGAGAGAAAAAAGCCGAACCATATTTAATGGTAGGGCAAAAGAACATATTTTTAATGGGGGTCATGTCGTTAAAAAAGAACTTATTAATAGTTTAATTATATGATAAAGCCAATGATTCTGGAAAATGGTCGGGTAAGACTCTCACCTCTCACTCTGGATAATTATGCAAACCTACAGTCAGTAGCTGCCGAGCATAAACTCCTTCAATATTCCCCTTCTGATATAGAATCTCCTCCGGCTCTTAGGACTTATGTTGAAATAGCCCTAGATCAACAAAAACAAAGGTCCTCGCTTCCCTTTATTATCTATGATAAACAAGCCATGGCTTTTGCCGGATGCACCAGATACATGAGTATAGATGACAAAAATAAGGTGTTGGAAATTGGCTCTACATGGATAGGTAAAAAATTTCAGGGTACCGGTCTTAACACACAAATGAAACATCTTTTAATTAACCATGCATTTTACTCCCTGGGGTTTGAAAAAATTTCCTTCAGGATTGATGAACGAAATTTACAATCACGAAAAGCGGTGGAGAAACTGGGCGCAATTCTGGAAGGAATTCTTCGGGAGAATGTCTATTTATTAGATGGTTATAAAAGGAATACCTGCTGTTACGGTATTCTAATAAATGAATGGAAGAAATTACATAAAGCGGATAAAAATGCAAAAAAATGAAACAGTATATTTCATCAATTAGTCTTTTAGTAAGAGATTACGATGAAGTAATAGAATTTTATACAAAAAAGTTGAATTTTTTAATTAGCCAAGACAATGAACCGGAAGATAACAAAAGATGGGTTACCTTAACTCCCAGTGGAAATAATTCCTGCTACCTTCTTTTGGCAAAGGCTATTGGAGAGGAGCAGTTAACTGCTGTCGGGAATCAGGGTGGTGGCCGAGTTTTCTTAATTTTATATACCGATGACTTTTGGAGAGATTATCATGAAAGGAGCAAACAAGGTGTTAATTTTGTTCGTCCTCCCAGTAAAGAAGCCTATGGAAACGTAGCAGTATTTGAGGATCTCTATGGCAACTTATGGGACTTAAATGAACCGTTTAAAGTGTAATGTTGTTATTCTTCAGGTTTTATTAATTCATCCTGATAATAAGCAATACTTCGAGTAGTATAAAGATTTTTTGGTGTCATGATTTTTTTAACCCAATTACCCTCTTCTTCACCGTCAAATTGGTAGATATAATCTTTCGTCTTGACAGATTTTTCAATTTTTGCAACCTCTTTTAAAATCAAACCCGAGGTATCATAAGTATAGTTTATAGCCCTAATAGTTACAAATGACTTCTTAGTTTCATCATAATTAAATTCCTTTATTGAGGTCAATTTACCTTCCAAATCATAAATCTGCTCTTGTGCTTTATTAGGAATTCCATCAAGAAATTCTTTTGTCAAAACTATCTTGTTATTTATGCCCTTTCTATTATTCTTAAAAGAAGTTCTTATTGACTTAAGAATTACACCATTTAACAAATAGGTTATTGTTGTTTCGCCCTTATAACTGCTATATTCAATATTTGTCTCGTCTAAACCTTCATTATTAGATCTGATAACTTCTATGAGTTTACCATCCTCATTATAAGAATACTCATAGATACCCAGAACCTCACCCGCATAAGAAATAATTTTTTCCGAAACTTTTTTATTATCCGTGGTATCAACTTCATAAAAATGTGCAATTGAAGTCTGTTTATCAAATTGACCTTCACGATAAATTTCATCGCGCTTTTCCAACAACTGTCCGTTCAAATATTTGTAATAAGTAATATCATAATCCGTTTCATTATAGCGTGTTAAATTTTTGGTGAGTAAACCATCCCTATTAAATTCAAACTCTTCTTTGCCATAATCAGCAATAACCAAGCAAGACTTTACCCTACCCCGTAAGTCAAAATCTTTTAATGTAAAGATTTGAGGTTCCTGGGTAAAAGTCTTTAAAGGCAATAAGATAAGTCCTATAACCGATATTATTTTAAAGATGTAAATAGCGTAGTTTTTCTGCATTAAAACAAAATTACTTCTTTATACTTCAACATGAAAACAAATAGCATACCGAAAATAAAAAAGGGCGGAATAACCGCCCTTTAAATCCGCTATAAATTTCTTTTTACTTTACTTCTTCAAAATCTACATCTTCCACATTATCTCCTTCTTTTGTATCTTCAGAAGTAGTCTCTTCGCCATTAGATGGTGCTTCGGCCTGTTGAGCTTCAGCCTGGGCCTTATACATCTCTTCAGATGCAACCTTCCAAGCCTCATTTATTTTATCCAGTGCAGATGTTATTACGTCAACATCTTTACCTTCATAAGCCGTTTTTAGCTCTGCTAAGGCCTCTTCAATAGGCTTTTTCTTGTCTTCAGATAATTTATCTCCAAACTCAGTTAATTGTTTCTCGGTCTGGAATATCATACTATCTGCCTCATTCATTTTATCCGCAGTCTCTTTTGCTTTTTTATCAGATTCCGCGTTAGCTTCTGCTTCTGCCTTCATTTTCTTAATTTCCTCCTCAGTAAGTCCGGAAGAAGCTTCAATTCTGATATCCTGAGTCTTGTTAGTAGCCTTATCTGTAGCCGACACCTTTATAATACCATTAGCATCTATATCAAATGTAACTTCAATCTGAGGTATCCCTCTTTGTGCTGGTGGAATTCCATCCAAATGGAATCGTCCAATGGTTTTATTATCTGTCGCCATTGGTCTTTCTCCCTGTAAAACATGGATCTCAACAGATGGCTGGTTATCCGCAGCAGTAGAAAATACTTGTGATTTTTTAGTTGGAATAGTGGTATTGGATTCAATTAATTTGGTCATTACTCCGCCCATAGTCTCAATTCCAAGAGATAATGGGGTAACATCCAATAGCAAGACATCTTTCACGTCTCCTGTAAGAACTCCTCCCTGTATAGCGGCTCCAACAGCCACAACTTCATCAGGGTTCACACCTTTTGATGGTTTTTTACCAAAGAATTTCTCAACAGCTTCCTGAACTGCAGGCATCCTGGTAGAACCTCCAACCAAAATAATTTCATCAATATCACTTTTTGAAAGTCCGGCGGCTTTTAAAGCTGTTTCACAGGGTTTTATGGTTCTCTTCACCAAATCTGCGATTAATTGCTCAAATTTTGAACGAGACAATGTAACCACAAGGTGCTTAGGTCCGGAAGCAGTTGCAGTCACATACGGAAGATTAATTTCCGTTTGAGAAGAAGTAGACAATTCAATTTTGGCTTTTTCCGCTGCCTCACGTAATCTCTGTAGCGCCATAGGATCTTTTCTTAGATCTATGCTCTCTTCCTTGTTAAACTCATCTGCCAGCCAGTCAATAATTTTTTGATCAACATCATCACCTCCCAAATGGGTATCCCCATCAGTTGCTAACACTTCAAAAACCCCATCTCCCAATTCCAAAATGGAAACGTCATGCGTACCTCCACCAAAATCAAATACTACAATTTTCTGATCTTTGTGTTTCTTGTCCAATCCATAGGCCAAAGAAGCTGCTGTAGGTTCATTAATAATTCTCTCTACCTTAAGACCAGCTATTTCTCCCGCTTCTTTAGTTGCTTGTCTTTGTGCATCATTAAAATAAGCAGGAACCGTAATTACAGCTGAAGTAACTGCCTGACCTAAATAATCTTCAGCAGTTTTCTTCATTTTTTGCAACACCATAGCTGAAATCTCCTGTGGTGTGTATAAACGCCCATCAATATCTACTCTTGGTGTATCATTGTCTCCTTTATCAACTTTATAGGGTACTCTGTCAACTTCTTTTTGACACTCTGAGAATTTATTCCCCATAAAACGTTTAATGGAATATATTGTGTTATGAGGATTAGTAACTGCTTGTCTTTTAGCAGGATCTCCCACCTTAATTTCACCACCTTCTACAAATGCCACAACAGACGGGGTAGTCCGCTTACCTTCCGCATTGGGTATTACAACCGGTTCATTGCCTTCCATTACAGAAACACATGAGTTTGTTGTTCCTAAATCTATTCCTATAATCTTGCTCATCTATTTTATTTTATTAGTTAATATTTATCCATATTTCAATGGTTTATTAAATGACAAACAGCATGCCAACCGAAAAAAACTGACAGGATGTCATTAATTCCGCAAATATAAATGAGGTGCCTTCCTATAGATAGTGAATTTAGTGAGGCTTGAAACCGGAAGAATTACAATATTTTAGACCTAATTACAATCTTCACGTCGCCTTGTATCTATGATATAAATGATCTTCCAGGTTCCATCTTGCTTATGCAATTGAAATGAATTTACTCCACAATGACTCAGAGTATCATTGATCCAAAATTCATAAGGAGTCCAGGCATTGGCCATACTTCCATCGACCTGAATTTGAAATGATAGTAATTTTTCCCGAAATTTTGTAGTGTCAGGAATACTAACTATCGATTTAAGGAAATTATTGAAATCTGAGGTCTTAACCACACTTGTTCCCTCTTTATCCCGGCCAATGGTTTGCATAATTATACCAGTACTGGTAGTGCTTTTTATTAATGTCGAATCCTGATTGTGAAACCCATCGAAAAACAGTTCAACTGCCTTCTTTATATTTTCTTTTTCATTATTCTGCGCAATTAATAAACTAGAAATAAATAGCAACAGTAAACAAATAAATACTCTCATTGTTCAATAGTTTCAACTTCGATGCCTAAAATAGGGAATAATTTAAACACTTTACCTTGCTCTTAACAATTGAACAAAACTCCTTACATTTATCTCGCCAAAAAGAAAGCAATGTCTATTTCCAAAAAAGAATACAAGAGGGTTACTGTAAAGTCCTTAATAGAAATGAAGAAGCAGGGAGAAAAAATTTCTATGCTAACTGCTTATGATTATTCTATGGCAAAGATTGTTGATGATGCCAATGTTGACGTCATATTGGTTGGTGACTCTGCCAGCAATGTCATGGCAGGACATGAGACCACTTTACCTATAACACTCGACCAGATGATATACCATGCTTCTTCTGTAATACGGGCTGTAAACAGGGCCTTGGTAGTAGTTGATCTTCCCTTCGGAAGTTACCAGAGTGATCCCAAAGAAGCACTGCGTTCTGCTATCAGGATAATGAAAGAAAGTGGTGCTCATGCGGTAAAGGTCGAAGGTGGTATTGAAATAAAGGAATCGGTAAAACGCATCCTAAATGCAGGTATTCCTGTTATGGGACATCTGGGATTAACTCCACAGGCCATCTATAAATTTGGTACTTATACAGTCAGGGCTAAGGAAAAAGATGAAGCAGAGAAACTAATGGAAGATGCCGAACTTCTCGAAAAGCTAGGGTGCTTTGCTATTGTCCTTGAAAAAATACCCGCTGCCTTAACAAAAAAAGTGTCAGAAAATATCTCCATACCAACAATTGGAATAGGCGGTGGTAAATTTGCGGATGGCCAGGTATTGGTTATCCATGATCTTCTTGGAATGACTCATGAGTTCAATCCCCGATTTTTGCGTAGATATATGAATCTTTATGAGGATATGGGTAATGCCATTTCGCGCTATGTTAATGATGTGAAAAGCAGGGACTTCCCCAGTGATGATGAGCAATATTAAAGTTAGTGGATAAGAGAAATCAGACCAATTCCCAAAATCTTCAGGTATTATTTGAGGATAACCATATTATTGTCGTTAACAAAAGACCAGGTGATATTGTTCAGGGAGATAAAACGGGAGATGTACCATTGAGTGAAATTGTTAAGCAATACGTTAAGAAAAAATATAACAAGCCGGGGAAAGTTTTTTTGGGCGTGGTTCACCGAATTGACAGGCCCACCTCGGGCTTAGTCGTATTTGCACGTACTTCCAAAGCACTTTCCAGGTTAAATGAAATATTTTCAAAAAAATTAGTAAAAAAAACATATTGGGCGATTATAAAAAATCACCCCGATAAAGAACAGGGCACACTTGAGCACTGGTTAGTAAGAAATACGAAACAAAATAAGTCCTATGCAAATATTAAAGAGGTTCCCAATAGTAAAAAGGCCATTCTAGATTATCAAATTTTAAAAAAGCTCAAAAGTTATTATTTATTGGAAATCGATTTAAAAACGGGAAGGCATCATCAGATCCGGGCACAACTTGCAGCCATAAATTGCCCGATTAAAGGAGATTTAAAATATGGTTTTGACCGTAGCAATAAAAACGGTAGTATCCATTTGCATGCGCGAAGCATAGAATTTTTGCATCCTGTTGGAAAGCAACCTATATTTATATCAGCACCAACATTAGCAGATCCAATATGGGATGCTTGTTCGTGAATTTTCCTTACATTTAGGAAAAATAATCCCCTTGCATCTAAAACTCTTAATAATGATTTTTTAACCTTTTAGACCATGACCACGGTATGATTAAAAAGTTTGTTTTTCTTGTTTTTGTATTGACTTTGTCAGCTTGTGGAAGTTATAACTCCATAGATAGTTTCTACAATGCTCATAAAAATGACAGTCAGGTTACAGCTATTCGCGTACCTCAATTCATGCTCAGTCTTTTAGGTAATATTTCTCCTGAAATGAAGTCGCTTATTGGAAACACGAAGGATTTGCGTTATATGCAATTTCCCAGCTCCACGCCTGACCGCACTCAATATCTAAATAATCAAATGAATTCCATTACCGGAAATTCTTTTATTGAAGTGTTTCGGAAAAATGACGAGCTCAAAAGAAATGTAATATCTATTCGTGAAAAACGCAATGCAGTAAAAGAGATTCTCATATATCGCAATAATAATGTACGTGGTTCCTTTCTTTACTTCAATGGTAACTTCGATCCGGTAAAAGTGCGTGAAATGGCTAAAAAAAACGAGTTTAGCGAACTACCCAATAGTCTTATAAAAGATTTTAATATGCAATCTCCTGAGGTAATTAACGAGTAATTGCCAACGCCTTCTCTCGTATAATTTGTCCAACGGGTTTATTTTGCAAATGACTTTCCAGCCAGGAGAGTATATCTAAATAAAGAAATGCGCGCTTTTCGTAGGGATGATCTTCATATTTTTTCAATTGATCATACAATCTTTGAAATTCGGCTTTTAATTCATGAGGATAAATATCACCCAGCTTTCGTAAGAATTTTATCATTTCCTTTTGAACAGCCTGAAGGTCGTTCATTTTAAGTAAAAATTTATAAGTGCTTTTTAGCTGAATTTCAAGATGATAATCCATGCCTGCCTCATAATGAGCAACTAAACTTAAAACGCGAGCAAAACACATAAGATCTTCTCGCATCTTTAGATTTTTATTATCAATGATCTTTTTTAAATATTTTATACAATTTTTGTTATCTCCAATTCCAAAATACAGACATGCAATTTTATAATAAAATATCATTATATGGTGCTGGTCTATGCGATCACTGTGTTTGGCAATACCATATTCAATTATTTTAACCAGGTACAATCCCTTATCAAAGGTGCCTTCCAGAAAATGGAGGTTCAACTTATTTGAATAAATATATAGGAAAGCTAAGGATGAAATATTATCGTTTTTAGCAAAATCTTTTTCGCCAACAATAGACTCCATATTTTCAAGTGTCTCTTTAAATTGAGAACTATATTTTACAAAAAACAAAGATTCTAATAAATAGTGATTCCCTTTCAAAAAGAATACAGGATTTAAATAAATCATTTTTCTATTCTCATAGAACAGATCTACCCATTTACTTGAATATTTATAGCATGATAAGAAGTCCTGTATCAAGAAACTATACCATAAATGGGCCTTATACAACCATAACCTTTCCCTGAATCCAAGATCTTCAATTTTATATTCAGGTAAATGCTCTGCAAAATAACGCCTTACTCGGCCAAGGTCTTCATCATTTCGTACATAGCCTACTTTTAACATCATTCCATATAATTGAAGCGATAGATTCGAAAGTTTGCTGGTCATAACGTTTAGCTCCGATAATCTCTTGGCCTGAACAACCAATTCATCTGCTCTATCCGGAATACTCCTTGTAATGTATTGTGTTTCGATAATTTTTTCTAATTCCACTATTTCATAGGCAATATTTTTTTCTTCATTATCTATTGCTATACCTTTTACCTTATCCAATATTTTCAGACTTTGCTTATACAATCCTTTTTGATAGAGAATAGTGGCGAAGTCTAATTGTTCCCTTATTTGAACCCTTATATTTTGGTTAACCGGATTTAATCTTAAACTAACCAAAATCTGTTTATACAAATGCGCTTTTAAATTAGATAGTTGTGTTTTTTTAACGATCCCACTCTCTAATATTGCTGTTTCGTTGTAAACCTTTAATTTATCAAGTAAATTAAAAAGTGCAAGAAATTTGGCATCCGTATTTACTCCAAGGCGACCAACATAAAGCTTAAATTGTCGCTTTTCAGATTTAGAAAGAGATTTGACTAAAACAAACAATGCATCTTTATGGGCATTTGTCATCGTAAAAAATATAATTTAAACATTTGTTTTTCAGTACTTTACGAATACTGAAAAGTAAATTAACGTTGTAAATGATTGATAGGTACTAAAGCTATTCACTTTCCTAATTATATATTCGTATACTGACTAAAATTATGCAAAAATAATGAGTAAAGATAAGGTAGACATTTTTGATACTACACTAAGGGATGGTGAACAAGTTCCGGGTTGTAAACTGGATTCCAAACAAAAGCTTGTAATTGCAAAGCGTTTGGACGAGTTAGGAGTCGATATTATTGAAGCAGGATTTCCGATTTCCAGCCCTGGTGATTTCAAATCTGTCAATGAAATTGCAAAAATTGTAAAGGAAGCTACGGTTTGTGGATTAACGAGATCTGTTAAAAAAGATATCGAAGTAGCAGCCGAAGCTTTAAAGTATGCAAGAAAACCTCGAATTCACACCGGAATTGGCACTTCTGATTCACACATAAAATTTAAATTTAATTCAACAAGAGATAAAATACTGGAAAGAGCAGTTGATGCAGTGAAGTATGCCAAAACTTTTGTGGAAGATATTGAATTTTACGCAGAGGATGCAGGAAGAACAGATAATGAATACCTGGCACGCGTATGCGAAGCTGTTATTAAGGCTGGCGCCACCGTACTAAATATACCAGATACGACCGGATACTGTCTTCCCGAGGAGTATGGCGCAAAAATGAAATATCTAAGAGAAAATGTAAAAGGAGTTGAAAAAGCCAGACTTTCTTGTCACTGTCATAATGATTTGGGATTGGCCACAGCAAATTCAATTGCAGGTGTTATAAATGGCGCCAGACAGATAGAATGTACAATTAATGGTATTGGCGAGAGAGCAGGAAATACTTCTCTTGAAGAAGTTGTCATGATATTAAGACAACACCCGGACCTTAATCTGGATACGGATATTAACAGTAAATTATTATACAGTACCAGTCAAATGGTTTCACATAAAATGGGGATGGTAATACAGCCCAATAAAGCTATTGTTGGTTCAAATGCATTTGCACATAGTTCAGGTATCCATCAGGATGGAGTGATTAAAAAACGAGAAACTTACGAAATAATAGATCCCGAGGATGTTGGTGTTAACGAATCCTCCATTGTGCTTACCGCGAGAAGTGGTAGAGCGGCGTTGGCCTATAGGGCTAAAAAAGTTGGTTATGAACTTACAAAAGTACAATTGGATAGTGTTTATACTGAATTTTTGAAATTTGCTGACCAGAAAAAAGAAATTGTTGATAATGATATCCATCAAATAATTGAAGCAAGCCCAATAAATATTGAAAGTATCGCATAAATGAATCTTACAATTGCACTTTTGCCTGGCGACGGTATTGGACCCGAGGTTTCTGCTCAAGCCGTTAAGTGTCTTCAAGCTGTTGCCGAGACTTTTGGTCACCAATTCGAGTTTGCAGAAGCAATAGTTGGAGCTAAGGCAATAGACAAAACCGGAAACCCGCTTCCTGATTCCACCCTGGAATTATGTAAAGATTCAGATGCCGTATTGTTCGGAGCAATAGGAGACCCAAAATATGACAATGACCCTGATGCTAAAATCAGGCCTGAACAAGGGCTGTTAAAGCTAAGGAAAGAGTTGGGGCTATTTTGCAATATTCGACCTGTAAAAGTGTTTCCCTCTCTTATTGACAAATCACCACTAAAGAAAAAAAATATACGTGGTACTGATTTTGTAATTTACCGTGAGTTAATTGGGGGGATTTATTTTGGTGAGAAGAACTTGAGCAAAGATGGCACTGTCGCTTCCGACCTATGTACCTATTCTGAAACGGAAATTAGTCGCATTGCTCATTTGGCATTCAAAGAAGCCAAAATAAGAAAAAAGAAATTAACACTCGTAGACAAGGCAAATGTCCTTGAATCCTCAAGACTTTGGAGAAAAGTAGTTTCAAAAATCGGCGAAAGTTATCCGGAGATTACTTTGGAATTTTTGTTTATTGATAATGCCGCAATGCAACTTATACTTAATCCCAGTCAGTTTGATGTAATTCTTACAGCAAATATGTTTGGCGATATTCTTTCAGATGAAGGTAGTGCAATTGGTGGCTCTATCGGACTATTACCTTCTGCTTCTGTGGGAGAGGACAATGCACTTTTTGAACCTATACATGGGTCTTACCCCCAGGCGAAAGATAAAGATATTGCTAACCCTATTGCGTCAATTTTATCCACGGCAATGCTGCTAGACCATTTTGGCCTGGATGAAGAATCCAGAGCAGTAGTAATATCAGTCCTGAAATCAATGAAAAATGATATTGTCACCCCGGATTTGGATAAAAACAGCAAGTATGGGACAAATTATATTGGTGATTTTATTTCGAGCAATATCAGGGAATCAGATGATCATCTTACTATCAACCGGGAGAATATTTGGTTGGGTAAATCTACTATCATATAGGAGAATTTTTACTCCGTCCCGGACTTTCAAATTTGAATATTGAATTATTCGCTTAGCAGTAGTTCAATATATTGATCAAAATCTTCCTTAAAATCAATATACTTTTGGCCTGTGGCCGGCCCGTTAAATCCAGTATGAATCTTCCTTACCTTTCCCTTCTTATCAATAAAAATAGTTGTAGGGTATGAAATAATATGATTTAACATTGGTAGTTTTTCATTTGCTTTGCTTTTGCTGGAACTAGCATATTGTGCCAAAAGAATTGGATATGTAACCCCTACTCTGTTTATTAGTCTTTCTATTCCCTTAAAAGCCAGATCTTTGGTCTTGGCATATTCGAAAGCCAGGGCAACCACTTCAAAATTGTCTTGTTTTTTGGTTTTTACATATTCTGACAAAAATTTGGTTTCATCAAGGCAGTTGGGGCACCAGGTTCCCATAATTTGAACTACCACAACTTTTCCTTTAAATCTGGAATCCTCTAGTGAAATTAGGTGGTCATCTGTATTTGGAAACGAAAACTGCAATTCTTCATACCCCTCTTTCAAAAAAGTTAGAGATTCTTCGTCTGCTAATTCAAACTCTTTATTCCTGTGGGCAACAAAAGGCTCTTTAAAGTGATTTCCTGAATAAAAAGTACCATTTAAACTACTATCTGTCACCTTTGCTGTAAATAAAAAAGCGTGAGCACCATCAAAAGTCGATAGTCTCAAACTATCCCCATCAACTATTCCTTCTAAATATCTATAATCACCTGTGGTTGTTCTAAAAGTACCACTCACCTTGTTAATTTGCTGTGAGAAAATTCCCTTAGCCAAATACTCATCTTCGGAATTCGGACTAAATTTGGTTTCCCATATCCCAGAAACATTTACATTGGCATTTGATGAGCTATGAAATCTAATACTATCACCAAATACCGCATGAAATGGCACAATTCTATCCAGGCTTTCTTTTATAAATTCGCCTTTAATCACCGAATCATTAAAAGTTCCTGAAATATAGCCCTCAAATGCAGGCATCCTAATTTTTATGCTGTCATTATGGATTTCAATCTCATCGACCTGAACAGTTTCTCCAGCGTTATAAACATTCATTACATATGCCGATTCAATTTTTTTTAATTTAAAATTAAAAGGAAGAAGTTCTTTATCCATTACTTCCAATTGAGCTAACCACATCCCTTCCCTGAGCGATTCACTTTCCTGGTTGTTGCAAGACACTATAGCCAAAAATAGCAGGGGAAAATAGTAAAATCTTCTCATTGGATTGGTTCTAATATTGGATGCGAAATAACGATTAAAATCTATCAATAAAAAATAAAGGTATTCCACCTCTAGTATATTGAATGTATAAGACCTTTGTTTTATCTTTGAAGGCTAAAACTAGCCAATGAAAATTTCCTATAACTGGTTAAAACAGTTTCTTAAGC
>Ga0209567_10000598_pt1 | contig 19703 bp, 19 predicted proteins | sample COG_12_FD_184756 | JGI IMG/M metagenome (GOLD analysis project Ga0209567, IMG submission 184756) | Pelagic marine sediment microbial communities from the LTER site Helgoland, North Sea, for post-phytoplankton bloom and carbon turnover... | ecosystem: Environmental > Aquatic > Marine > Neritic...
TAACGGTGGTGCGCTCGCCGGAGAGCGCTGTAACGGCAGACGCTAGGCTGCGCCGGGGAGTGTCGGGCGAAAAATGTATCCCTGTTGCTGGACCACGCAGACGCGGTTCTTCCCGGCAACGCGCGCTCGGGCCACCGCAATGCTGGCCGCGTCCAAGAGCTCGCTGTGCGTGCGAATGCTGCCGCTCGGATAGAGGCCAACCCCGATGGAAATCGTCAGCTCGATGCTTGCATCGCCAAGCGTGAACGCGCGAAGGGCGACCTCGGATACGACCCTATCCGCCAGGCTGAGCGCTCTGGCTGGGCGTGTATTCGGAAGCAGGACTCCGAACTCCGAAGTCCGGAACCGCGCCGCGATATCCGTCGCGCGTATCGTGCTTCGCAGTCGTGCCGACACTTCGTCGAGAATTCGCGCAGCGACGTCGGCGCCCCGCTCGGACACGAGCTCTCGCAGGTCATCGACCGCGATGATGCAGCAGGCGAGCGGATCCAGGTGCCGTTGCGCCTCGGCGAACTCGTTCGTGAGACACTCGTGAAAGTGGCGATGATCTGGCAGCTCGCGGAGATGGTCGTGGTCCGACGCGTAGCTGAGCTCGTTCTTGGCAAACTGCACGTCGTCGTGTGTTCTCTTGACCCGCAGCATGTTTTCGAGGCGCTCCACGAGTGCCTCGTCTTCGAGCGACTTCGTGAAGTGGTCGTCCGCTCCGGTGCGCAGGACGCGGCTGCTCACGTCGCCCGTCGGCGTCAGAAGAACGACCGGGACGAAGCGATCGTGCGTGATGGACTTGACTACCTTGCAGGCATCGATCCCGTTCAGCCCCGGCATGTTGAGATCGAGCACGACCAGATCGACAGGTTGAGCTCGCACCGCGTCGATCGCCTTCTGGCCACTGTTTGCAGGAATCACCGTAAAACCGCGCGCACGAAGTAGCTCGGATATGTGCTCGCACGAAGCTCGATCGTCATCGGCAACGACAACCACTGCCGTCTCAACGGGCCGCGCAGTCCCCACCTCGACAGGGTAACCGAGCCGGGGGCCTTTCGCGAGCCTCGGTCGGCGAGTTTCCCTGAGTGCAGGAGGCGTCTATACTGCCAGTCAACGCACTTCCGGGGGCGTGGGGCCTGAATGGAGCTCAAGCAGCAACTCAAATTATCGCAGCAGCTCATCATGACGCCGCAATTGCAGCAGGCGATCAAGCTGTTGCAGATGTCGCGCATGGAGCTGAGTGAGCTCGTCCAGGAAGAGCTGCTCGAAAACCCCGTGCTCGAAGAGGGACTCGAGCCGCGCGACTCCAGCACCCCTGGCGCCGAGGACTCGACATCCGCCGAGGTGAAGGCCCACGAGGAAAAGAAGCAAGAGATCGATTGGGAGCGCTACCTCGAGAACCAGTCGACCGAGGCCCCGATGCCGTCGATCCGTCGCGGACCAGACGAAGAGATGCCCGGGCTCGAAGCGACGCTGTCGACGTCCGAAGACTTGAGCGATCACCTGGGATGGCAGCTGCGGATGGGCGATTTCGTCGAGGACGAGCGTCGCTTCGCCGCATTGGTGATCGGCAATCTCGACGACAACGGCTATCTGAAAATCGAAGACGTTGCGCCTGAAGACGTGGTGCCGCGGCTTGCGGCCGAGGCTGATCTCGACCCCGAAGACGCCCAAGAGGTTCTGGCGATGATTCAGGAGTTCGACCCACTGGGTGTTGCCGCCCGCTCCCTCCAGGAGTGTCTGAAGATTCAAGCAAACCACTACGGGATGGATGAGCTAGTGCTCCGCGTGATCTCCGATCATCTGACCGACCTCGAGACGCGGCGCTACCCAGCGGTTGCCAAGGCCTGCGAGTGCCCACTCGACGAGGTCTACGACGTGGCTCAAATCATCGCCGAGCTGGAGCCGCGTCCGGCTCGCCGGTTCCAGACCGAAGAGCCGCGGTACATCATTCCTGATGTGTACGTACACAGGGTGGGGGACGAGTACTACGTCGTGGCAAATGACGACGGGATGCCAAAGCTCAAGATCAGCGGCTTCTATCGCTCGGCCATGGCCGACAATCCCAAGGCCAAGGAGTACATCCAAGACAAGCTCCGAAGCGCGCAGTGGTTGATCCGCAGCATCGACCAGCGCCGCAAGACCATCGTCAAGGTCACCGAGTGCATCGTCGAGAAGCAGCAGGACTTCTTCGACCAGGGCATCGAGCACCTGAAGCCGATGATTTTGCGAGATGTGGCCGAGGCCGTCGGGATGCACGAGAGCACGATTTCCCGCGTAACCAGCAACAAATACGTCCATACGCCTCGGGGCACTTTTGAGTTGAAGTACTTCTTCAACAGCGCCATAAGAAGAGACCACCAAGACGATATCGCCTCGGAGAGCGTCAAACAGGCGATTAAGACCATCATCGGGGGCGAGGACTCCAAGGCCCCTTTGTCGGACCAACGAATCGTTGAAATACTCGGTCAAGACGACATCAAGATTGCTCGCCGTACGGTCGCGAAGTATCGCGAGATGCTCGGAATCCTTAGCTCATCAAAACGTAAGAAGTACTTTTAGTCGCTGGAGGGTCGATGCGTATTAGCTACACATTTCGCAACATGGAGTCGTCCGACGCCATCAAGAACCACGCATCCGATAAAATAGGCAAGATCCAGAAGTACATGAGAGCGCCGCTGCACGCCGAGTTCACGTTTTCCATGGAGCGGCACCTTCACCGAGTCGACTTGAACCTGACCGGCGACGGGCACCAGTATGCGGGTCACGGTCAGTCCGAGGACATGTACGCGACCATCGACCAGGTCGTCGACAAGATCGACCGACAGGTTCGCGACACGAAGGCAACGGAGACCCACCGCCGGCGGCATAGCGGCGAGTCTCTTCGTCATCCCGAAGACTGATCCGCATTGCGCCTCCGTGATGGGTGCGGTATCGCCAGCCCGTCATGCTGGCCAACCTCCTTCATCCTGAACGCGTCCGGATCGGGCTGACGCTTTCGAACAAGGAGGAAGCGCTACGCGCGATTGCTGCCCTGCTCACGATGCCAGAGGGCGTGGCCAACGAAGAAACCGTTCATGACGTGCTTCACGAGCGCGAGCGCTTGGCGAGCACGGGCATCGGGAGCGGGGTCGCCATCCCCCATGGTCGCTACGACGGAGTCGATGAGCTCCGAGCCGCGGTTGCCGTCTGTCCGGCGGGCGTCGATTTCGATGCAGTCGACCGTCTACCCGTGAAGATCTTGGTCGGCATCGTGGGACCGAGGTCCATGCCCCAGAAGCACTTGGCCGCCCTTGCAGGTGTATCGCGCGTCCTCCGAAATGACGAGAAGCGTGACGCGCTCCTGAAAGCTAGCGATTCCGCCGAAGCCTATCGCGCGCTGATCGAGCCCTGATGGGCAGACAGTGGCGTAGCACTCGCGTATGATGGGTGCGTGACCCAGTCCTCCTCTTCGCGACACGGCGGCCTTCCGAGCATGCGTGTCGAACGCGGCATCACGGTCGCACATCTGCTCGCCGAGCCCCGTCTGAACGCCATCATTCGTCTTGTTGCCGGCCACGACGGACAGGAACGCACGCTCGATCATCCACGCGTTCAGAAGCCGGGGCTCGCCCTGGTCGGGCACACTCATGGGGTGGTTCCGACCCGAGTCCAGATACTCGGCGAAACCGAGATCACCTTCCTCGAAGGATTGCCGGCCGAGGAGCAACTCGAGCGTGTGCGGGTGCTGTTCGGCCTCGGGCTTTCACTCGTCGTCGTCACTCGGGGCATCGAGCCACCGGCTGCGTTGGTCCAGGGCGCGCAGGAAACCTCTACAGCGCTTGCCGTCGCCGAGCCTCGGTCGAGCCGGGCGATTCAGGCGATTCATCTGGTCCTCGATGGGATTCTCGCGCCTTCTGAAACCCGTCACGGCGTGTTGATGGATGTACACGGCATCGGCACTCTGCTCCTGGGACCGAGCGGCATCGGCAAGAGTGAATGCGCGCTCTTTCTGGTTGAGCGCGGTCATCGGTTCGTCGCCGACGATCAGGTGATTCTGTCGCTGCTGCCTTCGGAGCAGATCCTCGGCCGCGCACCCACCTTGCTGCGCAATCATCTGGAGGTCCGTGGCATCGGAATCATCAACGTTCGCGATCTGTTCGGGGCAAACTCCGTCCGCTCCGAAAAAACCGTGCAGCTAGTGGTGGAGATCTGCCCTTGGAGCGACGACGAGCCTTTCGATCGCCTGGGCCTCGATGACTCGACGATCGACATTTTCGGCATACCGATTCCCATGCTGCGAATTCCGGTTCGCCCCGGCCGCAACATGGCCGTCATTCTCGAAGTCGCGGCGCGCAACCACATCCTCAAGGCTGCGGGCCATCATGGCGCGCAGAAGTTCATCAACACCTTGATGGGCGACATGGAAGACCCGAGCTCGGGGTCTGCGCAGTGAGCGATAGTCCGCGGATCGTCGTGGTGACCGGGCTCTCGGGTGCGGGCCGAAGCACCGCGCTTCGCGTGCTCGAGGACGCAGGGTTCTTTTGCGTGGACAACCTGCCCCCCGGCTTGGCGCCGGCGCTGATTGGCTTGGTTGGCCGCGAGGAAAGGCTCGAGCGGGTGGGTTTGGGAATCGACGTTCGCACCGGCGCGTTCTTGAGCGGCGCAGAGGAGACACTTGCGGAGCTCGAAGCCTCCGGGCATCGCGTGCAGGTGGTCTTTCTCGATTGTGCGGACGATGTGCTCGTTCGGCGCTTCAGCGAAACACGGAGGCCTCACGCGCTCTCCCGGACTGGAGATTTGCATGGTGCGATCGCCCGAGAGCGCGGGCGGCTTGCAGGGCTTCGAGCGCGGGCCGACATCGTGATCGACACCACCGACTTCAGTGTCCATGACCTTCGCCACCAACTCATCGACTACATTGGCCGTGACCCGGATCGCCCTTCGATGCTCGTTCGTCTGCTGTCGTTTGGGTTCAAGTATGGGGTCCCCGTGGACGCCGATCTGGTGTTCGACCTGCGTTTCTTGCCGAATCCGCACTTCGTCGATGCGTTGCGGCCCAAAACGGGCATGGACCCCGAGGTTTCGGCGTACGTGATGGAAGCCCCGGAGACCCAGGAGCTCCTTCGGCACCTACGACCCCTGCTCGACTACTCGCTTCCGCACTATGCGCGCGAGGGCAAGGCCTATCTAACGGTGGCACTTGGCTGCACCGGGGGGAGGCATCGGTCCGTCGCGATGGCTGAGGAGCTTGGCCACCAGCTGGATGGCAACCACGAGGTCGTGGTGTCGCACCGGGACGCGCAGCGGGCCGGCTCGTGAGTGAGGCAGTGAGCGCCACCGTCGAGGTGCCTAACCGGCTGGGTCTGCACGCGAGAGCCGCAGCGAAGCTCGTCGACCTCGCGAATCGATACCAGTCTCAGATCGAGGTGAGCAAAGACGGCCAGGCCGCCGACGCCAAGAGCGTTATGGGCGTCCTCCTGCTCTGCGGCGGGCAGGGCGCCAAAATCACGTTTCTCGCGTCGGGTCCGGACGCCGAGGCAGCGCTTGCGGCGCTTTGCGCCCTGGTGGCCAATGGCTTTGGGGAGCTGCAATGACTCGACCGGCGCGCATCAAAGGGATCGCTGCATCGATCGGCGTGGCTGTTGGACCGGCTCGCGTGATCGGCCGAGGGCGCCGCCGGCTTTCGCATCGCCGCATCGAACCTCGAGCTGTTTCGTCCGAGCTAGCGCGGTTCGCGCAGGCGGTTTCAAAGTCGCACGCAGAGATTGAAACCGCCAAGCAGGAGCTCACTCAGCGACACGGTCCGACGTATGCGCCGATACTCGATGTCTATCTCTTGATGCACGGCGATGCCCTTCTAATCGACGCGATTTCCGAAACGATTCGCGAGGAGCAGATCAATGCGGAATGGGCTGTGTCGCGGGTCGCCGATCGTCTCAAGAAGCCGCTCCTCGAAGACGCGTCTTCCTATTTTCGAGAACGTGCAAGTGACATCGACCACGTCAAAGAGCACTTGCTTCGCCATCTGAGCGGCGAACAGCGAAGCGATCGATCCACCGACGGCCCGACCGTGTTGATAGCCCACGACCTCACTCCTGCCGATGCGGTGCACATGTTGGCACCGCCGACGGTCGGCTTGGTGACCGAGCTGGGCGCTCTGAGCAGTCATACTGCGATTCTCGCGCGCACTTTCGGCGTGCCGGCCGTTGTGGGGGTAGGGCCGCTTCCCACCGAAATCGAGGATGACGAGCTCGTTCTGGTGGATGGTTTCTCCGGCGACGTGACGGTGGGGGCCTCGCCCGAAGAAAGAGATGCCGCGGAGAAGCGCCGGGACCGATTCACGGCCTTCCTCGAAGCGGAGCGTTCGACCCATGCGGTCACGCGCGATGGCGTTTCGATTTCGGTCACAGCCAACGTCGAGCTGCCAACCGAGGTCGAAGCCGCGCTCGAAAACGGTGCGGAAGGCATCGGCCTCTACCGCACCGAGTTCATGTGCCTCGATCGTCGCGAGCCGCCTTCGGAGGACGAACAGCTCGAGCTCTATCGCAAGGTCGTCACGGCCATGGCTCCCAAGGCTGTCGTATTTCGCACCTTCGATTGGCGAGGCGACAAGCGCGTGCGGGCCCATGACCTGCGCAAACGCGAACGGGCTTGGCTCAAGACCCAAATCAAGGCGGTCCTGCGCGCGAGCGGGGAGGGCTCGGTCGCGCTCATGTTCCCGATGGTTGCGACGGTGGAGGAGTACCGTGAGGCGCGGGCGCTCGTCGACGAGTGCCGCGGCGAGCTGGGTGATCGAGCTGCGAGGCTTGCGCCCCTTCCAGTCGGGATGATGGTCGAGGTGCCGTCGGCGGCCTTGCTCGCGGAACGCTTTGCCGAGCATGCGGACTTCTTTGCGGTAGGGACCAACGATCTGGCGCACTTCACCTTGGCTCTCGACAGGCGCGACAGCCGCTCGGCCGCGAAGCCACTCGATCCGGCCGTCCTGAGGCTTCTCGAACGTGCGATCACTGCAGCAAGCAACGCGGAGATCCCCTGCTCGATGTGTGGCGGCATGGCCGCCGACCCCGTTGCCCTCGGCTTGGTGTTGGGGCTTGGCTATCGGCAGATCTCGGTGCCGGTCAGTGTCGTCCCACTGGCGCGCGCGGTGATTCGTAACGTCGATTTGGACGCGGCCGCGGAGGTTGCGCGCGACGCTCTCGATTGCGGCTCCGCCGATGCGGTCCGTGAGCTCGTGGTCGACCGCCTCGGCGCGCAGCTCGGCGCGCTCTGGAAAGAACAGGGGCTCGTCTAGTGCGAACCACCGGACACGGGCTTCACGAGCTCGGCCAGGTCTCCTTCGGTCAGCAGGCCCGTCGCCCGATCGATCTCATACCCGTCGGCGCCATAGAGGATGTACGTCGGCACGGTTTCGATCTTTCCGAGCATGCTTTCTCCGTTCTCGACGCGCCCGTATGGATTGGCTCCGACCACGAATGGAGGGTCGAGCGCGTAGGCCCAGGCTTCCACGAGCTGTGTTGCCCGAGGCTGTGCGGCGACTCCGACCACAACGACCTCGGGATGCTGCGGTACGAAGGGCCGAAGGGACTTGAGCGATGCCTGGCTGACCGCATCGAATGTCGCAAACACGAAGAGAAGCACGGGCGTGCCACGGAGCTCGGCGAGCTCGACCCAACTGCCGTCGGTCAATCGAAGGCCGAGGTCGAGCCGAGCGCCGGATGTCGCCTTGGTCGTGGTTTCCTGCGTGCTCTTCGCGTCGCGCGCGCAGCCCAGGGTGATCACGAGTAGGATCGAGATCAGACATAGGCCGCGTTTGGGAAGACTGCTCTTGGTCATTGCAGCTGGCTTGGCAATATAGCAAGAACCTCAGCGAAGTGGACCGTATCCGCGAACGCTTGGACGCGCTGCTCGCTGCTTGCGACGCAGAGTCTACACGGCAGAGAGACCCTGTCGATTGCGTCCACCGCTATGGGGATCCTCGCGACCAGGAGATCGCCGGCCTCGTCGCGGCGAGCCTTGCGTTCGGCAATGCAGTCGCGGCCCGGCGGAGCATCGATCGGGTGCTCACGGCCCTGGGCCCCGAACCGGCGAAAACGGTTGCGGCCGCAAACGAGGCCGAGCTCCGCCGCCGTCTTCGAGGTTTCGTCCACCGGATCTATCGCGGCGAGCATCTCGCCTCGGTGCTGTGGCGCACGGGTGACCTGCTCCGCGAGCATGGAACGCTCGGCAACGCGTTCGCCGGGTTTCATCGAGCAACGGACGGGGATTTCCGCGAAGCCCTAGCGCGCTTCGCCGATGCGCTTCGCGGCGACACGAGCAGTCGAAGCCTGCGTCACCTGATCAGCGACCCCCGCGCCGGCAGCGCTTGCAAGCGCTTGGTCCTCTTCGCTCGCTGGATGGTTCGCCCCGCCGATGGCGTCGACCTCGGCCTATGGCGGATCGCCCCATCGGAGCTCGTCATGCCTGTCGACACCCACATCCATCGCATCAGCCGCAACCTCGGCCTAACCGATCGTCGCAGCGCTAGCTGGGCAACGGCCAAAGAGATCACCGCCGCGCTCCGGAAGTTCGATCCCGACGACCCGGTCAAGTACGACTTCGCGCTTTGCCACTTCGGCATATCGCGGGACTGTCCGAGCCGCCCCGACCCGGTCAAGTGTGAGCAATGCGTGCTCCAAGACGTGTGCAGCGTTTGGAAGAAGAGCCGCAAAGACCCACTCGAGAGCTTCAGCGGAGGAACCCGGTGAGCTTCGGCTCTAGGGCGTGCAAGTCGCTCACGCCTTCGACGCCTTCTCCACGCTCGAGAATGTCCCCATTGAGCTCGATTAGCTGGTAGTCCTGAAGCGCCTTGAGGGCTGTTTCGAGTTTCAGCTTCGAAAGCGATTCGCGACGCTCGATCTCGCCGGCTAGATACATCTGCTGTCCGAGCGCGAGCGTGCGCTTGTACCAATCTTTCTTCGGAATCGGGCCGTCGAGGACGATTTCGGCGCCGCGCAGCGCGAGGAGGTAGCTCTCGAAGAAAGTTTGCAGCATCACCGCGTATCGCTCGAGCCGGTGTCGCATCGCGCCCTCGCTTGCTTGGACGTGGCCGTCACGGAGCTCGACCTCGCCGTCCTCGGCCATGTCGCGCAGCGCGTCTTGGAAAATTTCGTCGAACGTCGCGTCGGTTCGGTAGATGAACTCGTGCTTGAAGACCCGCGACAGCTGCTGAACGCGATCGTTGAGGCGCGCAACATCGACCCATTCGTCCATGTCGACCAAGACTCCGGCGGAGATCAAGGCTCTCGGCACGAAAAAGTGGATGATCGTGTTCTGGTAGTACTCGAGCGCAATGCGGCGTTCCGAATCGATGGTGTAGATCGGCTCCGGGCCGGTGTCGTGCGCGATGATCAGTCGCGCATCCAGGAACAGATGGAGCGCCTCGTCGATCGTATCTTCACGGATTCGGCCATCTCCGATTCGGAGTTGGTGGGCAATCCTCGCGTCCATGACGTCCAAGGTGGCGAGCAGGTCTTGACATGCGGTCAGCAGAGAAGCTCTCGTCATGCCGCGCTTCCGATGGCTGAGCAGCGCCGTGGCCACGAGCGCCGCCGGCGTAACCACGGTTACCTCGTTGATCGAGTACATCACCTTGTGAGCCAGTGCGCGCACGGCGCTCCGTTGCTGCTCATCTGTGATCGCATCGGCGCTCGAGATCTCCCCGCGCGAGCGCTGCACCATCTCCTTCTCGACCTCGTCGAAGTCGATGATCTCGCCGAACTGGACGTAGAGGCGGCCCCATTTCGACCGCAGGACGCTCGAGCTCTTGAGCAAGTCCCCCACGTTTTCGGATTGCTTGTCGCCGCCGGAGAGCTCGTGGACGAAAGAACGCTCCTCGATGATACGCTCGTACCCAATCGAAATGGGGACGAGCTTGACCTTGGTGCCGCGGAGCTTCGATGCCGAGTCGAAGACCATCGATAGCAGGCCGTACTTCGGGGGAAGTGCCTTGCCTGTTCGCGAACGACCGCCCTCCAAGAAGAACTCGATCGTGAAGCCTTCGGCAATTAGCTTTCGCACATAGGCTTCGACGAGCACGGGATAGAGCGAATCGTCGTGGAAGCTTCGGCGAATGAAGAACGCGCCACCCCGGCGCAGCAGCGCACCGATTGGCCAGAAGCTCAGGTTCTCGCCGGCTGCGATTAGCGGCGGCATCAGCGCGTTTCCGTAGAGCATGTCGCTCAGCACCAGATAGTCGATGTGGCTCTTGTGGCTCGGCAACAGCACGAGCGAAGCATCCCCGGCGGCCTCGCGGACTCGTTCGAGGCCGTCTTTGTCGAGGACGACGCCGTCGTACATCTTGGACCAGACCCAGGTGAAGAACCGGTGCAGCAGATCAATGACGAACAGGCTCTGCCTGGCGCAGAGCTTCCGCAGTTGCTTGTGAGCGGCGGCCTCCGCTTTTGCGTACGAAATGCCCTTTTCGTCGGCGTAGCGCTCGATGTCGGTCCGGACTCGCGGGCTGCGTAGAAGCTCGTCCTGGATGCGCGCAGTCGTCTTCTTCATCGGGCCGATGATGACGGCCCGATCGCGCTCCATGCGTCGGAGCAGTACGTATCGAACCTTGTCGGCGGCTTCGGCGTCGGTCAGGCCGGGGTTCTTCTCGATGAACTCCTTAATATCAAAAGGCTCTCCGGAACGGAGCTTGGCGTCTCGGTAGTTCAGCAAGAACTGACAGAACACCCGCACCCGGCCGGGCCACTGCACCGGACCAAACAAGAGATCGAGTAGGCTCGGACTGGCGGTTCCAGCTTGCTTGCTCCAGACGAAGGTCTGCGGGACCAGCAGGATCGGCTGTGGGGTCGTTCGCTGCCTCGCAACGAGCGTTTCGATTAAGTCGACTTCGAGATCGCGGCCGCGGCGAGCCTGGCTGCCGAACTTCGGCGGGCGCCTCAGGAACAAGAGCGCGCTGAATCCATCGCCAACCGTTTGCTCGAGGGCTTCAGCTTCCGGAATCTGCCGCCGAAGGCTCAGACGGCGCTCGCCCTTGCCGAATGGCTCGAGAATCCATAGGCCCAGATCGTTTACGAAGCGCACCAAGGGCAGACCGAACTTCTTCAGCAGGAAGTCGAGGCAGAGGAAGTCCAGGAACGAAAGCGATCGCATCACATAGACGACCACGCCTTTGCTGGCGGCCTCTCGCACGCCGCGGCTCCATTTTTCATCGACTCGGATATGAGCGAAGAAGCGCCGATAGAGCCATCGGAGGATCGCATTGGGCGCATATGGCGCTGGCGTCGGTGACCGCCGCGCGAGCTCCGGCAGGTTCGTCATCGCTGAGTTAGACCCTAGCAGCGTGCAAGATCGGGTCGAGTATACCCAGTTTCGCTTTTATTCCGCCTTTTTACGTGAGGGGAGCCTAGAACTGCGCGCGGACGAGGCGGCGTTGCCCGGGGCGCAGATCGACCAGGTAGCGGCGTTCCTGGCCACCGAGCCGCACGACGACCTCGTAACTGCCCGCGCTCAGGCGCGCAGCGACGCCACTGCCCAGAGTGCCGACGCGTTTCGAGTCGCGGTTGAGTGTGACGATCCCGGTGCCGCTTTGTCCCTTGGCGTCGATCCGAACCTCGAGGACGCCGGTCTTGAAGTCGACGGCTACCGGTGCGGTCTTGCCGGCGCTGACCTCGACGTTGACCGTGCTCGACGGGTTATCAAGCGTGCCGTCCAACCTCACGGTGACCTTGCACTTCCCCACGGGGACGGAGAGCGGTGCCCCGCACGACCCTGCCGCAACTTCTCTGCCATCTTGCTCGACCGCGATGCTGCCGCGGGCCGGGGCGCCGTTGTCGGTGATGGAGCAGAGGATCTCCCCGGTTTGCGCCTTGGCTGCTCCCGCCCCGGCGAAGAGCGCGACGGCCATTGCCAGGGGTGGAACCGAAGCGCCCAAAGCGCCGACTAGAGAGCCGACTCGATGCGTGCCGCCCGTTTGAATAAGAATTCTCACCGCTTGCCTTTCTAACCCAATTTGCGCCCCGGGTGGATAGCCGATTGGCACCGAACCCCAAAACCAGGGTTTCCACCGGCACCTATCGCGCCGTGCCTGCTTGACACCACCTAGGCCGGCGGCTACGAAACGCGCCCTGAAACGGGGTCTTAGGAGCGAATCATGGCTACCCAGAGTGCCAAAGCGTCTGAAATCGAGCGCAAATGGTATGTCGTCGATGCTGCGGGCCAACCGCTTGGCCGGCTTGCGTCCAAGGTGGCTCACGTCCTTCGTGGGAAGCACCGTCCGGAGTACACGCCGCACGTCGACACCGGCGACTTCGTCATCGTCATCAACGCGGCCCAGGTTCGTCTCACCGGCAACAAGCTCGCAGACAAGTACTACCACCGTCACTCCGGTTATCCTGGCGGCCTCAGCTCGGAGAGCTACGGCGACTTGCTCCAGAGGAAGCCCGAATTCGTCGTCGAGCGCGCAGTCAAGGGGATGCTCCCCAAGAACAGCCTCGGCCGACAGATGTTTCGCAAGCTGAAAGTTCACCCCGAAGGGACGCACCCTCACGTGGCGCAGCAGCCCGAGCCCTTTCCCCTTTGATCTCGAGAGAATTGGTTAATGACACACTCTAAAGTCATCGACGGACGCAACTACGGCACAGGGAAGCGAAAGAACGCCGTCGCGCGCGTCTTCCTGAGCGCCGGCGCAGGCAACGTGACCGTCAACGGCCGAACCTTCGAAAACTACTTCCCTCGAGAAATTCTGCGAATCATCGCGATGCAGCCTTTTGCAGCACTGGCAAAGCAGGGCCAGTTCGACGTGCAGGTCAACGTCTCCGGTGGCGGCGTATCCTCGCAGGCCGAGGCCGTGCGACACGGCATCGCGCGGGCACTCGTCGGAATGGACGAGGCGAACAAGCCGACGCTCAAGAAGGCCGGCTACCTCACGCGCGACGCTCGTAAGAAGGAGCGTAAGAAGCCAGGTCAGCCCGGCGCCCGCAAAAAGTTCCAGTACTCCAAGCGCTGAGAACTTCGGACCCCAAATCTCGAGCCGCGGCGCCTTCAGTGCCGCGGCTTTTTTGCTTAATGCCGTGGACAACGCACATGTCAGTATCAGGATGGAGTTGAGCAGATGACCTCGAAGCCCATACGCGCGATCGTCGTTGGAGGGACCGGCTACACCGGAGCAGAGCTCGTGCGTTTGGTGCTCGGGCATCCCTCGCTTCGGCTCGTGTCGATCGTGGGGAACACGACCGCAGGTCAAACCGTTGGCGACGTCTTGCCGAGCCTTCAGGGCATCGTCGGTGGGGTGGTGCAGCCGTTCGAGCCGGATGCGATCGTCGCGCAAGCCGACGTTGCGTTTTGCGCGCTACCGCATGCGGCGAGCGCAGAAGCGGTGAGTGCGTTGCGAGAGCGCGGGCAAACGGTGTTCGATCTATCCGCAGACTTTCGCTTCGCGGACTTGTCGGTCTACGAGGCCTGGTACGGCACGCACCCGGTTCCCGAGCGTTTACCCGAGGCGGTATATGGGTTGGTGGAGCTTCACCGGGACGAGCTGCACGATGCCGATCTGATCGCCGTTCCGGGTTGCTACCCGACGGCATCCACCTTGGCGCTTGCACCGCTGGTGAAAAACGGGCTGATACGGCCGGATGGAATCACCGTGGATGCAAAGAGTGGTGTGTCAGGGGCTGGGCGGGGCGTGTCGAGCGCGACTCATTTTCCGGAAACGGCGGAAGGCGTCCGGGCCTACAAGGCCGGGGCGCATCGGCATGGTCCCGAGATCGAACAGGAGTTGAGCCGACTTGCGGGCGCGTCCGTCAAGATCACGTTCGTTCCTCATTTGCTTCCGATGACGCGAGGCATTCTTGCGACCTGCTATGCGCAACCTGCAAACCCGAGCGTGACTGCGGCTGCCTGTGTCGAGGCGGCGCGGGCGCTCTACGCGGGCTCCCCTTCGGTGCACGTGCTCGACGAGGGGCAGCATCCCGACACGCTTTGGGTGCGCGGCTCCAATCGCGTCCACATAGGCTATGTGCAGGATCGCGGCACCGGGACGGTCATCGCGATGAGTGCGATCGACAATCTGGTCAAAGGCGCGTCCGGCCAAGCGATTCAATGCCTCAACGTCCGCTTTGGCCTGGATGAAGGGGCGGGATTGCAGGCGCCGGCGCAATGGCCGTGATCAAGGTCCTGCACGTCAGCGACGTGCATCTCGAGGATGGCTTCCCGGGCGTGCCGGTGAAGAGCTTCATGAACAAGCGCATCGTTGGCCTCGCGAATCTTCGCTTCAGGCGCCGCCGGGCGTTCGCCCAGGCTGCGCAAAAGGTCGAAGCGCTCGCAGCATTTTCCAAAGAGCAGGGTGCTGATCTGGTCATCTGCACCGGGGACTACACCGCGCTCGGCACGGAGCCGGAAATCGCGTACGCGCGCAAGATCATCGAGCCACTCACCCATGCACCCCTCGGCTTCTTCACCGTCCCCGGCAACCACGACCTCTATCTACGTGACACGGTCGAAGCCGGATGGTTCGACCAGCACTTCGGTGCCTTCATGAAAACCGAGCTCCCGGAGTACGCGGTTGACGGCGTATGGCCGCAGGTTTGGTTTCCCGCCGACGGATTGGCGGTGGTCGGGATCAACAGCGCGCGCGCGAATCCGAAGCCTACCTATTCGAGCGGGCGCATCGCAGACGAGCAGCTCGATGCGCTGACGCGAATCCTCGACGATTCGCGGCTGTTCGATCGGTTCGTGATGATCGCGACTCATTACGCGCCTCGGCTCGCCAGTGGCCGACCGGACAGGCCGGCGCACGGCCTCGAAAACGCAGATGACCTATTGGCGATCAGCGCGGCCGCGCGACGCGGCGCGATCCTTCACGGCCACATACACTGGCGCTATCACGTTCGCGTGCCAGAGACCCCATTGGGCTTGTTTTGTTCGGGCAGTACCACGCACGCAGGTAGGGAAGGCCTTTGGATGTACGAGCTCGGTGAGGGCCGCGCGACCGCCACGCCCGGGACATGGGATCAAACACGCTACGTGCTCGAACCCGATCAGCGCATAGACCTCGACCCGTAATTTGCCGCGCCAGGGCCGGCTCGAATACAAGCGTGGGTATGGCAGCTCGCCAGTTCGGGGCCAAATGCGAGGCGCGCAGGGCGGTTCGACGGCTCGTCGATCTCGAATGTGAGGTTCACTCCGAGGTCTGGGGCGAGGCGATCACGCATCGAGTCACCGACGTAAGCGAGGAAGGGCTCTGGATCCAAACCGATCTGCTTCTCGAAATCGGCAGCGACGTGACGCTCACCTTCTATCCGCCCGATTGGGAGGAGCCCCTCTACGTGGCTGGTCGAGTGCAGCGCGTCGAGCTTCAGCGACGGCCCGGGGACGGGAGCGCCGTCGGCATGGGGATCGAGTTCGAGGCGTTGCGGGCCGACGAACGCCGTCGTCTGACCCGCGGAATGCGCGGTTTGCGGGCGCAGGAGGCCTACATTCTGGATCAACGCACACTGACCGGCGTGCCGGTTGGCATTGGCGAAGAGCGCCAGCCGGCGCCGAATCCGGGACGCACCGTGGTGGGCTGGGCGGCTCCTTCGCGGGCAGCCGATTACGAAGGCCCGTCCACGCGCACGGTGAAGAAGCGCAAGGTGCGAGAGCCGGACGCGGAGCGATCGAAGAGCGCTTTTCCCGGTGGCCTAGATTTGGTCGCTTCGGTGTTTGCGGATTGAGGCTCCACCTACCGAACGGGCAGCGCGCCGGCGTTCACCCGGTCGCTTCCGTCGTTGGGGCCCGATTTCACGGCGATGCGTTTGCTTCCGCTGAACAAGCCGACGTACATCGCGTAGTCGCCGACGCGGTAGTTCGCAGGAACGGTGATCTCCTGGCGGTCGACGATCAGGTCGCCCTCTTCCCAGAGCTTCGTCGGGTACTTGCCGCCGACAGGCACGTGGTCCCCGTTGATTCGCAAGCCGTAGCCGTCGACGTGGACGAAAACCTGGTGGCCGGCCGGGGGCTTGCCGATGACTCGCCAGTACCAGGTTACTGCGAAGCGCTGGCCTGCGCCGACCGAGTCGCCACCTGGCAGATCGAGGTCGTATCCGAGAAGCTCGACGCGGTCGTCGTAGTTGGCCCCGACCTCGTGTTGCGGTTTCGGATCCTCGTCGAGGACGGCGGCCGCGATGAAGCTCTGGTTTGGGCGCCCCGCGATAGGCCTGGCGGCGATCAGAAGCAAGCGCGCGCTGTGTGCATCGGCGACGAATAGATGCTCGCCAGTCTCACGGCGGTACGCACGGTTGAGCTCCGGTAAGCTCTCGGCCTGGACCACGGCCCAGCGTTGCCCCTTTTGCTGGAGGAAGCCAATGAGCGCGGCCTGGCGGCTGATCTCTTCGATCGGTGCGTTGGTGTAGTAGCGCGCTGCATTCGATGGAAGCTTGTAGGAGGCTAGCGGCTCCGGGTTTCCTTCGGTCAGCTCGGCGTAGGCGTCGTAGACCGGTTTGGGCGAGAAGTGCTGGCTGAGCGCAGGTTGAAACGAAAAGACCACGAAGCAGCCGACCGCCAATCCACCTGCGAGCGCCGGGAAGATTCGTTGACGCCCGAGGTACCCGTACCCGAATCGCAGCCACGGCAGGCCGAAGACGAGGCCGGCGAGCAAGAACGGAATGAAAAATGCGACTCGGCCTAGCCGCAGGACCAGCGACGGGATGCGCAGGTCCAGCGCGAAACACATGAGGCCGAACACGAAGCAGGCAGTCAGAGAGAGTGCGGCAAGGAGGAGCCAGCCACGCTCTGTCCAACCGACGCTCCACCGGGAACGAATCCAGCCAAGAGTACCTGCGGCACGAGGCCGTGCAATTTCTTCGTGGCTCAGCAGCATCAGGCAAAGGAGCAGCGCTGCGACCGAGAGCACGAGGGCCCACTGTGCGATCGGATTGTAGACATCTGGAACAATGGGCTGGTCGACGGCCAAGGCGCGAAGCGGGCTATCGGGGAATAGGGCATAGTCGCGAATCAGCAGACCGAGCAGGAGGGCGACGACCACCGCCGAAGGCCAGTGAGCGACGGGCTCCTCGCTAATCTCGCCCATCCAAATCGCAACGAGCCCGGCGAGAGGAACCAGCGCGAGGTAGGGCGGCGTGCCATAGCGCGACGCGAAGACAGTCCAGGAGACGAACGCGAGCGCGGCCCAGAGCAGGAGAACCCACGCGATGGTCTGCCCGTTGGCGCTTCGCCCAGGTCGAGGTGCGAGCGACCAAGCTGCAGCCAAAGGGAGAGCGACGCTCCACGGCGCGAATCCGTGGAACAGCAGCTCGAAGGCCTTGTCGAAGGTCGGCGGGTTGCCTCCGACGGCGCCTCCTCCGAGCCAGATGCTGAAACCTGAATCGTCGAGCGACACCGCTCGCGCCACCCCGAACACGAGGACCGCCGCGGTCACAGGCAATAGCCAGCGGGTGATTCGGTTCGCGCTGCCGCTGTCTTCGGAGAGCAGAATCCACGCAGCGACGGCGAGAATCGGCGGTATGGGTCCGAGCAGAACGCCGCTTGCGCAGGTGCTGGCCACGATACCGAGACCGAGCACCACATAGCGCGCCAGCAAGCGTCGGGGGCTGCCGTGGGCAAACGCAGCGGCGAGAGCGGCCAGACCGACCCAGGTCTGCGCGAACACTTGCAGCGCGTCGCCCATCAGAAGCCGCGCGTTGAGCAAGAACAAGGGCGTGGATGCGATCACTGCAACTCCGATCACGCCCGCTCGATTGTCGTAGTGCCTGCGCAAAAGCAAGAAAGCCAACAGGCAGCTGAGCAACGCTGAGAGCACTCCGGGAAGGCGGCCCGACCATTCGTGAATGCCGAACGTGTCAAAGGCTGCGGCGATCAGCGAGATCGACAGAGGAGTGTGAACGGAAGGGTCACCGCCGGTTTCAGAGAGCACCCGTGCTGCATCGGCGGCTTCGAGCTCCCAGGGATCCCAGATTCCAAACGACCAGACCCCCCAAACGGTCAGCAGTGGGACGACCGCGAGCACAAAGCGCTCGAGCGCGACAGACCGGTCCAACACGGCGGGCAGCCTAACCTTCGCCCAGGCCTCAGTCCATGATTTCGTCGACTTGCTCGACGAGTGGCTCGTCCGCGCCGGCCACAACCTTCGGAGCGTTTTCGATGTTGCCCAAGCGGGATTGCAAATCCGCAACGGCGTCCTTGTACGAAGGCAACTCGCGCGTGGCCATTCGCAGGCCGGGACCGTTGAGCTCGGTCAGCGGGTCGATGAAACGCGTGTACTTCTTGAGTCCGAAGTGCAGGTGCGGTCCCGTAGAACGCCCGGTCGATCCGACGAAGCCGATCAGCTCGCGCTGCTTCACGTACGTGCCGCGGCGAATGCCGCCCTTGATCCGGTGCAAATGTGCGTAGGCGGTTTCGAACCCACCGCTGTGACGAATCACTACCAAGTTTCCGTTCGGTCCCTTGCGTCCCGCGAAGGTCACCCGGCCTTCGGCCGCGGCCCAGACCGGCGTTCCGGTGGCCGCGGCGTAGTCGACCCCGAGGTGAGGCATCGTGCGCTTCAGAATCGGATGAAAACGACGTGGGTTGTATCGAGACGAGAGTCGGTCGTAGCGCAGTGGCGTGCGCAGCCAGCCGCCTTGCATCGCGCGGCCGCTGTCATCGTAGAACTGACCGGGCGTGTTCCCGGCTTCGTAGTAGAAGGCTTGCGCTTTGCCGGTCCGCTGACCGTCGTATTCGAGTGCGTGCACCCGATTGTAGCGTAGGAACTCGCCGTCAACCCGCTCCTCGTCGACCACGACTCGAAAAACGTCGCCCTTCCGCGCTTGCACGGCGAAGTTGATCTGGCCCTCGAAGGCCTCGACGAAGAACGTCGCAAGACCGGCAGGAAGCCCAATTTCAAGCAGGCCGTCACCGATCGAGGTCTCCACCGACGCTGCCCTAGCGACCGGTGTTCGCTCGACCATCACCCTGATTTGCTCAGCGCGAAACACGCCGTCTTCACCGCGGGTCACTTCGACGAACTCCGTTGCCGAAGGGTGGTACTCGAAACGCTCGAGGTCGGCGTTCTCATCCCGCTCTACGATCAGTTTGTGCTCGGGTCGGCAGCGCCGGAAATCCACGATGTGCTTGAGCGCTTCCTCGATCGCCGTGCACTCGTCGGCTTCTAGCCCGGCGTTGAGGAGCGCTCCACGAAAGCTCGGCACGCCTCCAAATGGAGTTTCATATCGCGCGTTGGGCCGCGAGCGGGCAAGAGCGAGCTCCTCCTCTTCGCTAAGTGCTTCGTCGACACCACCGTCCACGTCGGCGGCCAGTCCTTCGGGCACTCCGAGATCGGTCGCGAGCTGGGCGTCCTGCCGGCCGAGGGCTTCCTCCATCCACGTCCAGGTCTGGGGGATGACGCTGCGAGCGATCCAGAGAAGCAGCGCGCACAGGACGACGGCTCCGATCAAGGCACCGAGAGCGAGGCGTCGGGTTCGCCGAGCCCGGAGCTCGTTCGGCAGCAGCGCCATCTTGATCGACGGCAGCGGCCGAAGACCGCTAGGGTCCTTTTGACTCGAAGGATCGGCGCTCATCGAACGCTGGGCTTATCAGCGGGTTGGTTTCTATGCAAAGGTGCAGCCCTTCTTGACACCCCTTGGGGTCAGGGTTAAGACGCCGCTTCCACCGTCGGTGGACATGATGAACAGGCACGTAGCTCAGTGGGAGAGCACTACCTTGACACGGTAGGGGTCGGCGGTTCAATCCCGCCCGTGCCTACCAACCTGGAG